>JAEEGL015192835.1_pt1 | contig 11454 bp, 8 predicted proteins | sample 9134231 | NCBI WGS metagenome assembly JAEEGL01 (sample SAMN16246548, study PRJNA631951) | gut metagenome | biome: gut microbiome; feature: rumen; material: fiber-attached | host: Bos | place: Iran: Karaj | collected 2018-10
AGAGGTCAGCTGTACTACTACTTTGAGGACGATTTCGAGAGGTACTTTGAAAACAGAATATCGGTCGTCGAGGGCAGCATTACCGATCAAAACTGGTTCACTCAGCTCGACGGCAAACAGGTTGACACCGTTATCAACTGCGCCGCTCTGGTAAAGCACTTTTCCGAAACAGACGACATCGAGCGCGTCAACGCGGGCGGTGTCAAAAATCTGATTGATTTCTGCAAGAAACACAACAGCATGATCGTTCAGGTGTCCACGGGAAGCGTAGCGGGTGACAGAGTCAACGACTATCCGCCGCGCGACGAGGTTCTGACCGAGCAGAAGCTGTATTTCGGACAGGTTATCGACAACCAGTATGTTCACAGCAAGTTCCTCGCGGAGCGCTATGTGCTCGAGGCGATAAGGGACGGCCTCAAGGGCAAGATCATGCGCGTCGGCAACCTTGCAGCGCGTGACAGCGACGGCGAGTTTCAGGTCAACTTCGTTTCCAACGGCTTTATGGGCAGGCTCAGGGCGTATCTTGTAATCGGCGCGTACCCCTACAGCATGATGAATTATCCCGTTGAAATGGCGCCGATCGATGAAACCGCCGAGGCTATCGTCAGACTTTGCTCCACTCCCGAAAAGTGCTGTATTTTCCACCCGTACAACAACCACTACGTGCCCTTGGGCGACATTATTCTGCAAATGAAGCGCATGGGAATGAACATAAAGCTCGCGGAGGACGACGAGTTCGCGGCGATGCTCAGCGACGCTCAGAACGACCCCGAAAAGGCGGCGAAGCTGACGACTCTGCTCGCGTACGACAACAAGGACAGCTCCAAGAAGGTGGAGATGATAGGTACGGACAACGAATATACCACTCAGGCGCTGTACCGCATGGGCTTCAGCTGGTCGATGACCTCGCGCGATTACATGAACAGCTTCCTGAACGCGCTTGACGGACTGGGCTTCTTTGAAACGGACGGTGATGAAATATGAACCTCCGCAGAAACTCTGCGCTGCTCGGGAAGAAGTTCAATGAATACCTTTTTCCCACCATCATAAGCTCAATGTCGATTCTGCTCGCCTCGTTCGTGGACGGAATCATCGTCTCGGCGCTTGTCGGTGACGACGCGTTTTCAGCGATAAATCTCGCCGAGCCTGTTGTGCTTTTTATGCAGGCGCTCTTCTTCCTGTTCGGGATCGGCGGCGCGATAAGCATTTCCATCGCGAAGGGACAGCGCGACAACCGCAAGGCGAACGCTCTGTTTACGCTGTCCTTCGCGGCGTCGGTGCTGGTTTCGGTAATAGTTACGATATTGGGAATACTTCTGATTGACCCGATAACCTCGGTGCTCTGCAGCAACGCGGCGCTGTATGACTACGTAAAGCACTACGCTCTGTTCAATATCTTCGGTTCGGTGTTTATGATCGTGGTGCCGTACCTCGTGTTTATTATCCGCGTGGACGGAATGCCGAAGTTTTCGGCAAATATTCTGCTTGTTTCCAACGCCGTCAACCTCCTGATGGACTTGGTTTACATGGGAGTATTCAAGATGGACACCTCGGGCGCGGCGCTGGCGACGGTAACGGGCTATGTGGTCGGCTTTATAATGGAGCTGTATTATCTGATTTTCTTCAAAAAGCGGACGCTGAAATTTGTCGCGGTCAAGGGAAAGGATTTCGGGTATCTCGGCGAGCTGAGTACCAGCGGCATCGCGTCGGTCGTCAACACAATTTTGCTTTTCGTCAAGGCGATCCTGCTCAACCGCATTGTACTGGGAGCAACGGGCGCCGACGGAATGGCTGTGTTCTCGGTGTGCAACTTCACCGTAACCTTTATCTCGATGTTTGTTTCGGGCGGCAGCGACACGATGACTCCGATCGTCAGCCTGCTCTACGGTGAGCGCGACTACAAGGGTATTGATATCGTACTGCGGAAAACATTTTTGTTTGTCAGCGCGGCATGCGCGGTGATTATCGCATTTATCCTGCTGTTTCCGAATCTGTTGCTCGCGATGTTCTCGGTCACGAGCGCCGAGCGCGTGGCAATGGGAATTCCCGCGGTGCGGATATTCTCGCTCAGCCTGATAGGAATGGGTGTGTGCTACGTTACGATGAACTACCTGCAGGCTACAAAGCAAAAGGCGATTTCCGTAATCACTACCTTTCTGCGCGGAATCGTCATTACCGTTCCGCTCGCATACTTTCTCTCCTACAGCTTCGGTATTTCGGGCACAAGCTGGGCGTTTGTGTTCTCCGAAGCGCTGACGGCGGCGATTACCTTCCTGGTTTGCTTTATCGTTTACCGCGTCAAAAAGGACAAGTATACAGGTATCCTTCTGCACGAAAGGCAGACCGAACACAGCGTGCTCTTCGATGCGAGCCTTCGCCCGAACGAGGAACAGGCTGCCGGTATCGCGGACATGATTATAGCCTTCTGCGGCGAGAACGGCGTAACGGGCAAATCAGCCGACTACGCGGGCATTCTCGCTGAGGAGACCGTTGAGCACATCAGGCTGTTCAACGGCGGCGAAAAGCAGCCGCGGATCGATCTGATCTGCCGTATCACAGACGCGGAAATCATTCTTTCTGTGAGGGACGACGGAGAGGCCTTCGATCCTGCAACGGTTGAGGATACAGAGGAAGAATTCACGAACCTGAAAATGATAAAAACCCTGGCGGACAAGGTGAGCTACACCCGCGCGCTGGGACTGAATAATATGCTGATTAAGATTGGGAGGAAATGATGCTTAAGTTTTATTGCTATAACTTCACACAGGAAAAAACCACTCCGCAGATCATCGAGGAAATAAATTATCTCTGTGAGCGCACAAAGCAGTTTGAGAGGGAAGAGGAGATCATGCTCTTCGTATTTGTGCCCGCTGTTTCGCTTGAGGCGGTGTGTGCGGCAATCCCCGATAGAAAGCTCGTCAAGATTTCCTCTCAGAGCTTTTCTGTAACTCCCGTGTCAAATGAGCTGACGCCCGGAAAGCTAAAGGAAATCGGCGCTGATATGGCGATTACGGGACTTGCAGACCGTCGTTATTTCCTCGGCGAAACCGACGAAATGACACGCGATAACCTCGAAACCATTCTCAACCTCGGCTTCAAATCCATGCTCTGCGTCGGCGAAACACGCGAAATGGCGGAGAACGGCACAGCGGCAGAGAAAATCGCCCGTCAGATCAAGACAGGCTACTCGAGGATACCCTACGAGGCGCACTACAGGATCGGCACTATCTACCGCCCGCTTTGGGATTTCACGGGCGGCTATACCGCTGACGGGGACTACACGCTCTCTATGTTCAGAACAATTCGCAGGGCGGTAACGGAAGCTCTTCCGGGCTTCCCGATCGAGATGCCGCTGTTCTACGGCGGTATGCTGAGCACCGAAAAGCTCGCGTCGTATTTTGAGAGCGGAATCATAGACGGCGTATTTTGGGACAGCAAAAATATAACGGCTGACGAGTTCGTCAACGTGATAAATACAATAGGATAATCGGAGGAAGTGTTATGAATATTACAAAACAAGCCGACGGAAACAAACTGATATTATTTCTTGACGGAAAGCTCGACACAGTTACGGCTCCTCAGCTCGACGCGGAACTGAAAGCCGCCTTTGAGGAATACGATACGGTTGAAATCAATATGGAAAAACTGGTGTATATCTCATCCGCGGGACTTCGCGTAATGCACTCGACGCACAAGCGCGTCAGAGCAAGCAAAACCATGCTCATCAGCCACGCGACGGGAACGGTTCTCGATATTTTTGAATCCACAGGCTTTTCCGCATTCCTGAATCTGATATGAAGAGAGAAAAAACGGTCAGAACAGGTAATAAAGAAAAAAGACTGCCTATTGTATTCAGACGGAAGCTGCTCACGGTCACGGCGTTTATAATGCTGTTTTCAATGGCTTTTATCGCCTTGATTACGCCGCTTCTCAAGAATCTGTCGGTGCTGGATATTCTCTCGCCGCAGCTTTCGGAGATCAAGGAAGAGGTCGTATATAATTCCGATTTCATATTTGACGCGGTGAAGAGTATGTTCATGTATGACTCCAAACTGCCCGACGAAGAATTTATTACCTCCACTTTGGAGTATTGGGGATCTCCGCAGTGGTATGTTATCGACGAAAACGGCACTGTTATAATGTCTGATGACAAAAGCAAGATAAATACCACCGTTCCGGAGGATTCTGTAATTGGCGGGTACCACAGAGAGCTTTCGGATACGCAAAAGGGCAGCTGCCGCATCTCGGATATCCCTTCGGAGGATTTTCAATCCGGAAACTGGGAAAAGTACGTAGCCGCTTCACTGGGTAACGGAGCGGTGATGGTGGTCATATTCGATTCCTCTACGTATTATCCGCAGACTGACGGTATAATGGAAAGCGTCTGCAGCTTCAAGACCGTGGGAAAGAACGGCTGCGACCTGATCGTACACCAGGACGGTACAATTATCAGTCCTCCGGAGAAGATAAGGACGGAAAAAAATAATAAGCTGACGCAGTCGGATATTAAAAAACTGCTCTCAGCCGCGCCCGAAAACAGCCTGCTCCAGGTCAATCTGCAGGGAACCGAATACTGCGCGATTTATCAGCAGGCTGACGGCTACTACGCCGTGTCGATAATCTCGAAGAACGAGGTCATGCTGAGTCTGTACATCATCATTTTGGTTTCAATGTTCCTGATGCTTTTGCTGCTGGTAATCGTTTTCCTGCGCGTCAATGGCCTTACAAAGCGGCTGATCGTTGACAACATCGGGAAAATAAACAGCGAGCTTTCAGAGATTACGGGCGGAAACCTGGACGTTGAGATCGACGTAAAGGATAATCTGGAGTTCAGGCAGCTCTCAGACGGCATCAACACCACCGTATCCTCGCTTAAGGGGTACATAGCCAGAGAATCCGAACGCTTCAACAAGGAGCTTGAGCTCGCGCGGGCGATCCAGACCTCAGCTCTGCCGAATGTTTTTCCGCCATATCCCAACAGGCACGATATTGACGTTTACGCTTCAATGAACCCCGCAAAGCAAGTCGGCGGCGATTTCTATGACTTCTTTTTCATAGACAGCACACACTTTGCTTTCCTTGTCGCGGACGTGTCCGACAAGGGTATTCCCGCCGCGATGTTCATGATGAAGGCTAAGACCATCATCAAATCTCTTGCTCAGGCAAACCGCAGCGCCGATGAGATTATTAGCATCGCCAACAACGCGCTGTGCGAGGATAACGAAGCCGATATGTTTGTGACCCTGTGGTTCGGTATTCTCGACACCGATAAGGGATTAGTGTCGTATATAAACGCGGGTCACTGCAAGCCGCTGATACGCCGAAGCGGCACAGGCTTTGAGTTTGTGAGAGAAAGACCGGACTTTGTTGTCGCGGGAGAGGAGAGCGTTCCCTACACCCGAAGAGAGCTTAAGCTCTGCAGCGGCGACGCACTGTTCCTCTATACCGACGGCGTAACGGAAGCTGTCGATATCTCTGACGAGCTGTACGGCGACGACAGGCTGCAAACCGCGCTCAATGCTCAGAGCACGTCGTCCGCGCGTGAGATTTGCGAGACGGTTCGCAAGGATTTAACTCTGTATTCGGACGGCGCGACCCAGACAGATGATATCACGATGCTTGCCGTCGTGTTCAACGGTATGCGCCTGTACAGGGAAATCACCGTTGAGGCGAAGGTCGAAAGGCTCAGCGAGGTCAACGCCTTTCTTGAGGAGCAGCTCGACGCTTCGGAGTTTGACATGCGCTCTGCAACGCAGATTTGCGTAATTGCCGATGACGTCTGCTCGAACATTGTCTATTACGCTTATCCCGACAAAGACAACGGTATGATGAAGGTGGCCTTCTCGTTTGATCCCAAAACCGACGAGGCTGAGATCACCTTTACCGACAGCGGGATCCCGTTCAATCCGCTCAATGTGCCTGAACCCGATATAAGCAAGATCGAAGAGGGTGATGAAGGCGGTCTGGGAATCATGCTTGTCAGAAAGTTCAGCGATAAGCTGCTTTATGAGTATTCTAACGGTCAGAATATTCTGAAAATAATAAAAAGACGAAACAAAAATTCGCGCTGACCGGGCGTCTTTGACGGCGCCCCCGGGATCACAGCAGGGGAGATTGCACAGCGGCTCGAATTTTCGTTCAACACCTTCCGCGTGCAATCGTTGTTTGCAGACAATCTGCGCCGAACATGGAAAACTGAAAGCGCCGAGCTTCTTATAAAAAAATAATGCTCCCTTCGGGGAGCATTTTCATTGTTGTTATTTATCGGTGTTCAGCATACGGTAGAGCACGTCGGTGAAGTCGCGGTAGTGCTTCGGAAAGTTGTTTGAACCGTCGGCATTCAGCCTGCGGCCGCCGTTGACAGTTGCCGTGAAGCTGAACATCGTGCCGTCAAGTACGCCGCGGGGATTCTTTCCGCGGAAACCGTCCCATTTGAGGATGCCGCATTGATTAAGAACGTCAATCACGTCGGCGGCGGGCACGGTCACGTGCTTTTGCAGGTTGTAATTATCCTCATGGTTTTTGTAGCTCAGCCAATACTGCGATACTTCCGCGTCGTCGCCGCAGCATAGAATCTCGTAAACCTCAGTCAGCCGCATACCGCTTACTTTAAGCCTGATTTCGCTGAACGAGGTGATTTGCTCACGCTTGAACATACTGCTCTCTCCTTTGCATACGTACTATATCATCACCGCGTTAAAAATCGTCGGGACGAAGAGTGTAAATTTTCCCGTAATCGCAGTCTATCGCGTAATCCACCGAAAAATCATCGAGGTGGAATACGCATGACCACTGGGTAAAGGATACGCTGACGTTTCTGAGAAGCTCCATCGCGTCCTGTGCGGAGTTTTCGGGCTTTTTCTCCAGCCATTCATTTATGGTATTGAACCTGAGGCACATCTCCGTCGGATTTTCCTGCGCGTCTTTTGACGATAGAGCAAAATTAGTGCAGGCGTGACTGTCGACTACGTTCATCTTATCCTTTTCCCATTCGACGACAACGGACTTTCCGCCCGAGTCGGCTATGAACAGGTGCTGAGTCCAGCCGTGTCCCGAGTGTATGTCATACTGTCTGAGCAGTCCGACGGCTTCATCGACATCAGCAGCACGGTCAAGCAGCAGACGTACCGCGACAAGCATAAACAAATCGGGCTTATCCGTATCCTGATGCAGCTCTCCCATATCGACGTCGAGAATGGAAACGCTCAGTCCTTTTTCGCTTATGCCGTCGACACATAGATACGGCGACGCGAGAAGGGCGATTTTTCCCTCTGTGCTCGAAAACGGCACGCCCTGATATTTGCCGATTCCCGCGATGCTGACATCGGCTGAGGCGATAGAGGCGTAGCTGCCGTCGGGGTGCGTATAGAGCGAGAGCGTTTCTATGCTGTTGAAGTCAAGGTTCCTGCCGACAAGATGTTCTCCTTCGGGAGTCTCCGTGCTGAAGGTGCTGCACGCGTATCTTATCGGACCTGACTTCATCTGATAACCGAAAAACATATCGTCGCAGATGAATTTCATCAGGTCGTTTTTGCTTTTGATTTCCGATGACAGCGCTTTGTCAAGATGATAGTCCTGTTGGAAGTTCATTGTGTAAAGCTCGTCCGAGATATTCCTGACGCTCAGTATGCTGGCAATACGTCCGTACAGAATGACAGCTGCAGCAATGATACCTGCCGTCAGTACCGCGGCAAGGCTCAGCGCTGTTATTTTTATGATTTTCTTTTTTGAAATTCTTCTTTTTGTTTCAGACATTTTTCATCACCCTGCAATAATGATAGCACGGCAATCTGAAGATAATCTGAAGCGTAATATTTTACAGGAGATCTTTCGTCTTTGTTCTATCGCTTTTCCCACTACGAAAACAGCTTCTCAATATCGATATATTCGCAGAGCAATGCTCCGTAGCGCCTTTTTCCGATTGTCCAGACCGAGCGGCTGACCTTGGTTGAGGTCGGGTACGCGTTCTCCCAGTTGAAGTTGCCTTCGATTGTGTGCACCTTGGTGACCTTGCCCTTGCCGTCGGTCTCGACTGACTCCACAAAGCCTATGTGCAGCCTGCCGCCCGTGCTGGGGCTTTTGACGGTCGAGGTGGTGAAAAGGTCGCCTTTTTTTGGAACGTAGCCCGAGGTAAATGCGTTTTTGAGCGCGCCCTTTTTTCGCGCCTGATTCGCTATTTCGCTGACGTGGCAGCATGGGTTGACGGGATTGTGCTTGCCGAGCAGGGTCACGCATTGGTCAATGCCGCACCACGCGAATACCGCGCACCACGCAAAGCCTGTCGAAACCTTTTTTCCGCCCGCGTGCGAGTTGTAGTAGGTGACGTAGGGTCGGTTATTGTTGCCGACCTGTTCCTGCAAAAAGCCCAGAACCCTGTTGCGTATCCCGTTTTCAACGGTGACGTCGGCATAAACGCAAAAGCCGCTTTGGAGCTGACAGCCGATTCGAGTGTGGCCTGCTGAACTTCCCGTTACGATACCGCCGCTTTCGGCGATTGACGCTATGTTTGGATTTTCGCTGAAGTACGCGCGGTAATATGCCGCGGTGCCTGACGGCGCGTAGCTGTCAAAGTCAAAGCTCTGTCCCACGTCAAGCGTGACTGAGGACGCATTAAGACTCAGCGACGGCGCGAATGGCTTGACCGTCACGTTACAGACCGCCTTCACTCCGTTCTGAAGTGTGCAGGTGATGCGCGCGGTGCCTTCGCCAAGGGCGGTGACCATACCGCCGTCCTCTGCGACGTCCGCGACGGTAGGATTGTCTGATGAATAGGCGCGGAAGTACGCTGCCGCGCCGCTGTTGACGTAGCTGTCGAGGTCGTATTGCTCTCCGACGCCCAGCTTGAGCCCGGTTTGGTTCAGACTGAGAGAGGTCGCCGCAGGACAAACCAAAACACCGCAGTCTGCGCGGAGTCCGCCGCAATCGCAGGACACAACGGTTTCTCCTGCCCCGCGAGCCGTGATAACGCCGCTCTTATCCACAGAGGCTACGCTCGGGTCGGCGCTGGAATAATCCGCCTTGTCCGCGTTACCGTCCTTGATCAGAACGGTGGGAAAGACCTCGCCGACTCCCAGCTTGACGTCGGCTTCCTCAAAGGACAGCGATTGCAGCGGCAAGGGTGTGACGGGCTGACCAGTCCTGCCGCAGCCGGAATATCCTGCGCAGAATCTCTGTATTGCGGTGACGTCACCGATCGTCAGCTTCCCGTCGCCGTCCGCGTCCCAGTGCGGCGGAAAGGCTTCGGGGATGTTTGCCAGCGCGTACTGCAGCAGGGTCGCGTCCTGAATGGAAATATTACCGTCGCCGTCCGCGTCGCCGTTCAGCGTGTCGGGATTTGCTGCCGCTGCTTCGTCGGGCGTCGCTGTGACAGCCGCCGCAGGTATGGCGGAGAGGAGAAGAGCGGCGGAAAGTAGAACAGATATAACGTGTTTCATGGCTGTTTCTCCTGAAATGCTTTGTATAAATTCATCATAACATATTCCATGAACAGAAGCAATATTATATGCTCTGACGATACTGAAAATAATTTAAAAATACTGCTGTTTTTTCACGTGTTTGTCATACTTTTGTTGTACTTTATATTGTATAATACGATTAAAGTATCGAACAAACTATGTTCCTGCTTCATATATCCGAAAGAAAAGGAGGAATGAAAATGAAAAGGGCAATAGCCCTGCTGCTTGCCGCCGCAATGGTGATCACGATACTTGCCTCTTGCGGGACAAACGAAAAGCAGGCGTATCTAAACGCGATGCTGGAAGGCACAGGCTTCAGCGGCGTTGTGCTGGTGACGAAGAACGGAAAGACTGTCTGCGAGTCGGCAAAGGGTACTGAAAATAAATTTTCAAATAAAAAGATCACTGCCGATACCAAATTCTGTATCGGTTCGGTATCCAAGCAATTTGCCGCGGCTGCAATCCTTCTGCTGCGGCAGGACGGTCAGCTCAGCGTTGACGACAAGCTGTCAAAATACTTCCCCGACTACAGATACGGAAATGAGCTGACGATCCGTCATTTGCTTGATATGCGTTCGGGCATCAGGGAATTCTATGATGATGAATACATCGACGACGCTTTTACCGAGCTTCCGACGGGTGAGCTTCGCGGACTTATCACCAACGACAATACCGTTGAGGAGAACCGTGAGATACTTGAGGACTGGCTCTTGCGTCAGCCGTTGGAATTTGAGCCTGACATGGCGTTTGAGTATTCCAACTCAAATTATTTCCTGCTGGCGCGCATCGTCGAGATCGTTTCGGGTCAGAGCTACAACGAGTTTTTGCGCGAGCGCATCTTCAAGCCGCTCGGAATGACGCATACCACGTTCATTGACGACGTAGATCTGTTCGGTCAGCCTGATATGGCGCAGCCTACCGTGACGCCTCAGACGGTTTATGTCGGAGTGACCATGGGACTTGGCGACATGATCTCAAACGCGCGCGATATTGACCGCTGGCTGACATCGCTGAAAACTCACGAGCTGCTGACCGAGGAAAGCGTTGACATGATGACCACCGACTATACAAACGAGGACGATGAAGACGAAGAGGAAAACTACGGCTTCGGAATCCGTCCCTGCGGAGACGGACTGTTCCACTCGGGTTATTTCTCGACCTACCTGACGATGATTTACACCGACCCCGAAACAGGCTTCAATGTTTTCGCAGTCACCAACGATGATACCAATCCCAACATTGATATTTCCGAAATCGGCTGGAACCTCATCGACGGTTTAGACATTTAGCCGTCTTATGACTAAACCAAAGGACTTTCGCACATCTTGTGTGAAAGTCCTTTTTTGCCAAAGGTACAAAAATTGCTAAATTGTAATCAAAAATTCAATAAAAACAGTAGGATTGCGCCAATGTTTATGATATAATAAATGAGAGTATTTTATCTGAACGGAGGCTGTTATTTTGCTGTTCAACATCTCTTACACAACGCTCAATTTTATCTGCTTTGTGTTTGTAACCATGCTGGTGTACTTTTTATTTCCTGCAAAGAAATATAAGTGGACCGTGCTGCTGGCGGCGAGTATGTTTTTCTACGCCGTGGCGGGTTACAAGTATGCATTCTTTATCCTGTTCACAACCCTGAGCACTTACCTGATAGCGCTATGGATATCGCATGTTTCCGCGCATTCCAAAAAGCTCTTGAAGGAAAAGAAGAAGGAATGGGACAAAGACCAGAAGAAAAAGTACAAAAATAAGGTCAAGATACAAAAACGCCTGATTATGACTCTGGCGCTGGTTATCAACTTCGGCATTCTCGCGTTTCTGAAGTATTACGGCTTCTTCGCGAGCAGCCTCAACGATATGCTCGGCAGCTTCGGCGTTTCGTTCTCGATACCGACGCTCAAGCTCTTTTTGCCGCTGGGTATCTCGTTCTATACCTTCCAGTCGATGGGCTACATCGTGGACGTTTACCGCGAGAAAACAGATGCCCAGCGCAACC
>JAEEGL016142011.1_pt1 | contig 11454 bp, 12 predicted proteins | sample 9134231 | NCBI WGS metagenome assembly JAEEGL01 (sample SAMN16246548, study PRJNA631951) | gut metagenome | biome: gut microbiome; feature: rumen; material: fiber-attached | host: Bos | place: Iran: Karaj | collected 2018-10
CAGTACTTCTGCCCACAGGTGGATCTGAGCCGCGCGCTGGACATCCGCGAGGGGCGTCACCCCGTCGTGGAGGCAGCGCGGCGCGACGAGCTGTTCGTGCCGAACGACACGTTCCTGAACGCCACGACCGACCGCGTCGCGATCATCACCGGCCCGAACATGGCCGGCAAGAGCACCTACATGCGCCAGACCGCGCTGATCGTGCTCATGGCGCAGATGGGCTCGTTCGTTCCGGCGCAGAGCGCCGTGATCGGCATCGTCGACCGCGTGTTCACCCGCATCGGCGCCAGCGACGATCTGGCGGCGGGGCAGTCCACCTTCATGGTGGAGATGAACGAGATGGCGAACATCCTCCGCTATGCCACTGGGAAATCGCTGCTGATCCTCGACGAGATCGGGCGCGGCACCTCCACCTACGACGGTATGGCCATCGCCCGCGCGGTGCTGGAATTCTGCGCGGACAAGCGCCGCCTCGGCGCAAAGACCATGTTCGCCACGCACTACCATGAGCTCTCTGCGCTCGAAGGGGAGATCGGCGGCGTACGCAACTACAACATCACGGCGAAGAAGCAGGGCGGGACCCTGGTCTTCCTGCGCAAGATCGTGCGCGGTGCGGCGGACGACAGCTACGGCATCGAGGTCGCCAAGCTCGCCGGGCTGCCCGAACCGGTGATCCAGAAGGCCAAGGGCTATCTGAAGGAGCTCGAGGCCGAGGGGATCGCTCCGCCGCCGGCAGCGGGCCCGACAGCGGACGATCAGCTCAGCTTTGCCGACGTCGCGGCGGACGAACTGCGGGAGACCCTGCTCGCCACCGATCTCAACACGCTCACACCGCTCGAGGCGATGAACCTGCTCTTTGAGCTGCAGAGGAAAGCGAGGGGCTGATGGAAAACCGAAGACGCGAACGGCCGCCCTTTACCGGCCGGCAGAGTCGGGTCGAGCGGATCCTGGCGCTCGTGTGGATCCCGATCCACCTCTTTCTGCTGCCGCGGCTGACCGTGCTTGTATTTCCGGCGATCGGCGACAGCTGGCTGAACATCGCCGTGTACGGGACTGGCGCGGTCTATATGCTGGTCACGCAGTTTCGCTTCCTGCGCCGGGATTTCGATCCCCTGTGCGACCGGCCCGGCTATGTGCTGCTGGAGATCCTGGTTTCCTATGGCGCGATGCTGCTGTTCAACATGGCGGTGAGCGGCCTGCTGCTGCTCGTGAGCCACAGCCTGGATAACCCCAACAACGCCGCCGTGATGAGCATGGCCCAGACGCAGAGCGGCCCGATTGCGGCGATGGCCGTGTTCCTTGCGCCGATCGTGGAGGAGCTGATGTTCCGCGCCGGGGTCTTCGGCGGGCTGCGGGGTATCAACCGCGTGCTTGCCTATCTCGTATGCATGCTTCTCTTCTCGGTCTATCATGTCTGGGGCTACGCGCTCAACGACCCCATGGCCTGGATCTACGCCGTGCAGTACCTGCCGGTGGGTTATCTGCTCTGCCGGATCTACGAACGGACCGACAGCATCTGGAGCAGCATCCTGCTGCACATGTTCATAAACTTTGTCGCGCTCAACGCGCTGACCGCTCTGGAGAAGCTGCTGTGATGGAGAGCTATGCCGTAAAACCGATCGCCCGGCTGCGCTGCGACCTGCCGGACAAGTTCGGTCTGCCCCGCCAGGCGGGGATCGTGGAGGAGCTCGAGGGTCTTGTCGTCTTTGAGCCGGAGTACCGCAATCCCGACGCGCTGCGCGGCATCGAAGGCTTCAGCCACCTCTGGCTGATCTGGCAGTTTTCCGAGGCCGTGCGCAGCGACTGGTCGCCCACGGTACGCCCGCCGCGCCTCGGCGGGAACACGCGTGTGGGCGTGTTCGCCACGCGCTCGCCCTTCCGGCCCAACGCCCTGGGCCTGAGCTGCGTGCGCCTGCTCGGCGTGGAGACGGACCCGGCGCTCGGCCCCGTGCTGCGCGTGGGCGGTGCTGATCTGATGGACGGCACGCCGATTTTCGACGTGAAGCCCTATCTGCCCTATGCCGATTCCCGACCGGAAGCGAGCGCGGGCTTCGCCCCGGATCCCGGCGCAACGCTGGCGGTGGCTTATCTGCCGGGGACGCGGGAGCACATCCCCGCCGAAAAACGCGCGGCGCTCACCGGAGTGCTCGCGAACGATCCGCGCCCGCGCTATCAGAACGACCCCGAGCGGGTCTACGGTCTGCGCTTCGCCGGACGGAACGTGAAGTTTCGCGTTGCGGACGGAAAGCTCACCGTCGTGGCGGTGGAGGAAGAGTAAAGCAAGGCGGCGTCTGTCGTTCCGACAGGCGCCGCTTTGCTATGCTCAGCCTTCCCGCTGCCGGCGCAGCGCCCGCCGGCGCCGGTTGAGATAGCGCTCCAGGTGCCCGCCGTCGAGAAAGGCAGCCAGCACATACTGGTCAAAGACGGGAACGGTGCAGGAGTAAAAATCCAGCTGCGTCCGGTAGCGCTCGTTGAGCGTCTCGGGCAGCACCAGAAAGCCGGTGCGCATGGACGGGGCGAGGATCTTGGAAAAGGTGTTGAGGTAGACGACTCGGTCGGGGGCCAGGGAGAAGATCGTCTCGATCTGCCGCCGGGGGCTCGCGAGCTCGGAGTCGTAATCGTCCTCGACGAGGAAGGCGCCGTGCTCCCTTGCCCAGGCGGCGTACTCGTGGCGCTTGGCGGCCGAGGCGGTGACGCCGCTCGGATAGGAGTGGAAGGGCGTCACATGCAGCACGCCCGCCCGGCAGCGCTGCAGCTCCCGACTCTCGATCCCGTCCGGACCGAGGCGCAGCGACTCGCAGCGCGCGCCGTTGGCCTCATAGACCTTGCGGATTTTCTCATAGCAGGGAGCCTCAAGCGCGAAGCCCGCATCACGCCCGAGCAGCTGCACGAGCAGACCGTAGAGATACTCGGCGCCGGCGCCGATCACGAGCTGCTCCGGCGAGACCTCAAGCCCGCGGCTGCGGCGCAGATACGCGGCCAGTGCCTCCCGCAGCTCGGGTACGCCCCGGCCGGGGGAAGGCTCGAGGATGCGGCGGTCGTAGTCGCTGAGCACCGTGCGCATCGTCCGCGCGAGCGTTGAGAAGGGAAAATCCGCCGGAGCTTCCCGCGCGGCGCTCATCGCTTCGAGACTCGGGCGCGGTGAGGGATTTGCGATCGGACCTCCGCCGAAAGCGGCAAAGTAGCCGCTGCGCGGCCGTGTTTCGGCATAGCCCTCGTCCACGAGCAGAGCGTAGGCGTGCTCGACCGTGATGACCGAAATCTCCAGTTCCTCGGCCAGAAGCCGCTTCGAGGGCAGCCGCCCGCCGCGCGGTACGGTCCCGTCCACAATGTCCTGCCTCAGCTGCCGATAGAGCTGCAGATAGAGACTCCCTTCGCCGCTTTTTTTCACGCCGTACTTCATTGCCGTCTCCCAACTGACCTTATAAAAAATCTTAAAACTGGCTATACTAACAGGGTCAGATCAACAGTATACTCCAAGATGTGGAAAATGCAAGCCACAGGTCCCAGCATATCTTCCGGGAGGGATACCAATGTCGTACAAAAAAATTCTCACCATCCAGGATATCTCCTGCGTTGGCCAGTGCTCGCTGACCGTTGCGCTGCCCATCCTCTCCGCCGCGGGGATGGAGACCTGCATCCTGCCCTCGGCGGTGCTGTCCACGCACACGGCTGGCTTTTCGGGCTACACCGTGCACGATCTGAGCGAGGACATCCCCGCCATCGCCGCGCACTGGCGCAGGGAGAACATCCGCTTTGAAGCGGTATACACCGGCTATCTCGGCAGCACGCAGCAGATCGCCTCTGTGCAGGAGATCTTCGATACGCTGCTCAGCGCGGACGGGGTGACGATCGTCGATCCCGCCATGGCCGACAACGGGAAGCTCTATCCCGCTTTTGACGCGGCTTATGTCGAGGCGATGAAGTCTCTCGCTTTCGGGGCGGACATCATCCTGCCGAATATCACCGAGGCCTGCTTCCTGACCGGGACGGAGTACCGGGAGGACTATGACGAGAGCTATATCGCCGCGCTGCTCGACAGTCTGAGCGCGGCCGGCGCGAAGACGATCGTGCTGACCGGCGTGGGGTATGCGCCGGAGCGCACCGGTGTGGTTGTGCGCGAGGGCAGCGAGACGCGGTACTACGAGCACCCTCGGATCGCCAAGGGCTGCCACGGCACCGGGGACGTCTATGCCGCGGCGTTCGTCGGCGCGCTGTTGAACGGGAAGAGCGCCTATGACGCGGCGGTGCTGGCCGCCGATTACACTGTGCGCTGCATCGAGCTCACGCAGGGCGACCCCACTCACTGGTACGGCGTGAAATTCGAGCTCGCGCTGCCGGAGTTCATCCACATGCTGGAGCACTGAGACGGACGCAAAACGGGCAGGCCCCCGGACTTCTTTGAGAAGTCCGGGGGCCTGCCCGCTTTTCTTCAGGCATCGACCAGCGCCCGGAAATCCGTCCAGGCCTGCGGGCCGCCGGCGAGCACGGAGGGCTTGCTGCCGTCGAAGGGAAGGGGTGAGCCGTCGAGCTGCGTGCAGATGCCGCCCGCCTCCGTGACGATGAGAGACCCGGCAGCGTAGTCCCAGAGACTCAGTGTGAGTTCGAAGTAGGCCCCGGCGCGGCCGGCGGCCACGCTGCACAGATCGAGCTCGGCCGAGCCCTGCCGCCGGATATCGAGGCTGGCGCGGTGCGCCTTCTCCATCAGGCGGAAGGTCTCCGCAGTCAGATCTTCCCGATAGGGCGAGGTGCCGCAGCAGACGACGGCATCCGCGAGCGGGCCGGGATCGGCGTGCAGCGGCCGCCCGTTGAGATAGGCTCCGGCGCCGCGCCGCGCGGTGAAGAGCTCGTCCACATAAGGATTGCAGACCGCTGCGGCCTCGAGCACGCCGGCGTGCCGATAGGCCACGGAGATGCAGCTGTGGTTCAGGCCGCGCACAAAGTTCATCGTCCCGTCGATCGGGTCGATGATGAACAGGTGCTCGGCGTGCAGATCGTCATGCCGGTCGTTCTCCTCGCAGAAGAAACGCGCGCCGGGGCAGGCAGCCCCGAGCCTCCGGAGCAGAAGATCCTGCACCTGCCGGTCATATTCGGTCACCACGTCGCGGCGGCCGCTCTTGCGCTCGGCCAGGACGCCGTGCGCGTGGAGGATCAGTCCCGCGGCCTCCTTCTCTGCCGCACATATCGCGGCAAGGATGTTCTCGCTGTTAACCTGCTGCATATAAAACACGCTCCTTTTCGTGCCTGTTATAGCACAAAAAAGGAGCGGTGTCGAGGAAAAGAGAGGGTTTGTTATTCCTGAACCTCGGGCAGCACCTGACGGATCGCTCTGCGCAGACCGGCCTTGTCCGATACGGCGTAGAAGGCGAAGGGATCGGCCGGTGCGGCAGGTAGCGGCGCTCAGAAAAAAGCGGGCTTCTTTCGCTTGCGGCGGGTCGGGCCCGCCTTGGAATCGACCAGGATGATGTCCCGCCCGACCCGGGCGATGCAGGTCCAGGGCAGCACGTAGTCGTCCTCGCGGCCGAGCAGCCCGAAGAAGCGCGCGCGCCCCGGCGTGATGAGCGAGAGGATACGCCCCTCGGCATCGTCGTACTCCGCATCGCAGACATAGCCCAGGCGAAAGCCGGAATGGATGTCGATGACTTCCTTGTACCGCAGTTCGGAAAAGAAACTGATCGTGGTAACCACCCCCTTTCATGTATATGGGGAAGGAGAGGCGTTTATGTCGTTTCGCGCGCCTTGGGGATGGAGATGGTCACGATCAGGGCGTCCGGGGTCTCTTCCCGGCGGATACCGGCGTCGATGCCGCCCTGCTTCATGAGTTCGATGTTGCGTGTGAGACTGTTGAGAAAGAGCCGCACGTCCTTGAGGATGAAGGTGCGCCTGCGCGCGGGGGGCGGCGTCGGCGGCGTTTCCGGCGGAGCGGCGAGCAGCGAGTCCACGTAGGCGTCGGTCGCCGCCACGGTGAGATCGTGCTCGAGAATATAGGCGAGCGCGGCGCGCTGTGCCTCCTCGTCCGGCAGGCGGAGGAGAGCACGCCCGTGGCGTTCGCTCAGCCCGTTTTGCCGCAGGGCCTCAAGTACGTCGGGCGGCAGACGGAGCAACCGCAGCTTGTTGGCCACGGCGGACTGGGAGCGGCCGATCCGCCGTGCGGCTTCCTCCTGGCTCATGCCGAACATCTGGATAAGCTGACGAATGCCCGTGGCCTCCTCGATAAAATCCAGGTCCTTGCGCTGCAGATTTTCGACCAGGGCGATCAGGCTTGCATCCTCCCTGTTCACATCCAACAGGATGCAGGGGACCTCCCGCAGGCCCGCAAGCTTGGCTGCCCGCAGCCGCCGCTCGCCGGCGACCAGCTCGTAGCGCCCGCCGCGCAGCCGCAGGGTCAGCGGGTTCAGGATGCCGTAGTTGCGGATGCTCTCGCTCAGCTCCCGGAGCGCGCCGTCGTCAAAATACTGCCGCGGCTGCACGGGGCTCGGGGCGATGTCCTCCGTGCGCAAATAGAGGATGCCGCCCCGCCGCACACCGGGGCGTGTTTTCAATGCCTGCATCAATGCCTTCCTCCTTGGTGTCAATGGGATAAGCAGAGCATACGCCGCCCCGCGCAAAAAGAAGGGCGAAATACACGCAGACGATTGACAGAAAATATACCCATCGGTATAATAGGGAACATTCTTTAGCGAGGTGAAGAACCATGGCGGAAAGACGCAGGGCGGAGTTTCGCGCCGGCGTGCGGAGCGGCCTGCCGATCGTGCTCGGCTATATCCCGATCGGCGTGGCCTATGCCATCATTGCGCGGCGCGCCGGCCTGAGCACGCTTGAGACTGTACTTATGTCACTGCTGGTCTATGCCGGCGCAAGCCAGATGATGGCGGCGGGGATGCTTGCGCAGGGGGCGGCCGTGCCGGTCATTGTGCTTGCGACCCTGATTATGAATCTGCGGCATCTCATCATGTCGCTGTGCGTCCAGAACCGCATCCGCGGAGCCCGACTCCCCGGGCGGCTGCTGGCCTCCTGCTGGGTGACGGACGAGAGCTTTGCCGTCTTTACCACCGGCGGGCGGGAGAGAGATTCGCTCTGGTACTTCCTCGGTATGGCCTCTGCGGCTTATTTTGCCTGGGTGCTGAGCTCGCTCGCAGGTGCGTTGGTGATGGATCTGATGCCTGCGATCCTGACGGCGAGCCTCGGCATCGCGCTCTATGCCATGTTTGTCACGCTGCTGCTGCCGCACGTGTGCGGCAATGCGCGGCTCGGCCTGCTGGTGCTGTTCACGGCCCTGGCGAACTGGGGACTTGGCTGCATCATGGCAGCGAGCTGGGCGCTGATCGTCTCGACGCTGCTCGGCGCTTTTGCGGGGCTGTTCTTTGTGGAACTCGGAGAGGAGGGGACGGAGGATGCTTAACGGCAGAATGCTGGGGATGATCCTGGGCATGACCCTCGTCACCTATATCCCGCGCGCTCTCCCGGCCGTCTGGATGGAGCGGCTGCGCTTCGGGCCGCGCATGGAGAAGTTTTTGAACCTGATCCCCTATACGGCCATGGCCGCGCTCATCTACCCCGGGATCCTGAGCGTGGATGCCGACCGCCCCTGGGTCGGGCTGGTCGGCGCGGCCGCAGCCGCGATCCCGGCGCTGCGCAGGCGCCCGGTGATGCTCTGCGTGATGGCCGCGATCGCAGCGGAGTTTGTCGTCTATCGGATTCTCGGCGCATGAAAGAACAGAGGTCCCCGGCGGAAGCCGGGGACCTCTGTCGTCAAAGGAGCTTATATCAGCCCCAGTGTTTTGAACAGGAAGCACCAGAGAAACAGCGTCAACGAGCACAGCGCGCTTGTTGCGACGACGATGTTGCCCGCAAGCTCTGCGTCGCCGCCCATCTGCTGGGCCATGGTGAAGGAGTTGACCGCGGTAGAGGAGGCAAAGACCGGCAGCAGCGAGGCCAGCGCCACACCCCGCCAGCCGAGCAGGATCGCCGGCAGCAGCGTAAGCGCCGGCACGGCGATCAAGCGTCCGAAGCTCACCCAGAGCACGGCCTTGAGATCCTGCCGCAGCCCGGCGGGCTGCAGGAAAGCACCCAGCAGGAAAAGCAGCACGGGGCTTGCCGCCTGGCTCATCTGCCGTGCGACGCTCTCGACAGGGCGGGGAAGACGGACGCCGAGCACCAGGACCAGCAGGCCTGCCAGCGAGCCGAGGATAAGCGGGTTCTTGAAAATGTCCAGAACCAGCCGCCCGGGCCGGGTGTGCGCCCCGCCGTAATACTCGAGAGCGATTACGGCCAGAGCGTTGAAGAGCGGGACCACCGTGGCAACGAGGATCACGACCGGGCCGAGATTGTCCGCGCCCATCAGGCTCTCCACGACCGGCAGGCCGATCACGACGAGGTTGGAGCGGAAGAGGCCCTGCACGATCACACCGCGGCGGCAGGGCACGGGCTCAAAGCGCTGCGCGAGCAGCAGCCCGAGGAAGAACACGAGCAGCGTGCAGCCGAGGGCATAGCCGACCAGCGCAGGCTGTACGGCTGCGCTCAGGTCGGAGCTGTAGATGTTGTAAAAGAGCATGACCGGCATGAAGATGCGGAAGAAGACCCGGTTCATCTTCTTCACGTCGCTGCGGTCGAGGAGCCCGAGCCGCTTGGCAGCATAGCCGAGCAGGATCAGCGCGAAGATCGGCAGGACCGCGTCTACGCAGGCGATATAATTATCCCACATGAGCTCAGCCTTCGATCTCGATAAAGGCCTCGAGAGGCAGCCGCTCTTCCGTCAGGGCGGCAAATTGAGGCACAATGCGCCGGAAATGGGGCGAAGCGTTGTGCGCATCGATCGCGGCCTGATCGGCCCAGCACTCCAGAAACAGGTGCAGGCGCGGATCGTCGCTGCTCCGGTTGAGCGAGTAGGCGAGACAGCCCGCCTCCTTTTTGGACTCGCGCACGAGCTCCGCCGCGAGGCGTTCGAAGGCTTCGATGCTGTCGGGCCGGATGATCCGGCGGGAGATGAGTTTGATCATGAATGTCCCTCCAATCCTATCAGAAAAAGATCCGGTCGAGCCAGGCCCGAAACGCGGCCCAGTAGCAGTCCGGCCCGAAGCCGTGCGCCTGCCCTTCGGCTGCCAATACGGTCACATCACAGCCGAGCGCGAGCGCGTCGCTGCAGTAGCGCAGCGTCTCAGCTGTGCCGACGGTGTCATCGGCCGTCCCATAGGCGATAAACTCCGGTGCGGCCTCCGGCGAGAGATACCGTCGCAGTTCGGTCTGCTCCAGCAACGCCACGCGGCTCTCCACCGCGCGTACCGCGTCGGCGTCGAAGAGCGCAAAGAGCATGTTCACATTGTCGCGGAAGCTGAGAGCGGGGTAGATCAGCGCGACCGCGCGTACCGCGTCGTCCGCGGCGTCGATCGCATCCGGGACGTAATCTGCCGGGAAGAAGTCCCCGCCCCGGATCACATGGGCGAAGGTCGCAGCCACGGTGCCGCCGGCGCTGAAGCCGAGCAACGCGAGCTTATCCGGATCGAGATGGAGCGAGGAGGCGTTCGCGCGCAGATAGCGCACGGCGCGCTGCAGGTCCAGAAAGGGGATGGGGTACTCGTACGGATTTGCGCGGTAGTGAAGGACAAAGGCGTTCACGCCGCAGGCGTTGAGCAGGGCGGCAACGTCCGCCCCCTCGCGGCCTGATCCGTCTGCGCTTTTGCAGGCAAAGCCGCCGCCGGGCAGGATGATCACGGCCGCATCGCCCTCCGGTACGGGAAAGGCCTCCAGCCAGGGGCGGTCCTCATAGGTCTCTGCCTCATAGCCGGAACGGATCTCATAGAAATAGGTATAGGTGTCGATGGCGCTCTCGGCGTCAAAGTAATCCGCGCCGACGATCGCGTCGCTGAACGTGACCGCGGCGGTAAAGGGAGAGGCCTCGGCGTCGATGTTCATATCGGCGAGCTTGGAGTCGGCGCGACAGCCGGCCGGCTCCGGCCAGATCTCAAGCCGCGCCGGAGCGTCGGCCAGCGCGGGGCGGCCCGGCAGCGCCAGACATACGGCACAGAGCAGCAGCGCGATCACACGCCGCAGAAGATGCGTTCTCAAAGGGAGCCTCCATTGGTCTCCGCAATTTGCCGAAAGGCGGCGGAAACCCGCTGAAAACTATTATAACAAGCGTATTCCCGCCTGTAAAGCTTGCAGATTGGAAAAAAGGGTGCTATCATGCTCTCGAAAAACCTGTGTGAGGAAACGACTATGGACTACAAAGAGGCGCTTGCCTATATCGACGGGGTGCGCTGGTACGGCTCCAAGCCCGGGCTGGAACGGATCGGCGTGCTGCTGGAAAAGCTGGACAACCCCCAGAAGCATCTGAAATTCATCCACATCGCCGGCACGAACGGCAAGGGCAGCTGCGCGGCCATGACCGCCTCGGTGTTCAAGGCGGCGGGCTATCGTACGGGGCTGTTCACCTCGCCCTATCTTTTCCGCTTCAACGAGCGCATGCAGCTCAACGGCCGCCCGATCGAGGACGATACCCTGGCCGCGCTCGTCACGGAGATCCGGCCGCTGGCCGAAGCGATGGAGGATCACCCGACGGAGTTCGAGCTCATGACTGCGGCGGCGCTGCTCTGGTACCGGCGGGAGAAGTGCGATATTGTCGTGCTCGAGGTCGGCCTCGGCGGGCGCTTTGACGCCACCAATATCATTGACGCGCCGGAGGCGGCCGTCATCATGAACATCGGCCTCGACCACACCGCCGTGCTCGGGGATACGGTCGAGCAGATCGCCTTCGAAAAGGCGGGCATCGTGAAGCCCGGCTGTGAGGTGGTGCTCTATCCGCAGCAGGCGAGCGTCGAAGCGGTGGTTCATGCGCGCTGTGAGGAGCAGAGCGCCCGGCTGCATACGGCAGATTTCTCGCAGATCGTACCGGAGTTCGACAGCCTCGAAGGCCAGGTCTTCACGTACCGGGGCGAGCCTTGCGCCATCCCGCTGCTCGGTGCGCATCAGCGGCGCAACGCTGCCGTTGTGCTCGAGCTGGTGGAGGTGCTGCGCGCACGCGGCTGGAAGCTCGAACCGGACGCGGTCGAGCACGGACTCTACGCGGTAAGCTGGCCCGCGCGCTTCGAGCGCGTGCACGAGGAGCCGGACTTCATCGTGGACGGCGGACACAACCCCCAGTGCGCCGAGACCGTGGCGGAGAACCTGCTGCATTATTATCCCGCGCAGAAACGCGTGCTGCTTGTCGGCGTGCTGGCCGACAAGGATTACGCGAGGCTCTGTGAGATCCTGGACGCGGCGGCGGACGCCTGGGTCTGTGTGACGCCCGATTCCGAGCGGGCGCTGCCCGCGGAGGAGCTCGGACGGTTTCTGGAGCGTTTCGGGAAGAGCGTCACGGTCTGCGACTCGATCCCCGACGGCGTGAGCGCTGCGCTCGAGCAGGCGGGTCGGGACGGTATGGCCTGTGCGGTGGGCTCGCTCTACATGGCGGGCGCG
>JAEEGL010421027.1_pt1 | contig 11453 bp, 5 predicted proteins | sample 9134231 | NCBI WGS metagenome assembly JAEEGL01 (sample SAMN16246548, study PRJNA631951) | gut metagenome | biome: gut microbiome; feature: rumen; material: fiber-attached | host: Bos | place: Iran: Karaj | collected 2018-10
AATTATTTTATTATTTTAATTAATTAAAGTTACATGTTTGAAAATTCACAAACTGGTTGGTTTGGTAGTTATTCAATAGCAGGAAAGACATCAGCTGAAAAATATATTGAAGTAATTAATAAAGATAAAATTGTTGGAGGTTATCAACCAAAATTAAAAACATATAATTATTTTGCAACAGAAGAAGAACCTATTGATTTATCATCTACAGATAAAAATTCATTTGAAATATTTAATTTACCTAAAAATTTTGAAAAAGAAAAATTCGAAAAATTAAAATTATCTCAACAAAAAAAAGTCTGTGACCCAATTGAAAAAATAGATGATTCAATAAATAAATATAAAGCTCATCAAATTCATCATAAAGAACAACAAAAATACTTAGAAATAATTAAAAATAAATCAACTGACATTTCAGATAGTCTTCGATATAATCCAAATATGAATTTTATATATAAAAAAATTTTGATAGATTCTAATTTTAATAATTATAGAGGAAGAGATGAAAATCTTGATAAAAATAAATATAATGATTCTACTTATTATTTAACTCATAGTAAAAAATTAAATCCAGAAAAAAATGCTTTTGTTGAATTAATTAAAGGAACTATAAAACCTCCAAATACAACAATTCATGACACTCGTATTCTAAAATTAAAAGGTTTTTTAACAGCAGAAAATGAAAAAAAATTAGAAAAAGAAAAAAAAGAACAATTAAAAAATTCAAATAAATCAAGTAGTTCATTTGAATCAAATATTAATAATAAAATTAATAAACGTTTAAATACATTAGAAAATCAATCAAATTATTTAAAAGATAATAAAGCAATTAATTTTAATAAAACAATTTCAAGAAATTATTTAAATAATATAAATAGAGATAGAGAAGGAGTTCGACCATTTTTTTTACCTAATTATTCTTTAGTAACTCCAAAAACGATAAATAAAGTAAATTATTCAAATTCTTTAAAAAAAACAATTGTTCAATCTAGAATGAAAGGAATTAAAGAAAATTTAACATTTGATCCTTCAAAAATTTATTATAAATTTAATAATCATTCAAAAACAAATCCACTTGATTTTAATTTAATGGTTAGTCGACCAAATGAAAAAAAAAATCCTCTACCTTCTTATATGATTAAAAATTTTAATAGAGCTGCTATGTATAATACTACTGATAAATCATTAAAATTAAATAATTTTGAAAATGGAGATTATTTAAAAGAATATACAAGTTTTTGTACTAAAAAAAGTTTTAATAAAAAAATTAATTTAAACCTTTTGAATGATAAAATTAAAATTAAAAATTCACTTCCTGATAATGTGGGAAATTTAGTTAATAATTTAGGAATAAATGGAAGTATGAGTAAAGTAATGGAATATTATACTAAAAATTTAGATGACAAAAAAATTTTAGATAAAACTGGAAAAAATTTTGATTATATTACACTTAAAACTGTTCCTAATAAAGTTGTATTAAATGAAAAAGAAAAACAAATATTTAATATTAAATTTAATTAATATAAATTTAAAAATTTAAAAAAAATTTATTATTAATTAAAAAGGTTAATTTTTAATTTAATTAATATATTAAATAATATAAATTAATTAATATATAAATATATTTTAAATAAATTTTTTAATAATTTATTTAAATATTTATTTATATTTAAATAAATTAAAAATTTATTATAATTATTTAAATATTAAATATTAATTAAATTAAAAAATAAAAAATAAATAATTAATTAATAATTTTTATAAAAATATTTAATTAATTAATTATTATTTAAATGGAAAATTCAAATAATTCTTCAACAAATAATAATAATATTATTACTGATAAAATAGAAAATAAAAATTTAAATAATAAATCTTCAAAAATAAATCTTGAAAATTTAAATTTTAATGAATATTATAGATTACAATTATTTGATAATTATTTTAAAACAGAAGAAAATTTTAATGAATTTATTTTAAAATTAAAAGAAAAAATAATATGTGCATTTCGTATAAATAAATCTCATTTATTTTTTCATATTTTTCAAAAAATATTAAATTCACCTGATAAACTAAATTCAATTTTAAATTTAACTGAATTAAAAACTTCAATTCAAATAACAAAAATAAAATTAATAAATATTCCTCAATTTTTAAACATTTTTTATTATATAAATTTAAATAAAAATGAATTAAAATCAAACAATAATCTAACAAATTTTCATAAATTTATTCAAAATTTAACAAACACAGGATTAATAAATCGTCAAGAAATAGTAAGTATGTTACCTCCAATGCTATTAGAAACAAAATTAGGAGATAAAATATTAGATATGTGTGCTGCTCCAGGAAATAAAACATCTCAATTTTTAGAAAGTTTTTATTCAAATTATAATTATTTCGATAAAGAATATTATAAAAAAGATACAGGATTTATTATTGCAAATGATAATAATAATAAAAGAGCTTATATGATGATTTCTTTATTAAAAAAAATAAATACAGCTGGAATGTTTGTTGTTTGGCAAGAAGCTCAAAATTTTCCTAATATTTTTTCAGGAAATAATATAGAAAGTAAAATATTTTATGATAAAATATTATGTGATGTACCTTGTAGTAGTGATGCTATAATGAGAAAATTACAAATTAAATGGAAAAATTGGAATTTATTTGATGGTTATGTTTTACACAAAATTCAATTAAAAATATTAAAAAAAGGAATTAATTTATTAAATTTAAATGGTTTATTAGTTTATTCAACTTGTTCTTTAAATCCTATAGAAAATGAAGCAATTATTACAGAAATTAAAAGAATTTATAAAGATGAAATTGAAATTTTAGATGTTAAAAAATATTTTGAAAATTGTGATATAAAAATTAACGAAGGTTTATTAAATTGGAAAGTTCTTTTTCAAGATGAAAATAAAAAAATAATTGAATTTAAAACATATGATGAAATTAATAATGAAAAATATAAAAATTATATTGAAAAATCATGTTTTCCTTCAAATATTGAACAAATGAAAGAAATGAAAATAAATAATTCAATTCGTTTAATTCCAAATAATAATATTAATAAAAATATTGATGGATTTTTTATAACATTAATAAAAAGAGTTAAAAATAGAAAAATTGAAGGAGATGAATTTAAAAAAACACATTTTAAAAAAAAAACATTTACAAATTATTTTTTTGTAAAAGATAATTTTCCTGAAATTTATAAATGGTTATTTGATTATTATGGAATAGATGATGAATTTCCTGGAGAACAGTTAATAACTTTTTCAAAAAATTGTCATAAAATTAATTTTATTTCAAAAGGAATTTATAATATTTTAAAAGGTGAATTTAATAGAATAAGAGTTCAAAATTGTGGTGTTAAATTATTTAGTAAAATAAAAGGAGGAAATGAAGAAGTTAAAAAAAATTGTAAATTAAGAATTAATCAAAATGGAATAATGTATTTATTACCTTTTATGCATAAAAAAGTTTATTTTATAAAAGAAGATTTATTTAAAATTTTATTGGAAAAAGTTGAATTAAAAATTGAAGAAATTAAAGAAGAAAATATTAAAATAATGTTTGAAAAATGTGAAGAAGGTTACATAATTTTAGTAATAAGTAAAGTTCTACCTGATAATAATAATAATGATAATATAGAATTTTTAAAAAATAATTTTATAGATGTTGTTTCTTGTTATCGAAGTAAAAAAAAATTATGTATAATGTTAAAAAAAGAACAATTATATATTTATAAAATCAAATATAATATAAAATTTTAAAAATATATTAAAAAATTAATTAATAAAATATTTAAATCAAAAAAAATTTACATAAAAAAAATAATATAAATGTTAAATAATATTTTTTTATATATACAAAAACGCAAAATAAAACATAAATTATTCACATCAAACAAAAAAAATTTTTGAAATTATTATTTATATATTATTTTCTTTTCTTTTTATCATTTGGATTATTATCAATAAAAAATTGTTCTAATATTTCAAAATTCTTTTTAATCAACAAAAATTTTTTTAATACAAAATAAGTTGAATATATATATAAAATAGTCTGAAAACAAATCATTAATACAAAAACTATTATTAAAACATTAATAATTTTATTTAATAAATCTGAATAATCAATTTCTATAAAATGTTTATTTAAATAATAAATAGCTTCCATTCCATAAACGATATAAATAAAATTACAAAATTGAAAAAATTCATGATGAAAATATTTTTGAATATCTTGAAAGGTTCGATTAGAAAGAAAAAATTCATTATGGATTTCTTTTATAGTTTTTATAGCACCATAAACAATAGTTAAATATTTTGTTTGAAAAATTGGATATTTTTGACAAATATTAACAACATTTTGTTTATAAATTCCTTGTTCAAATAAAACTTTATCACATGCCTCTTTTGAATTTAAAATTTCTAAATAATTTTTATAAGAATCTCCTTGATTTTCTAAATTTTTCATTATTTCAGTGTAATTTGAAACTAAATTTTTTAATAAAATATCAATATCAATTAATTCATATATTTCTGAATTATTTAATAAAATTGAATATCTATTAATTAAATAATAATTCATTAAAAGAGATTGAAAATCATCACTAGAAACTCTATTATGAATTTTATTTTTAATTTTTGAAAAGACATTTAAAATAGAATATGAAGCTAATATTGTTATACAAAATATTGCAATAAAAAATATTATAATTACTATTGTTATTTTAGGAAATCGATTTAACATATTAGGAAATTTATTATTTTTATTAAAATATAAAGGAAGAGAATTTAATTCAGATTCTTTTATATTTAAATTTAATTTACTTAATTCATTACTATTTTTTAATAAATTTTTTGTACTTATATCTGAACTATTAATAAAAGAAATATTACTTTTATTTATTGAAACAATTGTTGATTTATTTTTATTATTATTTGTTGTTTTTTGTGCGAAATTATTTATTTTTGGACTTTTATAATAATTTTTTTTTTGAATTATTGATAATTTACTAAATTCATTATAGGATTCTTTTTCTTTATTAATTTTTATTTGAATTTCTTTAGAAAGATTTTTTAATGTTTCAAAAGTTTTTGATGCACTTATTTCATTTTTTATCATTTTATTTGTAATTTTTAATTTTTTTCTTAAAAATAATAAATGATTATTTTCAATTTGACTTATTTTATGATTAATTTTTATTATTTTTTTATCAATTACAACTAAACTTGAATAAAATAATATGATTGAAATTAAAATACAAAAAGCAAAATAATAAAATAAAATTAATATTCTTAGTTTATATAATTTAAACGAATTAAAATAATTGTCAATTAATAGAGCATTAATACTATCTAATTCAATTTCTAACAAAGGATAATTAAATATTAAAGTAAAAGCATTTCTTAAATTAATATCAATTAAATCATTATATTTTTCTAAATTTAAATATTCAATAAAAGGTAATTTTAAATAATATCCATCATATTGAGATAAATAATAAAAAAAATTAGAAAAATCAGCAAATAAATCTTTATAAGTACTATTATACATATTTCCTCTAAAATCCATTAATAAAATATTATGTAACATTTCGTTTTGAATTTCTTTTTTTAATTTATCAAAATATTTTTTAAATTCAATTTGATATATATCAAGCATATAAGAAGATTCTTCTATTGCATGAAATTTATAAAAGCTATTTAAATCAAAACTAATATTTAATTCTTCAAATTCAGCTGATAATGAATTATATATATTATTTGAATTATCTGAAAGATTTTGAACTAAAACAATTTTATTTATAAAAAAAAAATGATTAGAATAATAATAACTATTAAAAAATCTAAAAAATTTTAATCTATTAATAGTTTCTTTATAATTATTTGATAAAAAATGATTTACAATACATATAATAATTGCCATAACAATTATAAAAAAATTAAAAAATAAATATAATAATTCAAATAATCCTCTATTATTCATTTTATTTATTTGATTTTGATTTGTAATATTCCATTTATTATCTTTTGCTGTATTTATTGAAATTTTTGATGCTACACTTGCATTTAGACTTAATTTAATTTCACTTAAATTATTATCATCTATTGTTGTATTATTATTATTTACAAAAGAAGTTTTTCTTAATTTTAATCCATCAAAATTAATTATTATTAAATAATATTTTTCTTTTTTATATATAAAAGAATTTTTAACTTCTAATTTTATTTTTAGATTAAAATCATTTATTTTTAAAGAAGGATTATTTTGTATATAAACACTTTTTATTTTATTTAAATTTTCTAAACAATTTCTAGAATCTATTTTATTTTTATAATCACTTAAATTTTTTTGGATTAATTTTAATAATCTCTTATATTTAATTTCTATCATTTTTATTTTTTCACTTGAATATTCAATATTAAAATCTTCAATTTCTAATAATTTAAATAAATTACTTTCTCTTTCAGTTAAACTAAGCCCAAAATATTTTTTAAAAAATAATCCAAATTTTAATATAAATCCATTTTTATTAATAATTGCTGAATTAATAGAATTATTTTTACTTGAATCTAATTTACAACTAATATATAATTTATTTTCAAAAGATGGTAATCCAACAAAATTAAATTTACATAATATTAATAATTTTTCATTATTTTCTAAAGGTAATAAAGTTTTATAATTTTTATATTTTAAAATATTATTTTTAATGTCTTTAAATATGATTTTTCTTATTGTTGATGGAAATAATAATAAAAAAGATTGTTTTAAAAGTGGATTAGATTTTTTTTTTGTGATTTCAATATAATTAACAGGAATTTGTTGATTACTTAAATCATCATTTCCTTCAAAATTTAAAATAAAAAAATTGTTGTTCTCTATTAAAGTATCTAAATTTCCTAAATCAAAAAAATCAATTATATTATTACAATTGCTATTAAATAGTAATCCTTCAATAAAATTAAATTTATCGTTTTCTAAATTTTCATAAAAATTTTTTATTAATTTTTTATATTTCATTACTTCATTTATATATTTTCCTACTGAAAAATTTTCTACAATTGTTTTTTTATATAATTCTTTTGAATTATGTGAAAATGAATTTATTATTGTTTTAAATGATTTTATGATATTTAAATAATTTTGATTAATTTTTAAATTTATTATTGTTAATCTACTTAAATTTAAAAAATTATTGTCTTTTTTTTTATCTATATTTATAAAATAATAATTTAAATATCTAAAAATTGATTGATTTATTAGATTTTTTTCTTTAAAATGTTTATTTTTAATTATTTTTAATAATAAATAATCAATTCTAAATCCATTATCTTCGCTTATAAAATAAATTAAAATTTTATAATAATTTAATAAATCAATATTATTTTCGTAAAAATTTAAATTACTTTGATTTTTAGCTATAAATTTTAAATATTTAATTTTTGATAATAAAATTTTTTGAATATGTTCTAAAGTGCTACTTGATGTTGTTGTTGTTGTTGTAAAATTTAAATTTAATGTGGCTTTATTTTTTTTTAATCCGAATAATTTTTGAATTGATAATAAATCTTTATCAAAAAATAAAAAATCGTTTTTATTTAAACATAAATAAGTTTTTAAATTATAGATTATTTTTTCGAAAATAATTTCTTGAGTTTTTTTTTGTGAAAAATTAAGAATAAAAGCATTATTTAAAGGAAAAAATATTTGATAAATTCCAAAAGTAAATAAATTATTTTTTGAAATTAAAAATTTTTCGAGTTTATTTATAAATAAACTTTGTTTATTTGAAACAGAAATATAAATAAAAATTAAAATAACTGAAAAAATAAGTGTTAAATCAATAATTTTTAAAAAATTTTGATTTAAATTATAATTCATAAAAAAATAAGATAAAAACTTTGAAAATAAACCAGAAAATGCCAAAAATGTTAAAAAAATATTCAATTTATCAATATATCTAATATTTAATATAAATAAAAAAATTTTAAATTTATTATAACAATTAATACAAAAAATAGTAATCCAAATAATTTGAATATTAAATGAAAATCCAATATTAAATCTTAATGTTAATATAAAAGCATTAAAAAAATTTAAAAGTAGTTCTATTAAATAATATTTTGATATTAAAAAATAAATTATTTGATTATTTCCATAAGAATAAATTATATGACAATAAAATATTATTGAAAAAATTAAAAATATAAAAAATAATAATAAATCTATAAAATATCCAAATTTTATTGAAATAAAATTATCAGTAAATTGAATAAATATATTTCTCGAAAATATTAAAAAAATAGGCGTTAAAAAAGGTTTAAAAATTAAATATAAAAAAATACTACAAATTTTTTTTATCACTATAAAAAATTTAAATATTTTATTTATAACCAAAAAAATAAATATTATTATTATCAAAATTAAGATTATTAATTTAATAATATAATCATTATTAAAATAGTTCTGATCATAAATATTATCTACAAAATATTTTTTAAGTATTAATGAAATTTGATCTATATTTATTTTATTTTCATCTAAAATAATTTCTTTATTAGATGAATTATATAAAGTTGAATTATTTTTTGAGGCACATTTATTATTATATAATTCTATATATAAAATTGGACTAAAAAAATATAAATATGATGAATAAAAAATAAATGTTTTATTTTTATTAAATATTATATCTACAATTATTATATAATTTATATTTTCTAATAAATTTGACAAGAAATTTAATATATGATTTGTTATATTATTTTCTTTTATATTTATATATAATATTATTAAATATTCATAGAATAAGTAATTTATTTTTTCTTTAAAAGACATTTTTTTATTTAAATTATTAATTTTTAGATATGTTTTTAAATTATAACTAAATTTTTTAATTAATTAAATTTTAATTACAAAATTTTAATTATAATTTTATATTAAAAAATTTAAATTAATTAAATAATAAATTATAAATTCTAATTTTTAATAAATTTAATTCATTATGATAAAAAATTTAAATATTCCAGAACCAGTTTATTTCAATAACACTGATGGTAAATTTCTTTATGTCAGGCATGGAAAAACTTTTTATAATATTGAATTTGAAAAATTAGGTTCAGATAAAACAATTAAAACAGACCCAAAATTCATTGATTGTGAATTAAGTCCCGAAGGAATTAAACAAGCAAGAGAAAAACAATCTATTTTTAATTCATTTAAAATAGAAGATATATATGTATCTCCTTTATATAGAGCTCTTCAAACAGCTTATTATTTATTTGAAACTCATCCTAATAAAAAAAATATTACTATTTATGTTCATCCTTTAATTTCTGAAAATGTGAATGCAACTCATGATATAACTATTGATATTAAAAAAAGTAAAAAAAAATTTAATGAAAATTCGGAAATTAAATATAATTGGAATATTTTTGAATCTTATTATAAAACAGAAAAAGAACAAGATTTATATTATTTAAATTTTATTGATTTATTAGATGAAAAAGAAAAAAATAATATTATAAATAAAATTTATTTAAATTATGGAACTGATAATTTAAAAAATTGTCTTTCTGAAATGGTTGAGTTAGAAAATAAATTTAATTTGTATTTTTTAGAATCTTATAAACATATTTTTTATAGAAATTATCAATTTAAAGAATTTTTAAGAGAAAAATATAAAAATAGTTTGAATAATAAAGATATGAAAGTTGTTATTATAAGTCATGGTGGATATTGTAAAATTGGAACAAGTAAAAAGGCTTATGAAATAGAAAAAATAGATAAATTACCTGAAGATTGTTATTTTTTTAAAAATTGTGAGATTGTTTCAATGAATATTTAAATAATTTTTAAATTATTTATTGATATATTAAAGAAATTAATAATACAAAAATATTTTTATTATAATATTAAATTATATATGTATATTTTTTTTATTACAATTTATTTTTCTTTTAAATTTTTCAATTAAATTATAAAATAAAGAAAATTAAACATAAATAATAAAAATTATTATAATATTAATTTTATTTATTAATAAATTTAATTTAATTTATTAATTTAATAACTTATATAAATTTATTTATTTATTTTATTAAATATTTATTAAATTATTATTCATTATAATTAAATAAATATTATATTTTATTGATTAATATTATTTAAATATTACAAAATAGATTAATTTTAAATATTATTATATTTTTTATAGAATTTAATATTCGTTTTTTTTCCTAATTCATAAAAAAATTATTTAAATAGATTAAAAAAAAGAAATAAATAAAATGTCAAAATTATATTTCCATTATAAAAATTCAAACAACAATCATTCAAATTACAATAAATTTTCTAAATATGAAAAAATAGAAAATTATCAAAAAAATTCAAATGACAACGATTATAATGATATAAAAAAATCAAATAAAAAAAATAAAATAAGCATACAACAAAAATTAATTTCTATTCGAAAACAAAGCCAAAATTCATCAGATTCAACAACCGAAGAAAATGAAGAAATTAAAAATCAAACTCAACCTCAAAATATAATACAAAAACAAGAAAAAAAACCTTTTAAATCAACTTCAAATGATTTTAAGGTTAAATATAAAACTGAACTTTGTAAATTTTATACTTTAACTGGCTATTGTAAATTTGGAGAAAATTGTGCTTATGCACATGGAATAGAGAATTTACGTTCTAAAGTTACGAATTCAATTTTTTTTAGAAGTAAAAAATGTGTTTCATTTTTCGAAAAAGGTTTTTGTCCTTATGGCAATAGATGTCAATTTCAACATCAAATAAAAAGTAATATTATAAATAACCCATATGAAAAAAATATGAGTTATGAAAATTATTTAAAAACTATGAATAAATTTGAAAATATTATGAACATAAAAGCTTTAAGAAGTAAAAAAAGATTACAAATTCTTGAAAATTTAGTTAAAAGTGAAGAAGATATTAAAGAAAGTAAATTATTTGAAGATATTAAATCAATGATTAAGAAAAAAGATGATATTTATGAAAAAATAGAAATATAAATTTAATAGTATAGGTATTATATAGATAAATATTATTATATTAAAATTTGGTGTAAATGACATTATGATTATAATATTTATTTATTATCATTTTATAGAGACTAAATACTATTATCAATTATTAAAAATAAAATAAGTTGTTTAAAGCTTATTTTATTGATATTTAGAAACATTTTATATATTATTTATTTTTATTAATTATAAAGTATAAATTTATAAATTAAAAAACTCGATTTTAATTAATTTATTAAATATAGATAATATATTAATTTAATTTAATTTAATTAAATTTTTAAATATTATATTTTTTAAATTTTTTATTTTGAATAAATTTAAATTTGTTTTGGGGATTGGGGATTGGGGATTGGGGATTGGGGATTGGGGATTGGG
>JAEEGL011387990.1_pt1 | contig 11453 bp, 4 predicted proteins | sample 9134231 | NCBI WGS metagenome assembly JAEEGL01 (sample SAMN16246548, study PRJNA631951) | gut metagenome | biome: gut microbiome; feature: rumen; material: fiber-attached | host: Bos | place: Iran: Karaj | collected 2018-10
CTGACACACGAGGTGAGACATATAGCTACAACAGCCGTCAGCGTGAGAATACAAATCTTTTTCATGTCAATACTATTTATATTTTTAATTCATAATTCACAATTCATAATTCACAATTCATAATTCACAATTCTCAATTGTCAATTTTCAATTCTCCATTATCAATTTCAACAAGTACTGCCCATACTGGTTCTTCTTCATCGGCTCAGCCAGCTGGCGCATTTTCTCAGCGCTAATCCAGCCGCGGCGATAGGCAATACCCTCCAGGCAGGCCACCTTCAATCCTTGGCGCTTTTCAATCACCTCGATAAACGTAGAGGCCTCGCTGAGGCTGTCGTGTGTGCCAGTATCCAGCCATGCGAAGCCACGTCCTAAGGTCTGAACCTTCAGGTCTCCTGCCTCTAGGAAACACTGGTTCACAGTCGTGATTTCCAGTTCGCCGCGTGCCGAGGGCTTGATGGTTGCTGCCACATCCACCACGCGGTTGGGGTAGAAGTAGAGCCCCACCACGGCATAGTTGCTTTTCGGGTGCTCGGGTTTCTCCTCAATGCTCAGGCAGTTGCCGGCGGCATCGAACTCGGCCACGCCGTAGCGCTCGGGGTCGTTGACCCAATAGCCGAAGATGGTGGCTTTCTGATCCACCTCAGCCGTGCGCACAGCCTCCTTGAGGGTTGCACTGAAGCCAGCACCGTAGAAGATGTTGTCGCCTAAGACCAGACAGGCACAGTCGTCGCCGATGAAGTCGCGACCAATGATGAACGCCTGTGCCAGCCCGTCGGGTGAAGGCTGCTCGGCATATTCGAGGTGTACGCCGAAGTCCGAACCGTCGCCCAGCAGGCGTCGGAATGCGGGCAGGTCGGTGGGTGTGGAGATAATCAGAATCTCGCGGATGCCGGCCAGCATCAGCGTGGAGATAGGATAGTAAATCATCGGCTTGTCGAACACAGGAAGCATCTGTTTCGACACACCTTTTGTGATGGGGTAGAGACGGGTGCCTGAACCTCCAGCAAGTACGATACCTTTCATAGTCGTTACGTTTTTGTTGCAAAGGTAGTGTTTCTGTTTCATTCTGCCAAAGAAAAGACAAGAAAAAGCCCTGCGCGGTCAGCGCAGGGCTTTGAATGAGTGTGTTATGCGGCTTACTTCACGAGCACTTTGTGGAGCTTACCATCGGTGGTGCGGACGATGTTGATGCCGCGCTGCAGGCGCTGAGCCTGACGGCCGTCGATGGTGAAGATGTCCATGATCATGTTCTTGGCGCTCTTGGCTTCTACGGTCTCCACAGCGGTCGGGATGTTCTTCTCCTCGCCGAAGTAGGTCAGTGTCCAGTTGCCGAAGAATGTCCAGTCGTTGGCCACCTCGTTAGCATCCTTGCGCAGACCAATGGTCATCTCGCCGCTCTCATCCACCTGAACCAGCATACCATTGCGGTAGATGGAGTTATAGACGCCATCGGATTCCTCCATGGGAACAGCAATGTAGTTAAAGACTTCCTCCTCATCTACAAGATGCCCCACTTCATGATGCAGGTAGGTAGCAGCGCTGACCGGCATGTTGGGAATCCAATAATCCTTCTCATCTACGGTCACTTTCACTTCGTCGCTGGCGGCAATCTGGTTAGGCTGTGCGCCCTCCATGATGTTCTTCAGGGCCTTATCGTCCTTCCGGTCGCCGCTCTCAGCAAACATCACCACGTACTTCTTCTGCATGTCATCAGCGGTCTTGATGGTTGCATAGTCTCCGGGGCGATAGAAGCCATCCACTGTCAGCAGATACCAGCCGGGATAGAGACCGCGTACGGTCTGGGAAATCTTGAACTCTGAGCAGTTGAACATCTCAGCATTGTTGTAGCCGAGACCGATAGCCTTGCCCTCGAGCGATTCGGGCACTTCCAGTGTCCAGCCCTTCGTGGTCTGGCCAGTGCCGTCGTATTTGACGTAGCGTGGGTTGAAGATAGCCTCTGTGGCATTTCCGTACATTGAGCCGTCCGTCTCATCGTATGGGTTCTCTTCTGCAAACTGCATCACATAATCGGCCATGCGGCGGTTCATGTCAATGGCTGTTGCCTGAAGGGTTTCGTTGTCTTTCAACTCATCACCTTCTAACATTCCATAGTCATCTGTGGGGGGGAATTTCTTTACTAGATTACCTACCCAATCGATGAAATTATTGTTGTCAGGAGATGCTAGATCCATGTTCTCCAGGCGTATTTCCTCATAGTCGCTCAGGTCGTCGCGGAGGCTGAGTGCAAGCGTGTGCCCTTCGTTCAAGTAGGCAATGACCTCGTCAATTCTCGTTTCGAAGGCAGCTTCAGTTTCAGCAGTCAGTGTGCCTTTAGCATCGTTGATATCAGACCTCAGCTGGTCATACAAGTTCTTGCCACCTGTAGTGATGAATATCTTTTCTTCATCGTAAACTTTGTCAAGTTCCTTGAACTTATCTTCAACCATACCATCGTAGAGGCTGGGATCCTGACCCAGGTATTTGAGTCCGAAGTTATCCCAGATAATCCAGTCCGTTGTGCCCAGGCTCTTCATGCCGATGGTGAAGTCACCAGCTTGTTTCAAAATAACTTTGACGTGGTTGGTGTAGTACTTGTCACCTTCCTGCCAGTTGGGGTAGTCCATGCTGGCGCCCTCTGCGTTCTCTTCCTGTTCCCAGTAGTAGAAACCGCTCATGCCATTGGGCACTTTGACAGTTTCGCTTTTGCTGTTGGTAATCTCCTGGTCCTTATTGGGACCGCCGCAGACATCGGGTAAAGTGGTGCCCTCCAGATAGAAACCAGTTGCATTCCACTGGTCGCTGCGCTGCATGAGTGAGGTCTGTGTGTCGCCAGCATAGAAGATGGTCTGGTTGGTGGCAGCACCATTGTGGCTCACAAAGCCCTGCACGGTGATGTCATATACGCCTGCGGGCATGTTGGGAATCGTCTGGTTGAAATCGAATTTGCGCTGGTAAGTCTCGATGACGCCACCCTTCATCTGGGTGATGTTACCGCTGGAGATTGTCCAGCCGGGGATGGTGCCATACTGCTCGTATGTCTCGGGGTTGTCATCGGCTGCATCCCAGCCAGCAAAGTAGGTACCTTCGCTGAAATCATAGTTTTGAATGAGCACGGTCAAGTCGGTGCCGACGGTTAAGGTTAAGTCATCCACGTTTACGTCTTCCCATGCAGCCTTCAAGTCAGTGTAGATGCTAGAGGTCAACTCATAAATCTCATCATCGGAAAATTCGCCATACTGATAAGCACCGGGCCAATCATTCCTCCAGGTGTCCCATTTTTCGGCTAATTCTGTCATTCCGCAGACGTCGGCAGTTTGGTAGTATTTGTCGAGCAAACCTGTTCCTCCATCGCTGAGATCAAGATATTTCAGCAACACGGCGTATGCCTCAATGGAGTTTTGAACAGCTGTAGTCTGGGCCTCGATATTCTGTTTAGCAGCAACGCACTGCTCGTCAGTTCCGTCATCTACGAGGTCTTGTGCATCGGAGATGGATTTTTCGAATGCGGTATTGACGTCGGCGCTAAAGAATTTGTCACTTAATGTCTCTTGATAAGCTTCTGCGGTTGCGATGGCAGCCTCCAGATCCAGCTGAGCCTGTGTCTTAGTAGTTGCGCCGTAGAAGGTGAGTTTGAAGTTGTCGCATCCAATCCAGTTGGCGTTTGTGCTTTCAGCCATTAGACCGAAAGTCAGGAAATCACTGGCTTGGTTGAGGTAAGCGACGCTGAAATGCATGGGCTGCCCGTCGGGTGTGTTCATGGGCTTCTTCTCAATGCCGTTTTCACTCTGGATAAAGATATAAATACCTTCGAAGGTTTTTGTGCCCTGTCCCGTGAAGGCATCACATTCCAGCACATACTTACCAGCAGGAAGACCGTAAATTGTCTGGGAGATAGTGCCGTCGCCCAGAGCACTTCCATTCCATGCTTCCAGGAAGTGGTCAATCTTCACATAGCCTAACTCTTCATTGGTGGTGCCGGCAGTTTCTTGCAGGTTTCGGTTCTGAGCTGCGATGGTGATATCCCATCCGTCCACTTCGGTATAGCTCTTCCATGCTGCATAATCTTTCTCGAAGTCAGGATTAATCAGCACGTATTCTGTGACATCCTGCGGATTGTCCTCGGAAGCGGTGTTGAATTCATCAATGTCCTTGTACTTCAGTCCAGCTATTTCAGCTTTCAGATGGCTGTCTTGCTTCTGGAGATCAGCGAGGGTGGCCTCTGGATTATTATAAACAGCAATAGCTGCATTCACATCTTCAATCTCAGCAGCTTCTGCTTCGGCGATGGTGGCTTTCAAAGCAATCTTGGCGTTGTAGAGTGCCAATTCAGCTTCATAGACTTTGTTAGCTTCTTCAAGGGCAGCCTTTGTTGCTTCGCGCCATTCACGGATGCTTACAGCTACTTCATCGGTAGCCTCAATGAATTTCCAAACCACCTTATGGCTTTCGCCAGCGTCGTTGAACCCACCTACTCTTAGGTCATTCCAAGTTTCGGTGTTCTGTTCAATGGCGCATGCACCAAGCAGACGATATTCGTCGAGCACGGTGGATTCATCTACGTCTGTTGTTGCAGGATCGTCCTCCATGTATGGCTTATATTCAAAAGCATTGGCGCAGTGGAGCAGGAAACCATTTTCCACATCACTAACGGGAACGATTTGCCATTGGCCAACGCGGTCGCCCTTTCCGTCTTGCCAGGAGGCATTACCTTCACCGGTTACATAACCAGACATATCGGTTTTATAGGGACTGAACGTGAAGTAGCCAGTTTCCCCATAGGCTGCAACGGTATAGGGGTGGACAAATCCTTTGTTTTCTGCGTGTTTGGTGTTCTGTGCTGCAGCTGGTGAAACGATGGAGTCTGTGGTCAGAACAGTGCGTGTGCCATAATTGCGACCAGTACCCATGAACTGTGCAGCAGCTACGTTGTAAAAGTAATACTGTTTTTCAGCTACTAGAGTAGATGCCCACGTGCCATTGAAGGCTTCACGTACAGGCTTTTCGGGCTTCACAGGGTCTGGAAGTTCCGTCTTTGCCAAAGCGCTGGCGCTCGTGAACATGGCACAAGCTAATGCCATGAGAGAGAGTAGTCTTTGTTTCATACGTAAATGATTTAATTAAAAAGTGAATTAATAATAAAATATTGCGAAAAAAGGGATGTTGTCCACAAAAATGGACTCATTTGGTGGCAAAAGTACACTTATTCCTGTTTACAACCCTTGTTTAACCGTTAAAAGTGTGAGTTGTTAAGAATATTTAACAAAACTATCCCTTTAGCGAGCGTTTGAAAAAACGTATATAGGTTTTTGGGAAATCTTATATAGGTTTTGTGGAATTCGTATATACGTTTTTACGGATACGTATATATGTATATAAAAAGGGGCTGCGTCGTTTATTTGACACAGCCCCTAAGCCTTACTTATTTACTTATATCTTATATTTGATATTTCATATTTAATATCTAGTATTTGATATATTATATTTAAATAAGGTGTGTTTAGGTTGCTTTATTTGACAAGAACCTTCGAGATCTTACCGTCAGCAGTGCGGACGATGTTGATGCCGCGGCGGAGCTGGCTCTGCTGGCGACCATCGATGCTGTAGATGGTGCTGATGGCTGCGCTGGCAGGAGTCTTAGCGCCCAGACCTTCAACAGCTGTCGGTTTCTCAAGACCGAGGTACTCGAGCTGGAAGTTGTCGAACGGGCACCAGCTGTTTGCAACTTTCTCAAGAGTCTTCAGACCGATGAGAACTGCGCCATCGCCTTCCACGTAGTTGAATACGAGGCTGGTCTTGTAGCGGTCCTTTGCGCAGAAGGTCACGAAGCCGGCCTGGTTGTTAGGAGCCTTGAAGTTTGTGGTGACTTCACCAATAGTATAGCTGTAGTCAACACCGGTCAGAGCTGCGATGAGTGCTGCATTCTCTTCATAGCCTTCATCGCCCTCGGAGAGTATGCGGACAGCGCCCTTCTCAAGGTCAATCCACTGAGCAACTTGCTTGCTCTTCTCTTGCTCGTTAATCACCATGTAGAGATACTCGGGATTGGTGAGTGCTGTGCCAGTCTGAACAGCATTGACTTCGTCGTCACCATTGCCTGCACGGAAGGTTGCGTTGACGCTCAGACGCCAGTAGCCTTCCTTCAGATAAGGCAGCTCCTGATAAATGTTGAATGTGCTGGAATTCCAGAACTCGGCAACGCCCTCGCGGCCCTTGCCGCCATTGGACTCATATTCGCAAGTCCAGCCTGCGGGATTAGCAGTGGTCTCACCAGTCATGTCGTCGAATGTAGCATTGTTGATGAGCAGGCTCATATCGATAGGATCATCCTCCGAAGCATCTTCCATGCCTTGTACAGAGAGGAGGAAGCCGAACCACTCATCCTTCAGGCGGGTGACATATTCCACCATCTTTTCGTGAGAATCGAATTTCTCTTCAGCGATGCATGCATCTATCTCATCTAACATCTTGATGTAATCCTCATCCTCGAAGGTATATTCTGACAGATTGTTTATGGCGTTGTTGCGCTCATCATAAAGAGCCACTAATTCCAGATAGACGCTCATGTTCTCGCGAGCGAGGGCGATAGCATCCTCCAGCGCCTGAATGGCAGCTTGCTGTGTGTCAGCATCTTCCGTGCCGATGGCGTCTCCGCCTTGCTTGATGGCAGCGTCCAGTCCATCGAGAATAGCTTGAACAAGGATGGCACCATCACCTTCACCACCATTTTCAAAGAGGGGGGTTGCTACGTCGATGAGCGCTTGAATCTCATCATCGAGGGCGCTGGCGTCAGCGGCACCATAGTAGTAGAGCTCAAAGTCCTGCCATACGGTCCACTGATTATCCTGAAGCTGATCAGTACCTTCTACGCCAACAGTGAGTGTACCATTCTTCACGTTGGTAGCGACTGCAAGGTAGCACTTCTCAGCCAGAGCTGCATAAGCGGCATCAGAGAAGAGCATGTGAGCGGCTTGTTGGCCGTTGATGACATAGATGGGGGCCTCATCAGTGCCAACGTTGGCGTCGTTTCCTTCAACGATGGGAGCTGAGGTCGTTATTTCTGCCATGTTGATGAAAGGAGTCTTCTTGCTGCCTGCGAACAGGAAGACACCATCTTTGCCCGCATATTCGCCATTAGTATAGGCGGGATAGTTGACATCGTGTGCAGCCATGCGATAAGCACCATGAACGCGAATCTCATAGCGGCCCGCGGGGAGTTCGTTGAACGTGCGTGAAATTTTGAAGGGATGCTGATTCCATACTTGGGCTGTTGAATAGTTTGTCTGAAAGTTCTTAGCCTTCGTTTCATTTATCCATACGGGATTCTCTGCGGGATATCCATTAGCATAAACGTTTTCCCCTGTCTGTGTGGTGCCATAGGCATAGCTCATGTGGTCGAAGAGGCTTGTGATGTTGATAGGCTCTTCCAGAGTAGTTCCCTTCTCTGCGGCATCCTTGGCTGCGTTGTCAAAGAGAGCCTGGACATAGTCTTTCAAAACATTGTCGTAAGCGGCGATGAATGCGTCAATCTGCTCCTTCGTATAGGAACCGTTCTCATAACCACCCTGATACTCTTCCATCATGCTGTTGAGCTGTGTGCGCAGGTCTTCGTACATGCTCTGTCCTTCGTAAGCGTCATAGTCGCTCTGGATGCGCTCGATGAGTGTGTTCAGGTTCTTGTAATCCTCGATAGAAGCCTCAAGTGCTACGCGGGCATCGTGTAATGCCTGATAAGCGTTTTCGTAGCTTTCAGCCTTTTCCTTGGTTGGATTCTGGTCATCTGCGAGTTTGTATGCTGCGCTGAATGCATTCTGGAAAGTGCTTCTGAGGTCTGCGTTGGCCTTGAGGTCATCACCCTCATCGTTGTAGGGCTCAGAAGTCTCGACCTCGGTCATCAGGGCGTAGAATGAGGGGGGCGTCTGCACTTCGCCGATAGCGAAGAGCTTCAGGTTGTCAAAGCCCATCCAGTTCTGGTTGGTGTTTTCAGCCATCAAACCGATGGTCATTTCAGCGGCTCCGTCGTAGTCGAAATCAAAAGTGAAGTGCTCGGGTACGCCGTTGCCAGTAGATAGGGATTCGCCGTGGAGGGTGAATTTACCGTTGTTATAGTACAGGTAAATACCCTTGGGCTCTTCGCTCAAAGCAGCACCCTGCCATACGGCCATCACGTCAGCCTCGATGCGATAGCGTCCTTCGGGCAGACCCGTGACGGTCTGGCAGATGACGCCGTTATGTAATGGACCGACACTAGTTGGGAACCAAGCCTCGATGAAGTTCTCGATGAAGGATTCAGCCTCAGGATCGTTTTCGGGGTAGTGCTTACCCTGCACTTGCAGGTTCTGTCCCATACCCTCTGTGATCGTCCAACCCTTCATGCCATCTTCGAAGGAAGGGTTTTTGAGCACATACTGGGTGATGTCCAAAGGACTGTCTTCGCTTGACTCAGGAATCATGGAGAGTATGATAGCGCGGTTCACAGCACTGAGCAAAGTCTCGTAGGCAGCTGTCAGCTCTTCAGTTGTTGATGCTGTGTTATTGTAAACTTCGCTGGCAGCAGCGTAGTCAACTTCGTACTTTACAGCATCATTAAGCGTATTATAAAGATTGAGTTTCGCTGTGAAAAGCTCATATGCTGGGTTGTAATTGGCAATGTCAGCCTTGTATTTCTCAATATCTACAGACTGTTGGGGAATGAATTCCCAAAGGATGTTCTCTGCCTCATTTGTGGAGTTGAATACCACAGGCTTGCCGGCACCGGCTACAGATGCGTACTCGTCGTCGGAGTTTGGGTATGTGGTGTAGTCCGCATTGTGGATATAGTAATAGCCGCTCTCAGCGTCCTTCACCAGGTTCCAGAGAAAGCCTCTGTTTTGTGTACCCATGTCCACGTAACCACTAGTAGTATTGTCTCGGAAAAGCACTTGGCTAGTGCCGTTGAGGCTGCAGTTGTGGTTTTCACGGCCGTGATTGGTTCCGTGGAAGAGGTATGTGCCTTTAACAGGAACGAGTTTGAAGTAGTCGTCGCTGGCCACTGCTGTAATGGGCAAAATGGGTAGGTTGTCATTGGTGACACTGATCTGTGTGCCCCAGTCGTTACCGCCAGTGATGAACTGATCGCAGCCTACGTTGCGAATGAAGTACACCTCGCCGTCCGTAATGGTTACGTCGGTAGGCTCCCAAAGTGAGGGCTTAGTGGGCTCCACAGGCGCTGTCCATGTTTGTGCCATAGCGACGCAACTCAGTGCGGCGATGGCAACGAATGAAAGTAAACGCTGTTTCATTGTTAATAAATTTAGTTAGTAAAAATGTTATTTGAAAAAATTGTTGATTTACGCCTAAATCGTGACAAAAGTAGGATTTATTTTTGAGTGAACAAAGGAAAAATGCAAAAAAATGGCATAAAAGGTCACTTTTGTGACGGTTTTTCACTACCTTTGTCCCGCCAATATATAGATATAAGGTGTAAAAATGACAATTGCAGTAGATTTCGACGGTACCATCGTGCGCCACCGCTATCCTGCCATCGGCGAGGAGATACCTTTTGCCACTCAGACACTTAGGCAACTCATAGAAGATCGCCACCAACTCATCCTCTGGTCGGTGCGCGAAGGGCAGCTGCTGGACGAGGCCGTGGAGTGGTGCCGCAAGCGTGGTGTGGAGTTCTATGCGGTGAACCGCGACTATCCCGAGGAGGACATCCAGTTGAACGAGCATTTCTCGCGCAAACTGAAAGTGGATCTCTTCATCGACGACCGCAACGTGGGTGGCTTGCCCGACTGGGGCACCATCTACCAGATGATTCGCGACCGCAAGACGCTGGAGCAGATACTGCTGGAGGAACTCCAAAGCGAGCCTCCAAAACCCAAATCTTTGCTACAACGTATATTTGGTTAATGAATCAACAACTAATTTTACGAATTACACGAATTCTCCAGTATAAGGGATAAGGGTTTGCTACAAAATTCGAATAATTAGTGTAATTCGTTGTGATAAAATGACAGTGGGACGGCTTGTCGCTGGCTGAGGCCTCGGGCTGAGGCGAGAGGAAAGTCCGGGCAACATAGGGCACTCCGCTACCTAACGGGTAGAAGTCCGCGAGGGCTTGCACGTGCAGAAGAAAAGAACCGCCGCGTCTGAGTCGATGAGACGAAGCACGGTAAGGGTGAGAAGGTGGGGTAAGAGCCCACCAGACGTGTGGCGACACACGCGCTGTGCACACCGGAGGTTGAAAGTTCGCGTAAACCAACGCTCGAGGGCGGCCCGCCCGAGTTGGAGGGTAGAACGATAGAGGCGTCGCGAGAGCGGCGTCCTGGATAAATGGCAAGCGCCCGCCTCGGCGGGTACAGAACCCGGCTTATAGTTCCACTGCCCTTTTTCATTTAAACAAATGTAAAAATGTCAGCCCCTTGGCTTAACAGCGGTTAAGCCGAGGGGCTTTGGTGTTAAAAGAAAGCAAAAATGCGCGCCAAATTGACAGCGGGATAAACTTTCGCACTACTTTTGTGTCCGAAATAACAAATTGAGAATAGAGAATTGTAAATTGTCAAATCGTTAAATCGTAAAATAAACATGTTGACACAAAAACAGAAGACATGGCTCGGCGCAGCAGCGCTGGTGCTGAGCAGCAGCCTGCTGACAGGCGCAATCATGAGTGATAGAATTTCTTTTGCCACCACCGCTACGGCCGCCGACACCTCGGCGATGGCGACGGTGCAGGCTCCCTCGGCAGTGGCCGCTCCTGCAGGACTGGTGGATCTGACCACTGCTGCCGAGCGCTCCGTAAACTCAGTGGTATATATTAAGGTGACGCAGAATGCCAAGCGCCAGACCGTGACCGTGCGCGATCCGTTTGAGGATTTCTTCGGCGACTTCTTCGGCTACGGTAATCGTGGACGCGGACGCCAGCAGGAAATTGAGACGCAGCCGAAGCGTCAAGGTGCCGGATCAGGTGTCATCATCTCCCCCGACGGCTACATTGTCACCAACAACCATGTGGTGGAGGGCGCTGATGAGATTCTTGTGAAACTCAATGACAATACGGAGTACAAAGGACGTATAATCGGACTGGACGCTACGACGGATCTCGCCCTCGTGAAGGTGGAGGCGAAGAATCTGCCCGCCATTGTCATCGGGAACTCTGATAATCTGAAGATTGGAGAATGGGTGCTGGCCGTGGGTAATCCCTTTAACCTGACAAGCACGGTCACCGCCGGCATCGTCTCTGCCAAGGCCCGTTCCTTGGGCGCTAATGGCGTGGAAAGTTTCATACAGACTGATGCTGCCATCAATGCCGGTAACTCGGGCGGTGCGCTGGTGAACGAACGTGGTGAACTGGTGGGCATCAACGCGATGCTCTACAGTCAGACGGGCAGCTACAGCGGCTATGGCTTCGCTATCCCGACCACCATCATGAACAAAGTGGTTGCCGACCTGAAGGAGTTCGGCATGGTGCA
>JAEEGL012620449.1_pt1 | contig 11453 bp, 12 predicted proteins | sample 9134231 | NCBI WGS metagenome assembly JAEEGL01 (sample SAMN16246548, study PRJNA631951) | gut metagenome | biome: gut microbiome; feature: rumen; material: fiber-attached | host: Bos | place: Iran: Karaj | collected 2018-10
AGGTCACTACAGTTTTCGGAGAAGGGACCGTCGTGAATCTCCCTGTTTTCCGCCGTATAGCCGTTCAGTACGAAAACGGCGAGATAAGATACTTTTGGCCCGAGGATGTGATCACGGGACGGATCAGGCCGACGGCGTGATGGCCGACTACTCAAAATATCTCGCGATTTCTTTCATTCTCTGGCTTTGCTTCACATGGAAGGGGCAGCGCCGATCACAGTGGCCGCAGCCAATACATGCTGAAGCGTTTCTTTCCAATGTTTTATAGTGCTCGACAGCCAGGTTGTCTCCAGCCTTCGCCAGGTCATAATACTTATTGATCAGGCCAATATCCAGACCCATGAGACAAGGTTTACAATGATTGCAGTATACGCATTTCCCCTCCGCATCCACTGGAGTGAACTTCCCAATCACGCTGTAGTCGAGAGCCTCCTTGGGAAGACTGTGGAAGGCCAGTAGCTGCTTCACATCTGCTGTATTTTTAGCACCGGGAAGCACGACCAATACCCCTGGTTTATCAAGCGCATACTGAATGCATTGGAAGGGCGTTAATGCTTTTCCAAAGGGTGATTGTGATGCGTCCAGCAACTGTCCACCAGAAAACGGCTTCATGACGGAAATGCCGATTCCTTCTTTTTCACAGCGCCGATAAATATCCGCTCGTTCATCCACGCTGCCGTTGGCAAATTCTCCATGCCCGTAATCATAAGCAGGGTTCACAGAGAACATTAGCATGTCGATTGGCGCTTCATCCAGAATTCGATGAATCACGGCAGGGGTATGGGAGGACAAGCCCAGATGGCGGACAACTCCCTGCTCCTGCAAGCGTTGGATATAGGTGAACACACCATTTCCCTGATAAGTTTCCCAATCGCTGAATTCATCTTGACAATGGATAAACCCATAGTCGATATAATCAGTCCGAAGCTGAGTTAACTGCCAGTCAATGGAGCGCTTGATGGTTTCCATATCCAGGGACCAGCCGTAGGTTCCCTTCGTATAATCCGCGCCGAAATGAATTTGATAGAATATATTTTTCCTTACTTCATGAAGCGCTTCGCCCCATAGAGGAAAGGCTTTTCCATTGCCTGCGGCAAGATCAAAATAATTGATGCCGCCCTCATAGGCAGCTTGTAATGTGCGAATGCCTTCTTCCGTTTCAGTGTCGCATAGATATGCAGATCCTATCCCGATCTCACCAATACGATCACCTGTGCGCTTGTTAATTCGATATTCCATATCCGTTGCCCCCTAATCAATCAATTTCCGGCAGATCCTCAAAAAGATCCTCCGGCAGCACCTTCGGGATCGGGGCCGCGTCCAGCTCATCCCGGATTAGTTCATCTGCGATCAATGTAACATAAATATCGTTCAATTCAGTAAGCAGTTCCCCGATCCGCCCCAGGGTTTCCTCGTCCGCCTCCCAGTACTGTTCCTGATTCATTTGCCCCTCAAGTACAGCAATGAGCTGTTCCATTGGTTTCCGCATCTCCACGGGCATCGTGTCCATGCAAGTCGAGTCAAACGGCTGGCCCTCCTTCCCCGGCAGTGCGCCTTCCCGCGCCTTGTGGATCAGATCCAAGAGTAAGTCATCCGTCAGGGTTGAGGCAAGATAAAAAGCCAATTCTGGAATTTGGATGTTCCTTTGCCCGTAGATGGCGAACAGCCCAAGTTTTATCTCATCGTATATGGATCGCCATTCTTCTTCGTGCCATTCAACATCTTTTTTTGATTCCCCCGCGGCCGTGCGAAGAAAATGCTCCACCCTGTTCGCTATGGCTTCCGGGGCGAAGAAAGACCAGAATGCCGTTCCGACATCCGCGTCATCCTCTGATGTAGCGCTATTATCAACGCTTTGCATCGCAGCCACAGCGGAGGGGGAAGTCGCGCCGATATAAAAACGTCCGAGAGCTACCCAGAGCAGATGATAAAATGAATCCAGGCTCGGCACTTCCTCTTTTCGTACCAGCAGTGCTGATCCCTTCGCCCCCGTGATCACCTCAATGGCCGAATCTTCCGCCGGGGCAGCAATAGCGGCGCTTCCCATTTTATAGACGAGAAATCCTCTCTGATCACGGTAGGTGCGCTGTGTGCATATGATTATCGCGGGATAAGGGACGGCAATCGGCGGCATCGCTTTCTGGAATATCTGAACAATCCTTGAAGCGCGGCCTTCAAGCTCCGATTTGGTGGGCATTTTCTTCATCAATCCTTTGCATTTGGGGATGCTGTGATTATACAACATTTTCGGACTATGGGCAAGGACGGAGAAAAAAGCAAATTCGTTGTTTACATCATAAACAAAAAGGCGATGCTTCTGTAAGGAAAAGGAGTTTCTATTTTTGCAGAAAAGGCTTGCACTATTCGGCTCAGTCATGTATAATGCCCTTGATACATTCAGCTTTTTCAAATTACACCCGATTGGAGGTATCTTCTATGGAAGAAGACAAGCTGTCAGGCTTTCAACTATGCCATCTGGATAGGGACATGCATAACGTCCTGTACGAGCAGCGGATCGTGCATGGCATGACGCAGAGGCAAGTGGCGGAACGGGCAAAAATCACAATTCAGCAGTACCAGAAGTTTGAAAGCGGAGAAAGAAATATCATGACATCCTCGTTTCGGATCGCATGCCGTGTTATTGAAGCGTTGGAAATGAACATTTCAGATTTTTACCATGATAAATATGTCATCGGCGAAGAAGTATACATCGTCGGAAAAAAACTGTTTTATAAGAAAACAGGCCGCCCTGTCGATGAAGACGTGACAGAAACAGACGGTAACGGATGAAGGATATATTCCGTTCCAGGCGTTTCTTTTGGCGGCTCGATCAGGAAACAGCAAAACACAAACCCTGTTTTGAAAAATTGAAAAACGTGAAAAATGAAAAATGCCCCCTGAAAATGGCGTAAAATATGGATTTCTCATTTTGCATAAAAAATGAAAATGCAAAATGACACATGCAAAATGACACTGCTGGAGGCATATCATGATTTGCCCAAAATCACTCACGACAGTTGTGAATAGACCTATTCACTGGTTATGGAAACCTTTTCTCCCCTTTGGGAAGGTAACCCTGATACAAGGAGAGACCGGACGGGGAAAGACTACTTTGCTTGTGAAAATCATGGCTGATTTGAGCCGGGGCATTTATCCCCCCACAGTATATCAGGGCATCCTTCTTCCCCCTTGCCAGGGAGAGCCGGTTAAGTCATTCTACGCGACAGTTGAAAATGATATGAGCGATACGGTCGCTCCACAGTTTGACATTTTTGGTGGAGACAGAGGCAATGTTTTCTTCCAGGATGAAACACAGGGCCACTTTATCCTTAATGGCGCGGAGATCGATGAATGTGTACGTATGACAGGCGTCCGGCTGATTGTCGTAGACCCTTGGCAGCAGTTTCTGGACAACGCCTCGTCGTCAGATAATAACGCTCTGCGTTCTATGATTTGTGATGTTCAGGCGGCGGCGGAGCGTACCGGCGCGGCGGTTGTTCTCGCTGGCAATTTCACAAAAAGCCTGGGAACTGATATCAAGCGGGGCATCGGCGGGGCTGAACTCATGAATACACTGCGTTGTGTTCTGACGCTCCAGGACGACCCGGAGGGAGACCCAACAACGAAGATTCTGATTCCAACAAAAATGAGCCTGCTGGGAAAGGACTCAACACCAGTAATCGTTCATCAGAATGATGATATGCAGCTCGTCTTTTCCACGGATTGTGAACAAACAGATAATGATCCCGCTGCTTTTCTCCATGATATTCTTTCCAACGGGCCGCTTGACAGCAATGCGGTAAGAAAAATGGCGGAAGAAGTGGGCATAGGGCCGAGCGTTCTTTACCGAAACAGGGAAAAGGCAAATGTCATCATTGAAAAGCAGCCGGACAAGTCCAGCTTGTGGCGGCTGCGGAAGTGATAGGAAATTATTCATTTTGATAACAAGAAGTTCGACGCCTTTTTGCTTCTTTATTATGCCGCAAGTACCATAAACAGGAATACCTGCTGGACAGTTGGTTTGCTCTTAAACTCTGATCTGAGTATAGTTTCCATTTTCTTCTCATTGTCAGTTTTATAGACCAGCGGATTAAACGCGGCATTTATATTCCTTTGTATCGTGTGGGCATACTCTCCCGGGGACAGCCTGTTTCCATTGGCTTGATAAACCACGGCATTGTAAAGCGCCGGATCAAAAAGCGCCTTCCATCGGTCATCGCTTTTTATCGTCGGGGCAACGAAGGGTGTGTCGATCAGGCTGCGCGGCTTTCTCTTAGCCTGCTCTGCCATTGTTAAGAAAAACTTCTCCACAGATGGCTTTTTGTAAAAGGAGTATTTCAGCTTCCTGTCCTTTTCAGAGAGCGCCAGTGTATCATCGAACAGCTTATTGATTGCGTCTTCCAAGGACGAGAGGTATTCTTCTGGTGTAATATGATTGCCGCTGGCTTGAAAACGAATGGCAAATTGGTATGCTGGATTGATTTTCAACTGCCAAGGCCCTTTTATCAGCGAGTGTGGGATATGATCGTATACTGCCGGCCTCTCTGCGCTTTCTTCGTTTCCCTTCCATAGACTGATACCGTAAGGGCGCGGGTCGTTCAGCACGGCGGGTTCTACAATAACGCTTTTCAATTCTTCCGGGTGGAAGAATAAACGTTTTAACAGTTCAACTTCCTCCGGAAGAAAAAAGCGATCAGAATAACTCGCAATGACATGATCCCACCCATTTGAACTATTCCAGAGGATGTAGGGCAGATTACTGCCATTGGCGCGATCCATTGGAATTGCTCCAATGCCGCCCTGCCCGCTGGTTTCCTGAAACTTTAGGAATCCGCTGTCAATCAATTCTTTGTTCGTTCTCATGGTTAGCTCCTTTTCCTTTCGGTTTTATATAATCATCCTTGCAGGGCGATCCCGCCGGATAAATCCGGCTTCTCCAAGGTAATAAGCAGGTTTGGAGGCCTTAGCTCCTTTGGGACGGGCAAAACTATCCGCGGCGCCGGAGCATCCGGATTAACAACCGGTGGCGACGGCATCATCACCGTCACAGCGGCAATAACGCACATGATGGCCGCCAAGGGAATCAAAATTTTATTGATCCGGGCACAATTCATGTCTTTTCCCCCCTTTTTTATTTTCAATCACACCAGCTATGCAACAGTATGCTTGCAGTTCCATAGAGGCTGCATATAATATTGTGTGTTTCCCCGCGTAGGATCACCCCATACTTCGGTTGTGCTGCGGGTAATTGGCATGTTCATATTCATCCCGCAGGATTCGAGGATATACAGCAAGTCCTTTTCAAGCGGCTCATTACGTCCGGTATGATCCACAATAGACACAATCCTGTAGGGCAGCTCGGCAGGATGCCGCGGCTTTTCATCGGACAGGCAGATGGAATAGGTCTTGTACATGAATCGCTGATAACCAGGTGTAATAGATGGAAGCTGGATCATTGTCAGGCCCCTTTCATTTGGCGGAGGAAGATCACTTTCCTGGCGCCGTCATCCGCTTCATCTTCCTTTGGACGGGGCGCGTGGTTGTTGATATATTCCTTCGCATCCTTTACCGACAGCAGACAGTAGCAGTCAAACAGCTGGCCCCATACGCTATATGCGCCTTCCCGCGGGAGATCGGTTCCAATCATCTTCAACAATGGTTCAGAAATCCATGAAGGAAGATTCATCCCGATGCAGAGGCTGGCCAGATCAAAGAAGGAAGGGAGTTCACCATCGTCTTTGAGATAAGAACTGATTGCCTGGAGGGAAAGGCCAGACTCATCCGCAAGCTGGTAACCGTCAAGCCGCCTCCAGGGGTTGTTCATCATGAGGAACCGCAGGGCTTCATGGATATCCGTGGGCATACAGCTGAGGAACCTTTTTTTCTGCGCTTCAAGCTGTTCGGTTGTCTGTTTTGACCGAAGCTGCCTTCCATCCTCAAGGCGGACGTCATTCCATTCAGGGATGTATTCAAAGATGGCGTAATGCCCATCATCGGGATACTTTTTTCTGAACACAATGCAGCACTCGTCTACATGCGCGTTTGCCCATGGCGTCAAATGGGCTGTTTTCTCACGGTTTCTATGAACAATGCGGACGAAAGCAGGGTCATTGACGCAAACATGGCCATCCACATGCGCATAGTCTCCCGACATGAGTTTTTTCCGCAGTTCTTTGTCCTCCTGATATAGCTTAGCCAACTGGCGCCTGGTAATGAAAAAAGTCTCATCCTTGCTCTTAGGCACATACCCTTCAGACACAGCAAAAGGCGGAACATAATTTCTTATTTCGTTTTCCCAATTCAGCGCGCCTTTTGCGGCAATCCGGCCTGTTTCGATCAGGCGCTGTTTCGCCCGGAAAGGTTTTAAGCCGTAATCCGCGGCAATGATCAGCGCAAGATTCTGGTAATAAAAACCTTGATGCCTGGCCATGCCCAGTTCGGGCCTTTTCTCAGCGGCTTTTGCGGAATCAGCCTCAATCTTTTCCCCCAAAATATGCCGCGGCAGCATCAGTTCCATGCCGCCTTGAAGCAGCCAGAGATAATTCAGCGGATTCTTCCGAATCTCTTTATCCTTCGGGTTTTCCATCCTGAACAAACGCTTATCCGTCGTTTTGCACCCCTGCACCCAATAGAAAATATAGTGCCAATGGTACAGGAAGCATGCTTCATAGATGGCGAGATCTCCGTCGTCCCCCTGCGGGACGTTTAAGTTGACGACGATGGTTCCGGCTTCAAAGGTCTCTTCTATAGGCGGCGGCGCCTTTTTCTCTCCAGGCATTTTTTCCCGATCCACCAGAATCGAGTCCCGCTCAAAGAAGAGGATAAAATCCTGGTCTTTGCAGCCATGAATCATTCTCTTCTCTACATGAAGCTTCATCTCGCCGGCCAGTACCTCCGGCTTGCGCTGGGAAGCATCGGTGAGGGCTTCCATGCGCCAGGTATCCCAGACGTCTACAGCGGCGTTGGGGATATCCTGTTTGCAAAAAAGCGGAAGGCCATACGAGTCGAGTTTTACCCCGAGGTGTTCTGGCCACAGGCCATTGTAGATGGCAATTTCTGAGATCTCGAACGCTCCCCAATGATCCAAAGAAGCGCATACTGTACACTGGAAATAGAAATCCTCAAATACCAGGGGCTTCGTCTGCAAAGGGGCCTTAACGGCTACTTCGCAGATAAATTCCCTCTGGCTGATTCTCCAAGGAGTGAATTCCTCAATTTTCACGTCCTTGGGGCCGATGCCATCTGTGGAAACGGGCATTTGCAGATCGAAGGATAATTTCCCGCTCAAAACTTGTTCTTCGATAGAGGCTGCGATAGAAGGCAAACATGTCCGGGAAATGTCATCCTTTATCCACGTAAGAACAGGAAACGACTCTTCGTGCTTTTTCGCCTCTTTTTCGGTAACGGCGCTGTCCAATTCTTGAATATCGCTCTTAACAGCCTCAGACATACTCATGCCTCCCTCTTCAAATCTTGCGCACCCATTTTGCGTACCCAGCTAAGGGGTGTTTTTTTTCGTTATTTCGGATGACGGAGCTATTATACAATATAAAGATGCAAAAATCAAGAGAAAAGCACAATTAAAAGATGCAAATTTTTGTTGCGTGAATATTAAAAATGTGCTATAATAGACAGGTCGAAAACGAACCCCAGCATGAGGAGGCGGAATTATGGATGGAAAAAAAGTCGTCAAGTTCCCGGTGCCTGGAAGAAACACAGGCGGACCGTCCAATCGCCAGATCAATTTCGGTAATATAATTAAGGAACGAAGAAAAGCGGCGGATATGACCCAGGCCGAATTGGCGGAGAGAATGGGCGTGATTCGGAATACCGTGGTTAACTGGGAAGCCGATAAAGCAAAGCCGGAATATGACACAATTCCTTCGCTTTGCGATATCCTGGGCATTTCTGTTGAGGAATTATTCGGCTTTCACGGGAAAATGAACGTTTCCGAAGACGAAGAAAAACTGATCAAGAATTATCGGTCACTAAGCTCCCTTGGAAGAAACATGGCGCAAAAGGCGCTCTTTGGCATGCTGCAAGCGGAATCCGAAGCCGAGGGGATCAGCGTTTGCAGCAAGTTTGCGCTGATCGAAGAGGACAGAGGAGCCTATGCCGCCGGTATGGACGCAGCTTATTCAGATTCCGGCACGGATGCGCTGTTTTTACGGATTACCCCTGAAAGCCAGCGGGCGGATTTCATTGCCCATGTGCAGGGACAAAGTATGGAGCCTGTTTACCACGACGGAGATATCGTTTATTGTGTTCGGACGGAGACCGTTGAAAGCGGGCAGGACGTTGTATGCAAAACAAACCAGGGCAAACTCATCAAGCGGATCGCGGAAGACGGCTCCCTGTTTTCGGTCAATCCAGACCCCATATATAAAGTTAGAAAAATGTACGATGACGACGATGTGCATATTGTCGGCGTTGTCATTGGTAAAGTCAGGCAATCTGATTATCCATCTCAGCACGAACTGATCACGTTAAATGAACTGCGGAAGGACGAAATCAGGGAATTCAAAGAAGAGCACAGCATCATCGATTAACAAGACCGGAAAAGAAAACCGCCGCGGCTGCCTCAAGCAGAACCGCGGCGGGATTTTTACTTTTTGGGGTTTTGGTTCCATTTTTCCATCTGCTCCGTCAGGCCGCCGGGCGTGAGATTTGCAGGGCCAAAGAACGCGGGTATTCTTCCTTCAAACTTGTTGTAATCAAAATGTGGCGGAATCTGATCCCGCTTATTTATGATTTTCTGGCGCGCCTCATCATCTTCTGAATAATCATTTACAGAATAGATGCAGGTGACCGCGTATTGATACAGAGGGACGTTGTTGTCTTGGGCATAGGAAAACAAAACCTGCCCTTCCTCTGCCAGGGCATAATTGATGATGCTCCGGAGTAACTTTTGAAGCTTGCTTAATGGGGATCTGCCGTGAAGCTTCACGATAAAGGAAAGCTGCGTGCAGGCCCCCCGCTTAACCCGGCTGAGAATCGCGTCGGCGATCCCTGAAGGATAGCCTATGGCTTTCAGCTCAAATGTCGCCTTGGAACGGCAGAACAGGAAACGGCACTTTGATATCGTTTCCTGGGGTATCTTCATGCTGGGGTCAAACGGCTCAAAATCCTCATAGAACTTATCAAGACGCTTAAATTCATCGGAATATACGAGCTTTCGGATTTCATAATACGCGCCGGCAATCTCCGGGTGGCCTGGAACAACATCGCTGTGAGGAAAAGACTCTGCGCCAGATTGAAAAGCGGGTTCAAAAAGTGAATCCATGGCCTGGTGCTGTTCAACAACACTGCGTACAGCGCTGCTGGGATCATAATCGGACAGCGGTTCTCTTGCTTCAACCGTTCCGGGTTCCGGCTCAGCTTGCCCAGCATTGTTATCCTTTGGTTGGGCAAATGGCTCATCTGGACGTTCGCGGAATGATTTTAAATAGGCAATCGTTATTTTGTCCAAGGGTTTATCGCACGGATAATCGCACTCCAAGGCTGAAATTAAAGCCAAGGCAAGGAAAGATTCTTCGTCTTCGGATTGACGCCATTCGATGATTTTATTAGCCCTTTCCTTTGTAATCGTAAGGTCTCCGCTCCTAAGCAGCGCCATGATACCGACTGCGGCAGCATGACGATTCTTTAGGCGGCACATCCGGATTCGTTCTACCACCGAACCGGCTGGCAAATCAAATACCCCAAGCCTGTGCGAATCGGCAATGGCCCGGCGTCCCAAGGCATAATGATTGGAGGTGGCGTCTGAGATGGTTGCTTCTCCAGAATTAGAGCCTGTAAATGGATGGCCAAACAGAAGAACATTCACAATATCGCATTGGCTTGAAAGGAACGAGTTGTCTCTGAAAACCACAGAATAATAAACAGGGAAAGAAAAGGGAAGCTTTGTTTGAAGCACCTGGCATCCGCTCCTTACTCGAATTGGTTCCATTATATACGGGGAAAGAGCGGCATGTCAACTGTTTGCAGAAAAAATGGAGACGATATGGAGAATGTATGTAGAAAACGCGAAGAAATCAATCCATTGCACGAAAGAATAACCGCAATAAACGTGCTTTGTAGATTAGATGTAATATTTCCCCGATCATTTTTGCTTTTTTCTTTGGGAAACATCGAAATCGAAACCCGCAGCGCATTCTGCCTCATGTAGAAATGGAGAAAAAATACCTATTTTTTGTATATGAAATACCAGGCTTTTGCAGAAGATTTTGGCTTTAGAATAGGCTACAATATATACAAGCTGATGGGAAAGTTAAAGCCCAGCAAAAGAACCAACGCTTCCGGCTGAAAAATTTTCTTTTCCAGCGATGCAAGAAATCGCGAAAAATGCATCTCTTGTTTATCGAGAGGCTTTTGAAAAGCAAACGCCAATGCAAAGGAAGGAGGGAAAGCGCGTGGCAAATGAGTATAGTCCAACCCGGGCTGCAATTGGCAGCCGCATCCGCGAACATCGGGAAGCCCGGCACATGAAAGGCGCGGAACTTGCTGTGCAGGCCAACATTACTGCCGCGGCGCTTTCCAACATCGAACTGGGTGTGAAAGCAGTGAAGACTGAAACTCTCATCGCCATTGCGGAAGCGTTGCAAGTTTCCCTCCAAGAGTTGCAGCCACCCCAGTTGGACAAGTTTGCTCCTCTACCGGCTTCATTTTTCCCACTTATACGGAAGCTGAATAGAAAGACAGCAACGGAGCAGGAAAAGCTGATCAAAATGTTTGAAGCAATGACTGATATCATGTAACCGCTTTCGTGATGAAGGCGGTAATTTTTTTGTCATCAAAATGCCTCAAAAAAAAGGCTATTTGGAAATACTATATCATATTTTTCCTCAAAAGAATTATTCTACAGAACAATTTTTTTGAAAATCCTTATTCTACAGAATAATTCTTTTAGCCCGAACTTTGCTATCCTATAACCGTTCCAAGGAACACCGAGCCGCACTGCCCAACCAGGGTGGCAGCGGCAGGGAGCCCAGGAACACGGATAACTGCACAGCCGGCTCGCGAGCGGCAGCGGACGTCCTGCAGATGAACGGTTACCAGCCCCATGGGTACTCATCCCACGGCGGCGGCTATCTTTCACCTGCAGCTGGCATACCTCTGTCTTCGTGGGCCGATCACGAGAGCCAGGGTGTATGCGGCGCCCCGGCTCTTTTTCTTACCCATCGGCAACGAAAACGGAGGTCTCAGTATGTGCAAGTATGATACCAGCGGCCAGCGCGTCCGTATTGGGCTCACCAGGTCGGGAAGGCACAGCCTTCGGCAACTGAATTCCCGGCAGGGCCAGCCCGCCGTCTCCTTTGGAAAGATCCGCCGCGACCTGGCCGAATACATTGAGCGCCATATCGATGCCGGCGATCCCCTGATCTCGGAATTCGATGTGCGCTATGAGGACGGCCTTCTGCTGACCGTGTATCTCTCCCAAGGCGTCTACTTTA
>JAEEGL013009323.1_pt1 | contig 11453 bp, 9 predicted proteins | sample 9134231 | NCBI WGS metagenome assembly JAEEGL01 (sample SAMN16246548, study PRJNA631951) | gut metagenome | biome: gut microbiome; feature: rumen; material: fiber-attached | host: Bos | place: Iran: Karaj | collected 2018-10
AAAGCAGTTGTTCGTTGCTGTCGCAACGAACAACAAAGGTTATATGAGAGAAAAACGTCCGCCTTAGTCGAAGACCGGTGGCTGTTTCGCGGGCAGCTTGCCGTGGACAGCACAACAGAAAAACGGTCAACCTAAAAGCAGCCGACACGCCAAAGGCAAAGCAGTTGTTCGTTGCTGCCGCAACGAACAACAAAGGTTGATGGAGAGAAAAACGTCCACCTTGGTTGAAGACCGGCGGCGGTTTTGCGGGCTGGTTGCCTAATACCACTATGCACTAACCACTGAAAAAGACCGCCGCAAACGCGGCAGCCTTTTTTCAAAACGGTTCTTTTTCTTCAAACTGCAGCCATTCTCCGTTCACGGGATGGCAAAACGCCACCGAACGCGACCACAGACACAGCAGCGAGCTGTTGTCTTTGGCGCCGTAGCGCCGGTCGCCGACCAGCGGCAGCTTGCGCGAGGCAAACTGCACCCGGATCTGATGGGTGCGTCCCGTGTCGAGCAGCACCGCCACGCGGCTGATGCCGCCGTCGAAGTCCTCCACCGCGTAGTGCAGCTTCGCCTTGCGCACGCCTTTGCGTTCGCGGTTCACCACAAACACCTTGTTCGTACGCGCATCTTTAAACAGCAGATCCTCCATCTCGCCGCTTTCCGGCTCCGGCTTGCCGTGAACCAGCGCACAATAGCGTTTTTCCAGCGTGCGGTCTGCCGCCTGGGCGCTGAGCGCCGCCGCGGCAGCCTTTGTTTTGGCAAACACCATCACGCCGCCGGTCTGCCGGTCGAGCCGGTGGACGGGATAGATCGTGCCGCCGGTCTGCGCTTCCAGCAGCGACAGCAGCGTCGGTTCCCCGTTTGCCGCCGCCTGCGACAAAATGCCGAACGGCTTCACGCAGCACAGCACGTCTGCGTCTTCAAAAAGCACCCGGATCGTTTGCTCCATGGTTGCACCTCTCAAGAAAACAGGGAGCCGAAACCGACTCCCCTGCGTTTATTTTGCGTAATCGACTGCGCGTGTTTCGCGGATCATGTTGACCTTGATCTGACCGGGATATTCCATCTCCTGCTCGATCTTTTCCACGATCTGACGGGCAACGAGCACCATCTCTTCGTCGGACACCTTGTCGGGCTTCACAATCACGCGCACTTCGCGTCCTGCCTGAATGGCATAGGCGCTGTCGACGCCCTTGAAGGACTTCGTGAGCTCTTCCAGCTGCTGCAGACGCTTGATGTAGTTCTGCAGATTTTCACGCCGCGCGCCGGGACGGGCAGCCGAAATGGCGTCTGCCGCCTGCACAAGCACCGCAACCGCGCTCTTGGGCTCCACGTCGCCGTGATGCGCATGAATCGCATTGACAACGATATCGTTTTCCTTATACTTCTTGGCAACCTCCACACCCAGTTCGATGTGGGAGCCTTCCTGCTCGTGGTCGATCGCCTTGCCGATATCATGCAGCAAACCTGCGCGCTTGGCAAGCTTGACGTCCACGCCGAGCTCCGCCGCCATGAGTCCTGCGATGTAGGACACTTCCAGCGAATGGTTGAGCACGTTCTGTCCGTAGCTGGTGCGGTATTTCAACCGACCCAGGAGCTTGACAAGCTCGTGATGCACGCCGTTGACACCGGCGTCTACCACTGCGCGCTCACCCGCCTGGCGGATGGTCTGATCCACTTCGCGCTTGGCTTTTTCGTGGATTTTTTCAATGAGTGCCGGATGGATACGACCGTCGGCAATCAGCTTTTCAAGCGTGATGCGCGCCACCTCGCGGCGGACGGGATCGAACGAGGAAAGCGTGATGGCTTCCGGTGTGTCGTCGATGATGAGATCCACGCCGGTGATGGTTTCCAGCGTGCGGATGTTGCGTCCCTCGCGGCCGATGATGCGGCCCTTCATTTCATCGTTGGGCAGCGCAACCACGGAGACCGTTGTTTCCGAAACCTGATCGGCTGCGCAGCGCTGGATCGCCGTGGTGATGATCTCACGCGCGAGCGCGTCGGATTCGTCGCGGGTCTTTTCCTCGAACTCCATGATCTTGACCGCCTTTTCACGGGTCAGGGTCTGTTCGAGTTCCTGCAGTAAATAGACCTTTGCCTGTTCTTTTGTATAGCCTGATATCTTTTCAAGCATTTCCAACTGGCTTCTTTTGATGCTTTCTGCTTCGGTAAGTTGGGCTTCGGCCTTTTTGATCTTGTCGTTCAGGGTTTCGTCCTTTTTGTCAAGGGCGTCCATTTTCTTGTCAAGATTTTCTTCCTTCTGAACAAGCCGGCGTTCCTGACGTTGCACTTCGCTGCGGCGTTCGCGCAGCTCGCGTTCCGTTTCGGTTCTCGATTTGTGAATCTCGTCCTTGGCTTCCAGAATGGCTTCTTTCTTCTTGGTTTCCGCTTCACTCACAGCGCGGTTAATAATCCGCGTTGCCTCCTCTTCGGCGGAGCCGAGCAGGCTTTCCGCCTTCTTTTTGCGGTGGCTCGAACCGAGCACAAAACCAAGAACACCGAACAACGCCGCGCACACGACGCCGACGATGATCGCGATTATCCAATTATCCAAAGTAGCAGCACCTCCTTTTTGTTGTTTTTGTTCGTTTCAAAGCTGTCAAAAAATCATCAAAAGAGGTTCCTGTTGTCACTCGAAGCTGTAATAATAGCTATCTTTTGTATTTTAAACTAAAAAAGCGATTCTGTCAAGTTATTTTCTTGCATCCGTCTTTTAAATTTTCTTTAAAAATAAAAAGAAAACGCACCCGCAGAGGGTGCGTTTCATATTAAAGGGTAATATCCTCGGTTTCGTCGTCCTGTTCCAGCGGATCGCTGCTCTTGCGCTTGCGGCTGAAGAAATAGCCGAGCAGACCGCCGAGGGCGATGATGCCGGTGGGCGCCGCAACAATCTGCGGATGCTCCATGATCGCCTGTCCCGTGCGCACAACCAGCGAGGGCGCATGGCTCTCTTCGGTCGTGGTCAGAGAATCCAGCAGGCTGCTTGTGACTGCGGTCTCGTTTTCGGGATAGGTTTCATCAATCAGCTGACCGAGATAGTTGAAATCGGAATTGTTGCCGCTCACGGCTTGTCCGTCTGCCGCGTTCTGCACGTCGCCGAAGGTTGTCAGCGTTTCGCCGCTGAACACGGGCGGTGTCTGCGGAAGCGTATGGAAGATGCTGTCGCGCACCTGATCCCCGGCGTAGTCGTTGACAATATCCACAAGCTTATCGACGTTTTCGCCTTCCGTGGCGCTTGCGCGGTCAACCATGGACTGGAAATCGTTGACGATGTCGCTGCCGCTGACAGCGCCGTCGGTGTGCACAACGTTGAAGTGATAGACCGCCTGCTGCACCGGGTTGATGCCGTCGTCATAGCGCGAAACCAGCTCCACCGTTTGCTGAATCCGGTTGGGATCAAGATCCACGTAAGCGGTGCCGGAGGGCTTGAGCGCCTTTCCGTCGAGATAGAGAGACACGTTTTCGTCGCTGCCGCCAAGCTGCGAAGCGAGTGCAAACGGTGTAAACCAGAGCTGCGTGCATGCCGCGGGAACCAGTGCTTCATATTCGAACACGTCGGAATAAAACTCAGGGTCCAGCTCAAAGCAGCCGGCGTCGCACGCGAGCGAAAACAGCTGTTCGCAGGGCGCTTCCGGCGCATACGCCACGCCCTTGCTGTCGAGCATGGCGCCGAGGACCACCTTTTGCGTTGCCGTCGGATCGCCGCTGGCATCTGCAGCAGCCAGTTTTGTCGGATTCACATGGATATCGTCATAGATTTTGTCGAAGATGGATGCATAATAGGCGTAGTCCACGTACTCGCGCTGGGCGGCGGAGGTATCGCCATAGGGCGTCATCGGCACTTCATACTCGTTGGACGCGGCGGTGAGGACCTTAGACCAGTGGAACACTTCGCTGTTCGACGGGTTTTCGCTGATGGGAATTTCCGGGAATTCCTCCACGTGCGTCTTGGCAGCCTGCACGGCAAGACCGTTGACGGTGTTGATACCGGAGGGCAGGAAGACGTCCATCAGTTCGCTGATCAGCGCCACCTCGGCGCCCTCCAGCGTGGTGCCCTTCGGCAGTGTCACGTCTTTTTCATACAGCACGTACGGCGCGTTGTATTTGAGCACGGCATAGACGCCGGCGATTTCTGCTTTTTCGGTCGCGTTGGGCTTGGTCGGCACGGCGATGCCGTAATCCTCCAGATAGGATTTCATGCTGCTTGTTTTGTCCGTCATACCCATGGCGGTGACCATATAGTAAAACGCGTTGATCAGCTCGTAATACGCGGTGCCGACGGTCGTTTCGTTGAGATCGTGCAGCTTTGCAAACCGGGACACCTCTGTGCTGAAGCTTTCATACGTCTCGCTGTAGGGATAGTCCGGTTTCGGCGTCAGCTTGACCGCTGTAATTGCAGTGGAGCCGTCACGGATAATCACGTTATCCAGCCACGCTTTGCTGTAGTTTTTGGTCGGGAACTGGGTATGACCGGGCAGAATCTCATAGCTGCCGCCGGAAACATCCACGTTCACAGCAAACGCGGACAGCGGCGACACCAGAAGACAGCCCAGCAGCAACAGCAAAACGAGCGCATAAATCGGTTTTTTCAGTTTCAAGGGGAAAGTCCTCCTTCTCCGATCATATATAGAAAACATAAATAGCCACAATATCTATTATCATACCATATACTATACAACGAAATGCGCCGCTTGTCAATTGTTTTTTCTCTTTTTTTATCTGTAATTTATGTTTTATTTATGGACTGTTTATGAATTCACGCCGTGTCTTTTGCGCCGGCGGGGATTTGTCCGTCCGGATCCGAATCAATCCTGCGTTCCGGTCGTAACGGCTTGCTTTTTTTGCTCTTCCGGTTTGGCGTGCACCGACATTCGGCTTAAAACTCTGCGATACGGCATCGTCATGCCCTCGTTCATCCTGTTGCCCGCCTTTTTGCGCAGCTTTTCGTTTGTCATCAGTGCGCCGACGGCATACATGCCGACCAGACGTCCCTTGCGTTTTTGCGGGAAATCATAGAAGCCGTGCGCCTTATAGAATTTGTGGTCGGCTTTCATCAGTCCCTGCATCTGATAGATCAGGTCGCGGAAGATTTTGAGTCCGCCCACACCGTAGAAATTCTGCGGCTGTTCATAGCTGTGGGCTAGCGCCCAGCTCAGATTGAGCGCCAGGGCGCGCAGTTCGCCGTCCGGGTCGCGCCGGTCGGTGGCGATGCCGGCAAGATAGTTGCCGCCCACCTGCGCGCGCGCTTCCATCAGCAGCTGCAGATTCGGCTCCGCTTCCAGTGCGCCGCAGACGAGATAGCCCACGGGCTTTCCCATGGTGACGGTGCGATGTCCGTTGCAGAACTGGCGGTCGTCATAGAGCTTGAAGCGGTAGCCCATGGAATGGTCGCGGATGGTGTAGGCGTAGATGATGGCGTCGGCGGACTGGATATGCTGCCGCAGATAATCGTCAAAGCCGTCCTTGTAGAAGCATTTGCCCGTGGCGGCGCAGTGGAAGCAGCCGATGCAGCCGCCCTTGAACGGGAAGTCCTGCAGATCGACCACGGCGCTTTCCAGCGGCAGCAGCGATTGCAGCCGCGCGATCATGGCGGCAAGCGGCGCGTTCTTTGCTTCGTCTTCGCCGGAATCGGTCACAATCACCACACGACCCGGACGCTTTTCGGCAACGGGCGCAGCGTCGGCGCTTTGCAGCGGCACGTGTTCGCCGCAAGGCTGCGGCAGCGGACGCGTGTCATAAACGCCGTTTTCCACCGACCACAGCACGTGGCTGAAAAAGTCGCTCGCCTGCTTTTGCCCCTTGCCGCTCATCAGATCGTCCATATCCGCCGACAGACCCGTCAGCACGCGCAGCCCCAGATCGCGGCAGTTGTCTTCCAGAAACCGGTGCGCGGTCATATCGTAGAAATGCTTGCTCGTGCTGATCTGAGTGGCGTATTTGCCCGCGAGATTGACGCCGCTTTCTTTCATCAGCTCCACAAACCGGTGCAGCTGCGCCGGCACAAGAAAGGTATAGACCGGATAGCTGAACAAGAGAAGATCGGCGTTTTGCAGCGCTGCGGCGCAGTCTGAAAAATCGCGCTCCATTTTGCGGATGTGCTGCCCCACGTTCAGCACGCTGAACGAACAGTCGGGGTTGAGCGCTTCGATGTATTTCACGGTAAAGAGCGTGATGCTGTTGTCGCCGGCGGGCGAACCGTTGAGAACCAGAATTTTCATTGAACTTCCTCCGTTTTTTCCTGATACACCATATAGCGGTGTGTAATGTCTCCCTTTTCATAGCGGTCGGTGCGGAACGTGGAAAAGCCGAGCTTTTCATAGTAGCGCACGTTTCTTTCGTCCTGCGCCTCCAGCGCGCAGGTGAAGCCCTGCGCCGTGAGATCGGCGATGCCCTGTTGAATCAGTGCCGTGGCAATCCCCTTGCCCTGATGGGCGGGGTCCACAAACACGGGCGAGATGATCCATGTGTTTTCGCTGAACGCCTGCACGTCCAGCGGACCGTAGGCAGCCAGCGTGCGCAGCGTGTTGGGCCAGAACCAGTAAAGATACAGCCAGTCGGGACACTTGAGAAAATCGAGCACGCCGTATTCGTTGTGCGCCCTGCGCCACACGCAGATGCCGCGACCCTCGTCGTCAATATAGAAATAGTCCGTGCCGTTGGACGTGTTGAGCCGTTCCATCATAAAATGATAGACGAACTGTTCGCGCCGCTGCGGGTTCTTCGTTGCATAGCGGTGCACCGGGTCCTCAAGATAGGCGCGCCCCGCCATTTTCGCAAAGCGGCGCAGCTCTTCGTTCGACAGTTTTTCACCGGGCCGGATGATCCGCATAGGGCATTCTCCTTTTTTCAACAATCTTTATAAATTATAATATACGCGCCGGGGAAAGTCAAGGGAAGAACCTGTCGTGCCCCGCTTGCCTTTTTCTGCCGACTGTGGCATAATGAAGGGGAAAGGAAGCGATTGCAATGAAACGGCTGATACCTCTGGTTCTGATCCTCACCACCATCTGCGGCGGGATTGCCGCACAGGTCGACTTTTTGTTTCACCCGCAAACCTACGGCGCCGTCACGCTCGCCGCAACGGATCTGCCGCAGCCGGCTGCCGCCCCCCGCGCCGACGCGTTTGTGCAGCTCGAAGACGTCCGGATGCACTACCAGATCTGGGGCAGCGGCAACAGAGCGCTGCTGCTCATTCACGGCAACGGCGGCAGCGTGCAGTCGCTGCGCGAAGCGGCGCAGTATCTGGCAAACGATTACACCGTCTATCTGCCCGAAAGCCGCTGCCACGGTCAAAGCAGCGACCCGGGCGAAATCTCCTATGCCCTCATGGCAAAGGACTACGCGCAGTTCTGCCGGGCGCTGGGGATTGAAAAGCCTTTGATCGTGGGGCACAGCGACGGCGGCATCAACGCCATCCAGATCGCCATGGATTACCCGGAGCTGCCGGGCGCAATCGTCGCCTGCGGCGCCAATTCAAGACCCGGCACCTTCAAGCCTTATTGTCCCTTCGGCGTGGCGGTCAAAAACCTTTTCAAGCCGGACAAGCTGAACGACATGATGCTCACCCTGCCGGACTTCACGCCGGAATCTCTGGCGAAGATCACCTGCCCGTCCTATATCGTCAGCGGACAATACGACATCATGTGGCTCACCGACACGGTGTATCTGCACGAAAACATTCCCGGCAGCGATATGGCGGTGATCCGGCACGCGACCCACAGCTCCTACATGTCGCAAAACGGCAGACAGACCTACGCCCTTTGCAAAACATGGTTTGACCGGAAGGGACTCCGCTGAGCCAACCGAAGAGAAACGCACGCAGAAGCATCTGCGTGCGTTGTTTTTGTTTTGCTTATTCCGCTTCCGGCTGCGTACCGTTGCGCTTTGCGTTGAGCGACGCGAGGATGCGGGAATGCTCACCGTTGGAGATCTCATATTTGAGCATCGGGATCACGGACAGCGCGAAACCGATGACCGGCGGAATGGACACCAAAAAGAACATGCCGAACCGGTAGGACGCAAACTGCGGCGCTGTGGCAAACATGAAATCGTCCGCGGGCGACGCGCTGATGGCGTTGTTGACCGCGTTGACCGCGTCACCCGAAAAGCCGACGGCGGCGAACACGATACCCTGAATGATCGACGAGATGCCGGCGCCGAGCTTGACGATGAAGCTTTGACCCGAAAAGAACACGCCGTCCGGGCGGTAGCCGGTGCGGTATTCGTCATAGTCCACGCAGTCGGCGATCATAATCGACTGGATGACCTGCGACGCGCCGATCGCGCCGCCGCCGACGAGGAACAGCGCCGCAAGAATCGCCAGCCAGTGGGTTGCCATCAGATTGGTGCCGTCCATGAGATACAGCACAAACATGCCGACAAACGGAATGGTCGCCAACAGGCAGCAGGCGTTGTGGACCGTCTTTTTTTCGATCCGTTCACACAGCGGCGGAATCGCGGCCATCGCGCCGAACATCCCGAGGAACATCGCGCCGCCGAGGATCAGCATATATTTCATATAATCCTGTCCGTTGCCGTTGATATCGCCGTAGTAATAGGACAGCAGCGTCATCGCCACGATGGAAAGGATGTTCATCGGCGAACGGATCACGCCCGCGATCAGCACCCGGCGGAACGGCACACAGTTCCACATGATGCGGATGTTGTCTTTGAAGCTCTTTTTTTCCTCCGACGGCTGTTTCACGCGCTCTTTGGTAAACGCCGCGCATTCAAACAGCAGACAGCCGACGATCGTCAGCGCGCTGCAAAAGACGATAAAGCCCCACTGCATCGCGTCGTTGGTGGACAGGCCGAATTTGTCTTTGAACGTATTGCCCAGCGATTGGGAAACGCTGATCACGGTCAGCATCACGATGCCGCCGCCCACGCCGCCGCAGATACGCGCAAGACCGAGGATTGACGAGCGGTCCTTTTCGTTTTCGGTCATCAGCGAGGTGATCCCCCAGATTGGGATATCGCCCGCGGTGTAGGTCATTCCCCAAAGGATATAGGACACGCCCGCCCACACGATGATCAGCACGTTCATCCAACCGGGATTCGCGGCGGAATACTGCTTGTTGACAAAGGTGAGGATGGTCGTCACCAGCACGACCGGCGGCACAAAAAACAGATAGGGTCGGCATTTGCCCCACTTTGTGCGCGTTTTGTCAACGATCGTGCCCATCATCGGGTCGTTGATCGCGTCCCAGATCCGCGCCGCCGCCATGATGACGCTGATTGCCATCGCCGGCAGAAAGATGACCGACTGAAAATAGTAGGCCATGCCGGTCGCAATCACGTTATAGATGATATTCTGACCGAGCAGACCGGTCAGATACATGGCGCGTTCGGGTTTCGTGTAGGTGTTGGAAAGCACTTTTGGTTTCATTCGGATTCCCCCTTTGCTTTCAGTATAGCAAAACATGTACGGTTTTGCAATCCCCGCGTTCAAAAGCAGCGGCCGGGCCGGCGCTGTTTGCACTGCTCCACCTTGCCGCAACGGTAGCACAGCTCGTTTTCGCACGTGCCGGTGTCAAAGAACGACCGCAGATTCTGCACCGTCGTTTCGGCGATGTTGTGCAGCGCCTCCTCGGTCAGAAACGCCTGGTGCGACGTGACGATCACGTTGGGCATCGTCATCAGCCGCGCGAGCAGATCGTCGGAGAGAATGTGTCCCGAGCGGTCCTCGAAGAAGATGTCGCCCTCCTCCTCATAGACGTCCAGACACGCCGCGCCGATTTTGCGCGCCTTGATCCCGTCCAGCAGCGCCTGCGCGTCGATCAGCGCACCGCGCGACGTGTTGAGGATCACAACGCCGGTCTTCATGCTGTCGATGGCGGCTTTGTCGATCATGTGATACGTTTCGTCCGTCAGCGGACAGTGGAGCGAGATGATATCGCTTTGCGCGAACAGGTCCTCTTTGGACACGTAGTCGATGCCGTCGCCGTCCTTCGGGAACCGGTCATACGCCAGCACGCGCATGCCGAAGCCGCGGCAGATGTCGATGAAGATCCGTCCGATCCGCCCCGTGCCGACCACGCCGACGGTTTTGCCGTGCAGATCGAACCCTGCAAGTCCGTTCAATGAAAAGTTGAACTCGCGCGTGCGGTTATACGCTTTATGGATCCGGCGCACCGACGTCAGAAGCAGCGCCATGGCATGCTCCGCAATCGCATAGGGGGAATACGCCGGCACGTGCACCACGTGCACCTTGCCGAACGCGTGGCGCACGTCCACGTTGTTGTAGCCCGCCGAGCGCAGCGCGATCAGCTTCACGCCGAGCAGATGGAGCTTGTCGATCACCGCGGCGTTGACGGTATCGTTGACAAACACGCACACCGCGTCGCACCCGGCGGCCAGCGACGCCGTGTCTTCGTTCAGCTTGGTTTCAAAAAATTTGAACGTCATCCCCTGCTGTGCGCCGAGGCGTTCAAACGACGGCTTGTCATACGGTTTTGTGTCAAAGAATGCAATTTGCATACGCGCACCTCCTTGGTTTCTTTCGATTCTATTGTACCACATTTTTTCGTGAATGTCGTGGTTTTGGCAACTTTTTTTCTTTTTTGTGAAATTGGCGTCCGGAAATGCGGACTTAGCGGTTGCGTGGATCCGTTTTTTTCCAAAAAGGCTTGCTTTTTCCCGCCTGTTCTGCTATGCTGATTGCAGCCTATGAAGAGTGCGCGAGGGACAAGCCCTTTGACCGCACAGCAACCTGCCTTCGGGTAAGGTGCTAACGCTTGACCGATGGGTAACGATACAGCAGCTGCGCCCGTCGGAAACGATGGGTGCTTTTTTCGTGCCGCTCGGACTGGGACTATTTTTGAAAGAAGGTCATCTTTATGACAACCATCCGCGACACCATCCAAAACTGCAACGGCAAAGTCTATGTAAGAATCGAAACCGCCGAAGACGGCGCGCGCTTTTTAAAGCAGGCGGAAGCCGAGGGCTTTCGCTTTGCCGACGGCGAAATGCCGACTGCCCGCCCGTTGGCAAAGCTCTTCTCCGTGACCGCAGACGGCACGCTGTCCTACGTCACCTTTGCCGGTCACGCGGCCGCCGGCGCAAACGCGGTTCCCGCTTTGCGCTGGCCGCAGGATTTCGGCGTATAAATCCTGCTTGCATCCGCCGGCACAACATGCTATAATGCAGACAGAAACAAAAAGGAGGCTTTTTTATGCGCAGCATCTTTTTAAAAGTACTGACCTGGTTTTCTGCATTCATTATGCTCTTTACCGCGCCCGGCGGCGCCATCCGTCAGCCGCTTGCGGCAAAGAAATGTCCTGCGTTTTACGGCGAAGCGGCAACGGCAAAGCCGCTTGCAACCACGCAGGTACCGCAGCACCCGTATCTCGCGCCCGAGGGCACCAACGGCATGCACGGCAACTCCTATAACACCGGCACCTACGATTACAGCGGCCCGCTCGGCGTGAACCCGACGGTCAACAGCCGCGCGATGAACGTCT
>JAEEGL013420128.1_pt1 | contig 11453 bp, 12 predicted proteins | sample 9134231 | NCBI WGS metagenome assembly JAEEGL01 (sample SAMN16246548, study PRJNA631951) | gut metagenome | biome: gut microbiome; feature: rumen; material: fiber-attached | host: Bos | place: Iran: Karaj | collected 2018-10
CTGGAGGGGGTTCGGCTTCGTGCTTGGCATGACTGCCGTCATCTCCGCTCTTTTGTGGGGAGTTACATCCAATGCCTCCAGTGCTATCATCGTGTTTGGCATAGCACTCGTTATGCTATTTGTGGCTACCAGAGATTATAAGAGATATATCATAGTCGGCGTGGCGGGAGCCATTCTGGCGGCGCTCGTGGTCATCATAATCCTGGCTAACGCTTCCGGTGTCGAATCCGGTAATGTTGGAGGTTACAGAGGCGAGCGTATCCTGGCCTGGCTCGATCCTGAAGCTTATGCATCAGGCAAAGGCTTTCAGACTCTGCAGTCGCTGTATGCCATCGGCTCCGGCGGTTTCTTTGGCAAGGGACTCGGCGAGAGCATGCAGAAACTCGGCTTCATTCCCGAGGCCCAGAACGACATGATCTTTTCCGTAATCTGCGAGGAACTCGGACTGTTCGGCGCGTTGGCACTCATGCTGCTCTTTATCCTGCTCCTGTGGAGACTCAAGATCATAGCTGATAATGCAAAAGACCTGTTCGGTACACTGATCGTGGCCGGTGTCATGGGACACATATCCATCCAGGTCATCTTGAATATTGCGGTCGTTACCAATACGATCCCAAATACCGGAATATCGCTTCCTTTCATCAGTTACGGAGGTTCCGCTTTAGTCTGCCTGATGTGTGAGATGGGACTTGCACTGGGCGTCGCCAAGGCCATCAGGGCGAGGGAATACTGATGAAAAAGATACGGACGAAAGTCAAAGTGCCGGTCTGGCCCTATATCCTGACCGGAGCCATAATCCTGGTCCTGGCGGTCGCGATCGCCTGCGTGATCAGGTTTTGTCATGTTAAGGCCGTGATCGTGGACGGAAACATCCATTACAGCGACGATCAGATAGCGGCCATGGTCATGGACGGATTTCTCGGTGATAATACCGTTTTCCTCTATATGAAATACAGGGACAAAGAGATCAGGGATGTCCCTTTCATCGAAACCATGTCGGTTTCCATCGAATCCCGCGATACCATCAGGATCACAGTTTTTGAAAAGAGCCTTGCCGGCTATGTTGAATACATGGACCGCTACATATATTTCGACAGGACCGGAACGGTGGTGGAGAGCTCCCAGGTCCTGACGCCCGGCATACCGCTGGTCACCGGACTTGCTTTTGATCACTGCATTCTGTATGAAGTGCTTCCCGTGGAGGACCCGAGCCTTTTTGAAAAAGTCCTCGATATATCGCAGCTCATGGAAAAATACGGCCTTAAAGGTGACCGTATACATTTCGCCAGGGACGGCTCTTTGGTGCTTTTCTTCGGAGACGTGGAAGTATTCATAGGAAACGACGATTTTATAGACGAAAAGATGATGGTCCTGCCCGATATCATCAAACAACTGGACGGTCAGAAGGGCACCATAGATCTGACTGAATACGTAAGCGGAGATACCGTAACTTTTGAAAAATCTGATTGATAATCGCAGTTGTTTGATTTATTATATATGAGTGTATGTGTAATAATAGGTGTTAGGAGGTACCAGCCTTGCCACTTGAGATTAAATCCAACGAAGTTAATGCTGTTTCCAAGATAATAGTTGCCGGCGTTGGCGGTGCAGGAAACAACGCCGTAAATCGGATGATAGATGAAGGAGTTCAGGGCGTCGAGTTTTTGGGCATCAATACGGATCTTCAGGATCTGCGTTTATGCAAGGCCAAAACACTGCAGATCGGTGAGAAACTGACCAAAGGTCTGGGTGCCGGGGCAAAGCCCGAGATCGGACAGAAAGCAGCTGAAGAGAGTTCCGAGGAGATCACTCAGGCTCTTAAGGGTGCCGACATGGTATTCGTTACCTGCGGAATGGGCGGCGGAACCGGTACGGGAGCTGCTCCTCTGGTAGCCAAGATAGCCAAGGATATGGGTATCCTTACTGTCGGCGTAGTTACCAAGCCTTTCAGATTTGAAGCCAAGAAACGCATGGAAAATGCCCGTATGGGTATCGATAATATAAAGAACAACGTGGATACGCTGATCGTCATCCCCAATGACAAGCTCCTTGAGATAGTAGATAAGCGTACTTCCATGCCCGAAGCACTTAAGAAAGCCGATGAGGTCCTTCAGCAGGCAGTTCAGGGTATCACCGATCTGATCAATGTTCCCGCTGAGCTGAACCTTGACTTTGCCGATGTTCGTACCGTCATGGAGAACAAGGGCATCGCTCATATCGGTATCGGTTACGGCAAGGGCGATGACAAGGCTCTTGAGGCAGTCAAGATGGCTATCGAGAGTCCTCTTCTTGAAACAACGGTTGCAGGAGCAACAGATATCATCCTTAACTTCACCGGTGATATCTCTCTTTATGATACAAGTGACGCTTCCAATTATCTGGGTGAGATAACCGGAGATAACGTCAATATCATCTTCGGTGTTAAGTATGACCAGTCCATGACTGATACATGCAGCATCACTCTGATCGCTACCGGCATCAATGCCGAGAGCGTCGAAGCAAATGAAGCAGCCAATGCATCGGTAGCGAGCAGATTCATCACTCCTGCTTCACAGAGATCCGTACTTCCACAGGGTACACGTCCCGCATCCAGCTTCCTTCAGGGAGCAATGACAGCGAGCAGACCCGCAGCAGGTGTTGCACCGGCAGGTACGTCTCACAGCGCCCCTCAGGCGGGAAGCGCAGCACCCAAAGCTGCCGTACCCGTTACGCATACCCCTCCTGTAAGGGCATCGGTTGACACCAAATCTTTGGAGATACCGAATTTCCTTAAGAAAAATTGAAAGTTTGAGGTTATCGTTTTATGAAATGCCCCTTTTGCGGTCACGAAAACACGAGAGTCATAGACTCAAGACCTGCTGATGACAACAGCTCGATCCGTCGGCGCAGGATCTGTGATGAGTGTGACAAGAGGTTTACCACATACGAGAAGGTAGAGACCATACCTCTCATCATCATCAAGAAAGACAACAACAGAGAAGCATATGACAGGACCAAGATAGAAGCAGGTGTGCTCAGGGCATGCCACAAGCGTCCGATATCAGCCACTCAGATCACCGATCTGGTCGATGCAGTCGAGGTTGAGATCTTTTCCAGAGAGGAAAAGGAGATCCCTTCAAGCGTGATAGGCGAACTTATCATGGATAAGCTCAAGGATCTGGATGCAGTCGCTTACGTAAGATTTTCATCCGTATACCGTGAATTCAAGGATGTAAACACTTTCATGGACGAGCTCAAGAAGGTTCTTGAATAAAACGATAATTTTTCCTGATTTTGGTGTTAAGTTTTACCCGGTCCGGCCGATATAATATATGCAACGGAATAGATTCATTAACCAGGGACGGATAAGACAATGGCAATGGGAATAGGTTTTGATTATTCCAATTTCATAAGCAGCTACGGGATGCAGAGGATACCTCAGGTCAATCCTCAGGATATCAATCCCGAAGCTACCAAACCCGAAAGCAGACCGGCTGTTCCCGAAGAGGGCCAGACCGGTGTCAGCAGTGCGCAGGATTATGTAAGAGCTCCCCGTACCGCCAAGCTTGAAGATGTATCCCTTACATTCAACAAGCAGGACGATTTCGGAACCATCGGCATGGATGTTGATATCGCCAAGCTCGACATGGAGAAGGTTGTATCCGATTCCAAGAGAGACACCATCCTTGCAGGATATAAGACTTTTGTAGGTCCTACTCCCGAGCAGATGGTAGCCGAGTATGAGGACGGTTTGGTAATACCTAAATGATTACGAGTGATAATGACCCGCGATCCGTGGTGGATTGCGGGTTTTCTTTTTGCCTTTGTTTTGATATGATGATTAATCATGTGGAATCTGTTACCCGATCTGTATTTAAATTCAACGTACGACATAGATTTTGAAGATATGTACCGCCGGGGATACCGGGGGGTTCTTTTTGATATCGACAATACTTTGGTAGGTCATAACGCCCCTCAGGATGAGAGGTCGCTGGCTCTGCTCGCCCGGCTCCACGACCTTGGATACAAAACAGCGGTCGTATCGAACAACAAGTATGAGAGAGTATCGAGTTTCGCGGATCCCGCAGGCATGTTCTATGTATATAAGGCCGGCAAACCGCTCGGACGCGGATACCGTCAGGCCATAGAGGATATGGGCTTAAAGAGCGAAGAGGTATTCAGTGTCGGTGACCAGATATTTACCGACGTATGGGGGGCGAACCGGGCCGGCCTCTTCAATATACTCGTCAGACCGCTCGGAAAAGACATCGGATTCCATATATTTCTGAAAAGGATCATCGAAAAACCTATCATGCTGGTCGTTATTCTCAGAAACGGGCGTATGATGAGGAAGTTTGAGCAAATGTCGGAGCATTGAGATCATGGCAGATATCAAAGTCAGAACAGAAAATGATATATATACCGCCGTTTCCGGCAAAACCCGGGTCTGCGCTCTGATAGGGGATCCGGTCGAGCATACCCTGTCTCCGCTCATCCACAATTCAATTGCGGCCATGATGGGGATAGATATGATCTATGTCCCCATGCATGTGTTGCGGGGATGTGTCGATAGTGCCGTGCATGGAGCATATGATCTGGATGTTCTGGGACTGAATGTGACCGTTCCGCATAAGATAGCGGTCATGGATTCTCTGATCCATACGGAGAAAAAGGCGCATGAGATAGGTGCCGTCAACACGCTCGTGCGCGATGACGAAGAAAAAGGATATATCGGATATAACACGGATTATCTCGGGTTAAAAAGAGCACTGGCAGATGATGATGTGACACTCGAAGGCAAAAATGCGGTCATACTCGGAGCCGGAGGTGCTGCGAGAGCGGCTGCTTTTCTCTGCGCTTTTGAACATGCGGCTTCAGTGCATATCCTGAACAGGAGCGTGGATAAAGCCGAAGCCCTGTGCAGTGATGTGAACGGGTATGTGTCCCTTACAGGCGGCACGAGCGGCAATCCGGATTCCGGAGAGTTATGTAAACCTGGTTCACTTGCCTATGCTACATCGATCCCGTATGACGATCTCGTGGTGATCCAGGCGTCCTCTGTCGGGCTGCATCCTAACATCGAAGATGTGATCATCGACGATGAGGATTTCTACGGACACATCGCATACGGATTCGACCTGATCTATAACCCCGACGAGACGCGCTTCATGAAAATGGTAACATCACACGGAGGACGTGCTTCGAACGGTCTGAAGATGCTGCTTTATCAGGCTGTATGCGCTTTTGAGTTATGGAACAGAGTGACAGTCCCGAAAGATGTCACGGATCGTGTCCTTGAACTTCTCAGATCCGCATCCTCTGCGAAAACGGAGGACGAGGGATGAATATCATACTGATAGGCTTCATGGGCTCGGGCAAGTCCACTCTCGGGATCAAGCTGAGCTATCGGATGAAGCAGCCCTATCTGGATACTGATAAATATATAGAGCGAAAGACCGGACGGACCATTTCCGAGATCTTCGAGACTGACGGGGAGAGCGTATTCAGGCAGATGGAAACGGATACGCTGGGCGCACTTATCGATGAAGATATCAAGGATCATGTCATCGCGACCGGCGGAGGAATGCCGGTAAAGCCCGATAACCATAAGCTGCTTAAGAGGCTTGGAGTGGTGGTATGGCTGAGGATCAGGCCGGAGACCGTGATCGAGAGGCTTTCTTCCGATAAGAACAGACCTCTGCTTCAGCGCGAGGACAGAGAGAAAGTCATCAGAGAACTCATGGAAGCACGTAACGAAGCATATGCGAAATGTGCGGATGTCGTGGTGGATGTGGATGATAAAAAGGTTGAACGGATCATGGATGAGGTCTTTACCAAGTCAGCAGGAGTCCGGAAACGCAAGAAGAGGATGAAATATGAATAAACTGCTCATCATAAATGGCCCGAACCTGAATTTCCTGGGGATAAGGGAAAAGGACGTATACGGCAAGGAAGACTATGACTATCTGCTGGGCCTGATCGCCAAAAAAGGCGAAGAGACCGGCTGCAGGATAGAGGTTTTTCAGACGAATCACGAAGGGGCGATCATAGACCGTATCCAGGATGCCTATTCTGACGGCACCGAGGCGATCATCATAAATCCGGGCGCTTTTACCCATTACAGCTATGCGATCCATGATGCACTCGCATCCGTCACGACGATCCCCAAGATCGAGGTCCATATCTCGGATATCACTGCCAGGGAGGAGTGGAGAAGGGTTTCCGTTACCGCACCTGCCTGTGATAAGCAGATCTACGGGCGGGGCCTTCAGGGATATCTCGATGCGATAGATGATGCAATTTTGATGTTGAAATAAAAGCCCTTATAGTATATGATGTTTAGGAATGTTACGTATATTTTCAGGAGGATTGATTCATGATATCAGCAGGTGATTTCAGGAATGGTGTTACTATTGAAGTGGAAGGTGTAGTATACCAGATCATTGAGTTTCAGCATGTTAAGCCCGGTAAAGGTGCTGCTTTCGTACGTACCAAGCTTAAGGATGTCATCAATGGCGGTGTAGTTGAGAAGACCTTCCGTCCTGTAGATAAATACCCGCAGGCACGTATAGACAGAAAAGATATGCAGTATCTCTATGCAGACGGTGACATGTATAACTTCATGGATACCGACAATTACGATCAGGTGGCTCTCAGCGCAGACACTGTCGGAGATGCACTTCAGTTCGTTAAAGAGAATGAGATCTGCAAGGTTTGCTCATACAACGGCAAGGTATTCTCCGTTGAGCCCCCTCTCTTCGTAGAGCTCGAGATCACTGATACCGAGCCCGGATTCAAGGGTGATACCGCTACAGGCGCTACCAAACCCGCTATCGTAGAGACCGGTGCCAAGGTTAACGTTCCTCTCTTCGTGGAGATGGGTGAGAAGATCAAGATCGATACCAGAACCGGCGAGTATCTTTCCAGAGTATAATCTTTTCATAATTAATTACATTGAGCTTGAAAGACAATGATCCGAAAGGAGCATTGTCTTTTTGCGTTTATCGGTCCGATCCATGAAAACGCATAATACATATCCCCTTGTCCGGAGAACATGGAGGTTGATATGAATTATGAAGATTTTTGCAACAAAGTAAAAAATGCGGCTTCGGAGCTGTTCGGAGAGAACACCCGGGCCGAAATAACAAGTGTTACCAAAAACAACGGTCTCATTTTAAAAGGGCTTACGATAAAACATGAGGATTCTCGTATATCTCCGACCGTATATCTTGAGGCTTTTTATGAGATGTATGAATCGGGAACACCGTTTGGCGAGATAATGAACATGCTGTACAGATATGAGACCGAACACCAAAGACCCGATCTTCACGCTGAGGAGTATACGGATTTTGAAAGCATAAAGGACAGGCTGATCTACAAGATCGTGAACTTCGACATGAACCGTGAACTTCTTGAGCATGTTCCGTATGTTGGCTGGAACGATCTTGCCATAGTATTCTGCTGCGTATTGGAAGGCAGCGCGAACGGATATGCGACTGTCCTGGTCCGTAACGAACACCTGAAGATGTGGGATATAGACAGGGATGAACTCTACGATCTTGCACGCGAAAATACGCCGCGTATCATGTCGGATGAACTGAAGACCATAGATGAAGTGCTGCCGCAACTTTTTTTGACAGAGGCACCGGATATGTACATCCTGTCGAACAGGCACAGGATATTCGGAGCGACCAGCATGCTGTATTCCGAGCATCTGAAGGAGGTAGCGGACAGTCATTCGGGCGGTTTATACATACTTCCGAGCAGTATCCATGAAGTGATACTCATGCCGGAAGAGAGTGCGTGTGATGAGGATTATATGAGAGAGATGATCCGCGATATAAACAGTACGGAGGTGGATCTGGAAGACAGATTAAGTGACAACCTGTATTATTACGACCGCGTTCAGGGAAGCATAACCATCTGCCCGGGCACTCAAAAGTAGACAAGGTGGGCGCAATGTGTTATCATAGTCGAGTATGTTTTAACAATTTTGTAACATTTTGCGCCCGTAGTCTAATGGATAGAACGAAGGCCTCCGACGCCTTTAATGCAGGTTCGATTCCTGTCGGGCGTACTTATTTGGGATCACGTATCTGTTTTTTGTGCAAATAGGACGCTTATTTTATGAATACATCAAATAACAATATTATCGAGTTTATCAAAGACAAACTGGGTGAGCTAAAGGAGTTCATCTATAAGCATTTAAGGATAGTTCTGCCCATCGCAGTGGCAGTAGTGGCTCTTATCGTCCTCATCATCTCTCTGTCTGCGCATAATGCTAAGAAGGCAAGGGAAGCTGCCGAGGAAGCCGCAGCTCTGGCCGAGGAGGAGCAGCAGAGTCAGCTGAATGTGGAATCTGCGGTTCTGTCCGTACCCGAGGTTGCTCTCGAGGAAGATGCATATCCCGCAGTCAACGAGCTTATGAAGAAATACTTCATAGCCAAGGCATCGGGTGATATCGACATAGTTCGTTCCTATAATAATAATGTTGATGATACCGAGGCTATCCGCATAGAGGAGACTGCCAAATATATCGAGTCCTATGAGAACATCAAGGTATATACCAAGATAGGTCCCGCCCCGGGCACTTATGTTGCTTATGTATATTATGAAGAGAAGTTCAGGGATTATGACGATTCCATCCCCGGTCTTGAAGCCTTTTATGTATGTACCGATGAATCCGGAAATCTCTATATCAATGACGGAGAGGAATCCGAATCGGTCATCAATTATATCAGGGAAGCATCTCTTCAGGATGATGTGGTCGATCTGAACAATGAAGTGGCATCAGCTTACAATAATATGCTTGCGGAGAATGAGAGCCTTTCGCTTTTCCTTGTAGATCTGACGGAGAGCATAGATACCGCAGTGGGTGAATCTCTTGCCCAGAGTGAGGTGGGAACGGATACCCAGACAGCGGAAGAAGAGACGGAAGAGGAGCCTGAAGAAGAGGAGGCTGAGCCGACCAATACCGTAACAGAGGTTAAGACGGTACGTGCCACCACTACGGTCAATATCAGAAGCTCGGATTCCGAGACTGCCGATAAACTCGGTAAAGCCAATGAGGGTCAGGAGTTTACCCTGATCGAAGAGCGTGGAAACGGGTGGTCCGAGATCAGTTACAATAACTCATCCGCATTCATCAAATCAGAATATCTTGAGGAAGTATCCACGGAAACAGTGGTAACGGTAAATAACGGTAATGATGCCGATACGACCGATAATAATACCCAGACTGAAACCGCATCAGCCGCAAATGTGAGCGGAACCGTTACTGTCAAAGATAATGTACGTATAAGAGCAACGGCCAGCACCGAGGGGGAAAAGGTCGGAACCGCTTATATGGGTCAGAAACTTGATTTTATAGAGAAACTGGCAAACGGTTGGACCAAGATAAGATACAATGGTCAGATCGCATATGTTAAGTCCGATTACGTAGAATAATACGATGGTTTCTATCAAAGACATATCGGCAGCCTGTGGCGTTTCAGTAGCGACTGTCAGTAAAGCACTAAACGATCAGAAAGATATCGGCGCGGCAACCAAGGCTCGTATCAAAGCAAAGGCCTTGGAAATGGGCTATGTCCCCAATTCTGCCAGCAGATCCCTTAAGACACATCATTCATATAACCTCGGGGTGATATATAAGGACAATGCCGAGAGCGGCCTTGCCCACGGTTTCTATGCCCAGGTTCTCGAAGGCGTTAAGAGAAAGGCCGAGGGCCTCGGATATGATATAACATTTGTGAATAACAGCAGTTATTCCGGTGGCAGGAAACTGTCATACCTTGAACATTGCAAATACCGTAATTTTGACGGCGTGGCGATCGTCTGCGTTGACTTCGAAGATCCCCAGATACAGGAAGTGATGGATGCGGATATACCTACCGTCACTCTCGACTACATCCATCCCGGATGCAGTGCGGTCATGTCCGATAACTACGGCGGGATCAGGGAACTTGTTAAATATGCATATGAGCAGGGCCACAGAAAGATAGCATATATCCATGGTGAGAAGGCCATGGTCACGGAAGAGAGAGTGCGCGGCTTTAAGGATATATGTAATGAAATGGAACTTAATATCCCTGACGAATACATAGTTGCCGCCGCATACAGGGATACCATGTCCACGCATCTTCGCACGGAGAAGCTTATCAAAATGGCCGATCCTCCGACATGCATTTTTTTCCCGGATGATTTTGCCGCGATCGGAGGCTTAAACTGCATATACCGTAACGGCATGACCGTGCCCGGCAGCTTCAGCATAGCCGGATTCGACGGGATCGAGATGTCCAGATATCTGGATCCGACCCTTACCACTTATGTTCAGAATACCGAACGTCTCGGTAATGAGATGGCGGATAAACTCATAGCTCACATAGAATACCCCGAAAAGACTGTAGTTGACACACGTACGATCTCGGGATATGTCTTCCATGGCGATTCTCTCAAGCCGATTTAGCTAAAATTCACATTTCGAAAACGATATCGTTAACAAATTGTGAACAAATATTGACAATTATATGTACGGTAGTTTAACGCGCAACTGTTAAAAGTGAACAATAAATCTCTTTTTCTCTTGCCATATTGACAATAGGTTGTTATATTATTCTATGTTGGTATGGGATAGCAATAATTACTAACGAAATCGCAATTATTTTGAGGGAGAGGTTACTTATGAAGGTAAAAGCTTTTTTGCAGAACACCTGGAAACACAGGGCTCATGTAGTCATGGCACTTCCTGTTTTTCTGGTAATGTTCTTCATCTTCTATGTGCCTATGGCAGGTCTTGTCATGGCATTCAAGAAGTTCGACTACACGTTGGGAATATGGAGAAGTCCCTGGAACGGTCTTGAGAACTTCAAGGTTCTGATCGCATCCAAAGCTTCATTCATAAACATGACCAAGAATACTCTGATGTACTATGTGATCTTCACGGCTCTCGGTACTTTCCTGAATGTAGTGCTCGCTATTGCGATAGATCAGTGTATATTTAAGAGATGTTCCAAAGTAATGCAGACGGTGATGATAGTGCCGGTATTCATCTCATATGCCGCAGTTCAGTTCATCGTATATGCATTCTTAAACAGCTCTACGGGTATTCTCGTGTCCATGTTCGGCATCAAGACGAGGTTCTATTCGACGGCGAGTACGTGGCCGACGATACTGACCGTAGTTAAGATGTGGAACAGCGTCGGATACGGATCGGTTCTGTACATGTCCGTACTGGCAGGTATCGACACAGAGCTTTACGAAGCAGCTCAGATCGACGGTGCCAACAAGTGGAGACAGATCTGGCACATCACGCTGCCTTCACTGATCCCCATGATCACCGTTATGCTACTTCTTTCGGTAGGTAACATCATGAGATCGGATACAGGTCTTTTCTACCAGGTTACGAGAAACTCGGGCGGTCTGTATTCAACAACGCAGGTTATTGATTCCTACGTGCTGAATGCGATCTTCAAGAA
>JAEEGL014042058.1_pt1 | contig 11453 bp, 6 predicted proteins | sample 9134231 | NCBI WGS metagenome assembly JAEEGL01 (sample SAMN16246548, study PRJNA631951) | gut metagenome | biome: gut microbiome; feature: rumen; material: fiber-attached | host: Bos | place: Iran: Karaj | collected 2018-10
CTCCGAGACGCCCGTATAGTAGACGTTTCCGTAAAGGCCGGGCGATCCGCAGTCGTCGTTGGTCATGCGGGAGGAGAGGCCGTGCTCGTCGTCCAGCATGCCGATTTCCCGGTAGAAGGTCTCCATCTGCTCGAAGAGCTCAGAGGCGGGATCCATGAATCCCAGCTTGATGAGGTACGGCGCGCCGTCGGTGGAGAAGCAGTGGTTGTAGCTCTTCTCGAACGGTGTGCCGAGGATATGCGGCATGTTATAGGATTTCTCCCCCCGGTGTTCCTCGGCGAAGCGGTTCATCACGGACAGCACCACGGAACGGTAGTCTTCATAAACCGCCCGGATCCTGCCGGTTTCCGGATCGCCGAACCGATCGAAGGCGTCCGCCATGAAGCCGATGCCGTACACGTTCACGGCGTCCGTATAGGTCCAGTGCTGGCCGATCTCGCCCCAGTCGCTGGCCCTGCCGGACGTAAAGAGCCCTTTGACTTCGCCTTCCGCGGCGCGGGAAGGATCGCGCCGATATTGGATATAGCCGAGCAGGAGCAGCATCGGCTCCCGGAATTCCCCGAACAGTGCGGGATCGTTCCGCGTCAGCAGATGGACGCCCATGCCCCAGAGGGCTGCGCCTTCCGCGTTGTCCCACTTTACATACGGATCGTCGAGAAGGCCCCGTTCCGGATCGTCCTCCCCGGTCCGCTGCCAGTTCCGGATCCACATGCGGTAAGCGTCCGTCACGTAATCGGACAGCCCGACGCGGTCGAGCATGGTCAGCAGGTGTACGGCTTCCCAGATCCAGATAAAGCGGCCGACGTCCCCCTGCCGGACATAGATCGCACGGGGGTCCTTGCACCGCTCGTACCGCTGGAGCATCTGGAGGGAGACCGTGACGTTGTGTCGGAAGAGGTCGTCGAGGCCTTCGGTGTCCGGCAGCACCCTGACCTTTGACTGAATGCCCTTCCAGTACGCGATACAGGTCCGCTGCGCGTCGGAATAGGAGGGAACGGGTCCCGGCCTGTCCCGGCGCATCACGAAGCGGATCACGGCGGTCCCGCCCGGCGGCAGGGCATATTCGAACCGGTAGTAATCGTGCGCTTTGAAACGGTTCTTCTGCTCGTCGCGGGAGATCCAGCGGACCGTACCGCCGTCCCGCTCTAAGATCGCCATCCAACCGTATCCGGTTTCCGAAGAGGCGGCGCGTGGCGTGCCGTCGATCGCGGCGGAATCCGGGGGCGGGGAGAACCGGTTCTGCCAGGACAGGTACCACTGCCCCACATTCGGATTGTATGACTCGTACCCGGTATCGTGGAGGCCGGTGAGATAGTGGTCCTTTTCGTTATAACGCGGAAGCAGGCCGGCGGTTCCCGTCACGGACCGGCTGCCGACGTTCTTTACGGTCAGCTCGCAGTAGGTCAGCGGATAATGATCGGCTTCCGGCGCGCCGTCCTGCTCCGGATCGACGGAAAAAGCGGTCATGCGGAGCGCGCAGCCGTTTTCCGGGTCGGCGTTGTTCAGCACATAGACCGGAATGCCGCCCGAGGGCTTGTCCCAGACGGTTTTCTCCATGTCGCAGTCGCCCGGATCGCTGCCGAAGATCAGATGCACGCCGAAGCCGGGCTGATCGTAATGCCGGCCGTGATCTCCGAGATCGAGGTCGGTGATCTTCATGTCGGGATAGACGGAAATCAGCCTCCGTGAGCCGGAGGGATGGAGATATGCGCGCGAAGTCTTCGGGGACTCCCAGGTCGGGATCTGTTTCATGGCGGACGCTCCTGACTGTTTTTTCAGAGTATAGCATATCCGCACGGGTTTTTCAAGCCGAAGAGAATGAAAAGGAGCGGGCGATAAAAGCTTTTTGCCGGGCTTTTTCTCGAAAAAGCCGCGTTCCCTTTTTATACTATTCTCGTACAAAAATCCCGATTCGGCAGCAGGATCGTGTTTAAAAAGTCGTGACGGATACGTTACCCCGATCTGCACGTTGAGAGGTCTGTTGCACCGGCCGTTTGAAAGCTTTTTGCCAGGCTTTTTCTCGAAAAAGCCGCGTTCCCCAAATGCGGCAAAAAACAGAAAAAAGACACACCCTCCCCGCGAGGGTGTGTCGGAGATTATGTGCCTGAACTCAGTGCTTCTTCTTGGAAGCGGCAAAGCCGGCGAGAGAAATCACGGAAGCGACGGCGGCGATGATGCCGAAGTCGAAGGTGTTCGCGGAGGTTTCGCCCTCTTCACCGCGAGTCTCGGCGGCAACGGGTTCTTCCACGACGGGCTCTTCGGCAGCGGCGGGAGCTTCGGCCTTGGAGCCGGTCAGCACCACTTCGGAAACCTGGAAGCAGCCGGAGGAAGCGCCTTCAGCGTCGAACTTCACGTACTTGACGGCTTCGGAGGAAGCGTCGGCGGAAGCGAAGTATCTGAAGTTGGCTTCTTCGAAGAAGCTGGCGTCGCCGGACGCGATCACGGTCCAGTTTTCACCGTCGGCGGAACCGGAGATGGTCCACGCGGAGGGCAGACGTCCGTTGTACTCGGCGTTGTCGTTGGCGGTAGCCATCACGATACCGTCGATCGTGTACCAGTCGTCAAGCTCGGCGGTAGAGGTGATCGGGAATTCGCCGGTGCAGAACTTGGTGCCGGTGTCGCCGTCCCAGAGGTTTTCGGGACCTTCGTTGTTGTTGCCGTTGGAGCCTTCCACGAAGGTGTATCCGCCGACTGCGGCCTTGCCGATGGAAGCGATCGCTTCGTCAGCGGTCTCGAAGCCCGGGAGAGCGGGAGCTTCCACTACGGCAGCCTCAGCCTTGTCGCCGCAGAGAACGACTTCGGCAAGCTGGAAGGTGCCGGACTTGGTGGACATGTTCTCGAACGCGAAGTACTTGTAGCCGCCGGTCATGTCGAAGGAAGCGGCGTAGTAGGTGTAGTCAACATCCTCGAAGAAGGTGTCGTTGCCGTTCACGAGGACGGCCCAGTTCTCGAGGTCGTTGGAGCCGAGGATCGCCCAGTTGTCGGGGTTGCGGCCCGGGTTGGAGGAGTTGTCGTTCGCGGTGGACATCACGATGCCGTTGAGGCCGTAGGTGTCGTCCATCTCGATGATGGAGGTCTCGGGAACGTAGGTGGAGCAGTACTTGGTGGTGTTGTCGCTGTCCCAGAGCTTTTCAGCTTCTTCGCCCGCGAAGCCGGGGGTCTTACCCTTGTCGTCGCCGACGGAGTAGTTGACGATCTTGTCGTTGATGGAGGTACCGCCGATGGACTTCAGAGCGGCATCTTCGTCTTCATAGGAAGCGCCGTTGTTGGCGATCGGATCGCCGGGGGTGAAGTCGATCGTATCGGCCCACTTGTTGGCCTCGTCCTTGTTGACGTCGAGCTCGGCGTCGCCGGCGCGCTCGCCGCACATCACGAGTTCGGAGATCTGGAAGCCGGACACGCCGCCGATGTCGGAGTAGAACAGAACGAGCTCATACGCGTTTTCGGTCAGATCGAAAGCGCCGGCGTAGTAAGTAACGTTGGTCAGCTCGAAGAAGGTATCATCGCCGTAGCAGATGGGATCCCAGGTCTCGCCGTCGTTGGAGCCGTAGATCGCCCATTCCATGGGGTTACGGTCGTAGGAAGCGGTGTCGTTCGCCGTCGCCATGATGATGCCGTCGAACTTGTACTTGCCGTCGAGCTGGGCAATGTTGATGAAGGGCATCTCGTTGCCGGCCCACTTGGTTCTGACAACGCCGTCCCAGAGGGAAGCGCCGCCTTCCTGTTCGTTGTAGCCCGCGGAGGCGTCAACGAAGGAGTAAATACCGGTCAGGGGGGTCTTGCCGATGGAAGCCGCAGCATCCTTCAGAGCGGATTCCAGCATCTCGGGGGATTCGGCGTCGCCCTTGGTCGGGTCGCTGTTGGTCGGGAATCCTTCCCCGGAGTTTTCCAGCGGATTGAAGGACGGATAGTCCATCTCTTCGGGCTTCTCGATCTTAACGTCCGCGAAAACGGCAGAAGGGATCAGAGAGGCGAAGAGAAGCGCGGTGAGAACGATGCAGAGAATTTTCTTCATAATCTGCTTCTCCTGTTTTTGAATTTTGATTCGGAGCGGAATCCCGCCGCAGGATCCGTCCGGAACCGAGCCTTTTTCTTATCTGCACGAAAAACGATCTCGAAAAACCGAAAAAAGTTCAAAATCCGGAACAAAATCGCGCGACAAAATTCACGACTGCGTCACAATTGCATTATAGCACGCTTGTCTCGGATTGTCAAGTGAGAATTTTATCAAAAGGGGGAGATCGGCAAAGAAACCGTATTGTAAAAAATGTTGCGGGAGGAAAGGAACGGCGGCGGCTGACGCGCGGCCCGCTTTCGAAAACAGAGTTCTTTCTAATGAATCTTTAATCGAAATCCCCTTTATCCTGAGAAAGATCGATGATATAATGACGCCAACAGAACGGAACAGGGAGTTCGAAAATGGAACACATCGAAATGATCGACAAACTGAGAGAAAAGGCGGGCATCAGCCGGGAAGAAGCGGCGGACGCCCTGACCAGAGCAAACTGGGATATGCTGGAGGCGCTTGTGATTTTGGAACGCGAAGGTAAAATCGCCCCCCTCACCTCCTCGGTGGTGACGGCGGAGGGAACGCAGAGCAGACGGACCGCCGGTTTCGGCGCGGAACAGACCCGGGCCGTAAAATCGGGAAGCGGATTCCTCGGAAGGATCCGTGAGCTTCTCCTCAAAGCCGTCCTTTATTCCCTGGTCGTGAGACGGGAAAACAGGACCGTGCTCAGCCTGCCGGTGATCGTATTCATTCTGATCCTTCTCAATCTCTTCCGACTGACGGCGGCGGCGCTCTTGATCGGACTGTTCTTCGGCTGCCGCTACAGCGTGGAGAGAAGGGACGGAGAAAGCGGAGGGAATGAAAGCTGATGAGCAGCATCCTGATTATTGAAGACGAAGAGAAGATCTCCCGGTTCGTGGAGCTTGAACTGTCCCACGAGGGATACGGCACCGGGAGAGCCGGGGACGGCCGGACCGGGCTGGAGGAAGCGCTTTCCGGGAAGTATGATCTGGTGATTCTCGACATCATGCTCCCGGAGCTTTCCGGCATCGAGGTGCTGCGCCGGCTCCGGAAGGAATCGAACGTGCCGGTGATCCTCCTCACGGCCCGCGACAGCGTAACGGACAAAGTGACCGGGCTGGACATGGGCGCGAACGACTATATCACCAAGCCCTTCGCCATCGAGGAACTGCTCGCCCGGATCCGCGTGATCCTGAGGAACGCGGAGACCCAGGCGGAACACGGCGATGAAAAACGGGACGGAGCGGTGCTTTCTTCCCCGACGGGGATCGAAATGAACACGGATTCGCACTCCGTGACCTACCGCGGGGAAGAAGTGGAGCTGACCAACCGGGAATTCATCCTGCTGCGCATCCTCCTCGAAAACCGGGGCGTGGCCATGTCCCGGGAAAGGCTGCTGAGCGAGGCGTGGGGATACGACTACTACGGCGAGACCAACATCATCGACGTCTATGTGCGGTATATCCGGCAGAAGACGTCCGACGACGTGATCCGCACCATCCGCGGCGTGGGGTATATGATCGGCTGACCGACCGGCAACTGACCGGCGGCAGGCAGCCCGCCCGCGAGCGCTCCCCGGAGAGGGGAATCCGAAAAAGTCCGAGGTACGTATGGAATCCGGAAAGAATAAAAGGCGGTCCATCGCGCGGCAGCTGAACGCGGAGCTGGAATGGAGGAGGTTTTTTAAGAAACTGACCTTCAGCATCCTGTTCGCGGCGGCGGCGGTGATCGTTTGGTGTTATATACAGGAAGTCACGGGCGGAGGAAGGACCTTCGGCGTGGCTTCGCGGCAGTTTGAGGGAGCGCTGCACCCGAATTTCCCGCAGTACTGGGGGAAATCGCTGGCGGCGTTGCCCGGAGATTTCCTTGAGGCGGCGCGCTCGATCGCGTACGGGACGGAGCCGGAGTTCAGCGACTGGTTTCCGTTCCGGGACGTGTACTACTGCTTTGCCCTTCCCGGAAATCCGGATACTGCGGCGGCGGAGTGCAGGGTTTTTGCCGGTACCGCGCTCGGGATGATCTGGTGGATCTTCCTCGTATTCAACCTGTTCGCCCTGATCGGGGCGACCGTTCGTTCGATCACGGGCAGCGGCCTGATCCGGAAATACCTGAGGCCGCTCGACGATATGGCTGCGCTTGCGGAACAGCTTTCCGACGAGCAGCATTCCGCGGACCGGGAGACGGTGCGGGAAGAGACGAAGCATTCGGAAGGGCTGGAATCCGCGCTGGACGACGTCATCGGGGAGATCGACGACGTGAAGGACAGCGAAGCGAAGATCGAATTCCACCAGACGGAGCTCGAAGGGCTGGAGTCCGCGCTCAACAACATGCTGAAGCGACTGGAAGAAAGCAAAAAGAAGCAGATCCGCTTCGTGGACGACGCGTCCCACGAGCTGCGCACGCCGATCGCGGTGATCCACGGCTACGCGGACATGCTGGACCGGTGGGGAAAGAGCGATCCGAAAGTCCTCGACGAGGCGGTCACGGCCATCAAGGTGGAATCGGAGCACATGACGACGCTCATCGATCAGCTGCTGTTCCTGGCGCGCGGGGAGATGGACCGGCACGTGCTGGACCGGCAGCGGATCGACGCACAGGCGCTGCTCGACGAGATCATGGTGGAGAGCGAGATGCTGGACGCGGACCACGTGTTCCGGATGCTGTCCCAGCCGGAGGACGGCGAGGAGGACATGCAGGGCGTGCCGGAGATTTCCGCGGAACATCCCGAGGGAGAAGCGGATCCGGCAGCGGGGACCGTTTTCCCGGAAACGGATGCGGCCGGAACGCTGACGGTCTGCGCGGATCCGGCTCTTCTGAAGCAGAGCGTGCGGATCCTGCGGGACAACGCGGTCAAATATACGCCGACAGGCGGAGAGGTGACCTTCAAGACGTACCGGCGGATCCGGGACACCGAGGACGGGGAAAAGCTCGCGCATATCTGCATCGAAGTGGGCGACAACGGCATCGGGATCCCTGCGGAGGAGCTGCCGCGGATCTTCGACCGGTTCTTCCGGGGGTCCAATGCGCGCGCGGACAACGCGGGGGGCAGCGGATTGGGGCTGTCCATTGCGCAGTGGATCGTCCGGGAGCACGGCGGGACCATTGAGGCGATCTCCGGGTCCGGATTCGGCACGAGGATGACGATCGTTCTGCCGGAAGCGGAAAAGGAAGCGGCGTGAAGGAAGGAAAAAAAGAAGGCTTCGCCTTTGGAATCTCAGCGAAATGCCCTGCGCAGGCGGCGGGCAAAGGGAGCCGGCTCCCTTTGCCAATTCCCACTGCCCATCTCCCGAGACCCCCTCACTATTCCGGGGCTTAGGCGCGGACCGCGATGCGTCAGCCGAAACATGCAAAAAAGATCCCGATGGGATCTTTTTTTGCCTAAAGGCGGCGGCTGACATTTCCCGGTCAGTAGTCGAAACGCGCATATAAAAGGACGCGCGGGCGTGAAGCTGAAAAATCAAGTTCATCCTCGCGCACATGAAGAGATTCAAACCCAGATGCCGCCCGAACCGTACGATCGAAAATCGTTCGGGTTGTAGCCATATTGTCCGGCCTTATTTTATTCAGAACAGGGCACGAAGAAGTACAGCCCCCAACCCATATCTGCGCGTTTCGATCGCGGCCGCAAGACAAAAAAAGACCGCTCGCGGTCTTTTTTGCATGTTTCGGCTGACTCCACCAGTCCGCCTGCAGACCGGTGTCTGCTTCGCGGAACACCATGGAATTCGGCTTTCAGCCGATTTCCGCGCAGGACAAAGAAGTCGAAAGGCTTCGACTTTCAAAAAGCCGTCCCGCGCAGGGACATGCTCGCAGCGGCTCCGCCGCTGCTTACATGTCTTCGATCGACAACTGGTACGCCCCGCGGGCCCACAGGATCCACTTCGAACGGTCCAGCGGGTTGACGCCCCGCCGCGGATTGACGTGCTCCTCCCCGTCCCCGCATTCGCGGTAGCCGTAGAAGGACGAAGTCATCACCGCTTTGCCGGACGACCACGAAGCCAGCTTGACCGGGAATTCCATCGAGGTCGCCACGGGAACGACCGCCTCGGTCACCGCGCTGTCCCCGAAGAACAGGGGCGCGTCGTATTCCCCGCGCATCCGCAGGATCTCCCCGGTGATCTTCCCGGTCAGGGAGGAATCCGCCGTGATCCGCAGCTTCAGCAGGGGCTCGAGAACAGTGGACCCGAGATCGCGCAGGCCGTTCATGAAGGCCATGGGCGTGCAGACGAAGAAATCAAGCGGATGGGTGTGGATGGTGTGGTGCTGCCCGCCGACGAGGGTGCAGCGGAAGTCCGTGACCTCCCAGCCGTACAGACCCTGTTCGAGGCACTGGTAAAACGACGTGCGGATGTGGGTCTGATAGCGGTAAAAACACTGGTTGGACTTGAGCCTGCCGTGATAGGACACGCCGTATCCGCGGGGCATGGGCTCGAACTTGAACTGCACGACCGCCCAGCAGGGTTTCGGCATGGTGTAGTCGGCATAGGCGAATCCGGCGCGGGACGGGGTCTCCTTGTAGATGACCGTCGGAGGGGAGAAGGACGGCGCGAGGCCGTACTGCTCCCGGATCAGCGCGTCGAGGACCTCGAGCTGGATCTTCCCCGTCGTGGAAATGGTGATCTCCCGCTGTCCGTTTTCCCATTTCGCGTCGATGTAGGGCTCCTCGTCCGAAAGCTCCGCGAGGGCGGCGGCGAGGGGCGGGACTTTTTCGGGATCTCCGTCGGCGGGCGTGACCTTGACCCGCAGAAACGGCGTGACGAGACGGGCGGACTCGCCGAGCTCCAGTGATCCGACGAACTGTCCCGCCTTGGCCGACGGCAGCCCGCAGAGCGCCGCGATGTCCCCGCCTTCGACTTCCCCCGCGTCGGTATAGCGGCCCCCGGTGAACTTCCGGATCTGGGAGACCTTTTCCGCGACCGGAGGTTTTTCCGCGAGCGCGACCGCATCGTCTTCCTCTCCGGCCGGATTGCTCCGGCGCGGGTCGGCGGGCTGCGTGAGGATCACCTCGTCCCGGTTGGCGATGCGTCCGCCGAAAAGACGGATGTGGGACACCTTTCCCATGGTTTTGTCGTGTTCGATCTTGAAAATGATGCCGGAGAGCCCGTCGACGGCTCTTCTGTCCGCGGAGGGCATGTACGCCGTCATGAAGTCCGCGAGATCCCCGACGCCGACGCCGAGCTTCGCGGAACCCGTAAGCACCGGCGTAACGGCGCAGTCCGCCGCATACTTCCGCAGAAGCGTCTCCGCGCGCTCATGGGGGAGGACCGTGTCCGAGAGAAACGCGTCCGCCGCTTCGTCGTCGATGTCCGCGAGCGTTTCCGTCACGCGCTCGTCGAACGCCCCGCCGCGGAGCAGAGAGACCGAGACCGCGTCGGACCCGACGTTGTCCGCCCGGGACAGCGGGATCAAAAGCTGCTTCGTGACGCGCTTCAGATCGCCGAGCACCGCTTCCGGATCGGCCCCCGCGCGGTCGGCCTTGTTGATGAACACCAATCGCGGAAGTCCCGCCTTGTCCAGTGCGTGCAGGATGTTTTCCGTATGCGCGCGCACGCCCTCCACCGCGGAGACGACCACGACGGCGTAATCCAGCGCGGCGAGCGACCGCTCGACTTCTCCGGCGAAATCCACATGCCCGGGGGTGTCGATGATGTTGACGGTGACGCCCTTCCATTCGGCGGAAGCAGTGGACGTCCGGACGGAAATGCCCCTCCGGCGCTCCACCGACAGATTGTCCGTCGCCGCGGTCCCGTCGTCGACCGACCCGGCCCGGCGCACTGCCCCCATGAGGAAAAGCATCTGCTCGGTCAGGGTGGTTTTCCCGGCGTCCACGTGGGCGAGGATCCCGATGTTGTGAAAAATTCTCGGCATGGTATTTTTACCGTTCCGTGTTGTTTTTAAAATATTATACACCCGGGGACCCTCCCCGTCAAGTCCCCCCGTCCCTTTGCCCCGCCGGAGGGGGGGAGAGTTACCGGAAACCGACCGTGCCGATGACGAGCGGATACCCGGCGAGCTCTTTTTCCATCCGCCTGCGGAAGCCGTCCTCCCTGCTGTCGTCGAAGCGGAAATCCCCCGTGCGCGGCGTCGGGACATACCGGAAAAACAGCGCGCCGCGGGCCGGATCCGCGCCGCCGATCGCCGCCCGCACCGCATCCGACGAGAGTTCGCGGATCCTGTCGGCCGAAACCGCAAATCCGGACGGAACCGCAAATCCGGCCGCTAACCGGTCCAGTATGCCGCGCAGCACGGCGGACGCGCGGGTTCTGCCGGAAAGATCCGGTCCCTCCCCTCCAAAAGAGCCCTCCGCTTCCAGCTGCGCGAGAACATCCGGGAGGCTGTCCGGATAAGCGGGGCTTTCCATCCGTCCGAGGACAGCCGCCGCCATGGCGACACGGGCAGCGTACGGCGCGTCCGGACACCGTTCCGCAAGCGTTTCCGCAAGAAGGAACGCGTCCGCGGACGACAGGGGGATCGGCTGCGGGATCGACAGCGGGGCCGACTGCGCGCCTGCCGGGCCGGAGAAAAGGAAAACCAGAAAAAAGGTCAGAAGAAAAGCGGGAATCCCCGCCGGTTTTATACGCATGAGCACCTCCGGAAAAAGCCGGGCCGGATCGTTTCATCAGCCAGGAGCGCCGTTCGTTTTCATTTCAGTCATAGTTTCTCCGCAGCGCAGCGATCGATGCAAGGAAAATAGAGCCGGACGGAATTTTTAAAATCCGTTCGGCTCTTCTCTGATCGATCGGCTGCGCCTGTCTTTAAAAATTTATTGCTGCGTTTCCCCTTTGGAATGAGTTCACGCCAGAACGGTGCCCTTCAGCGGGAAGATCCCCGCGTCGTGTTTGCCCCAGCTTTCGAAATTCGCCGTAAAGCCGTTTTCTCCTACTCTCTCGAAGGTCCACTCCATCCGGTGCGGGCAGTTGAGGAAGCGCACGGCGAAAACGAGCTTTCCGTCCTCCGCGCGGCAGGAGGCGGCAACGCGGCAGCGCTCTTTTTCCGGCGTGGACATGAGATCGACGAGCTTCGGCTTGAGCTTGGCGGAGACGATCGTGCTCTCCGTCCAGTGACCGCGCCCTGCCGCGACGGTGTACTGATCCGCGCCGTCGGAGCAGGTGAAGCGCGTTTCGTCGGCTGCGGGATCGTAACGGAAATAGCAGCCCGTCCAGCCGAGGACGTTTTCCTCCAGCCGGATGAACCGGTCTTCGAATCCAGCAGTCTTCCGCGCCGATCCGACCGGGGGATACTCCGGCAGGACAACGGCGGAATCGGGGGTGGGATCTTCCTCGAACAGCGCGTCCATGAGCTCCGTGATCCGGTCGATCTCCGCCTGCATGTCGCCGAGCTCGGTTTCGACTGCGACGACTGCGTCCCGTTCCGGAAGGACCACGCAGAGCTGTCCGTACGCGCCGTCGCCGCGGAAGCCCTC
>JAEEGL014977638.1_pt1 | contig 11453 bp, 11 predicted proteins | sample 9134231 | NCBI WGS metagenome assembly JAEEGL01 (sample SAMN16246548, study PRJNA631951) | gut metagenome | biome: gut microbiome; feature: rumen; material: fiber-attached | host: Bos | place: Iran: Karaj | collected 2018-10
AGCCCCCCATCAACGATACCGAGACCTATGACAACGGCACCGGCATCATCCCCAGCTACCTGTGCGAGCCTGTTGCGGGCACTGCTGAGAACTACAAGGAACTGCTGATCGACTCCGGCTATTACACCATGGATCAGATCGGATAAGATCTGAATGCGCTAGACCATACCTCAGCTTTTGGCGGGCAAGGTGGGAAACCGCCTTGCCCGTTCTTTCATATGAACTCTCAATGATGGAGGGGATAATTTGTCGGACAATATTTTGGAAATGAGAGGGATCACCAAGGAATTCCCCGGTGTCAAAGCTCTGGACGACGTTAATTTTGTCGTCAAAAGAGGGAGCATTCACGCCCTGGTAGGGGAAAACGGAGCCGGAAAGTCTACACTGATGAACGTGCTGAGCGGCTGGTATCCCTACGGAAGCTATACGGGAGATATTCTTTATAATGGTGAGGAATGCCGTTTCCATACCCTGAAAGACAGTGAAGAGAAGGGTATCGTCATCATTCACCAGGAACTCGCGCTGATTCCCTATATGACGATCGGCGAAAACATGTTCCTTGGCAATGAACGCGGAAAGAAATTTTCTATCGACTGGGACAAAACCCATGCCGAAGCTACTAAATATCTGAAGATTGTCGGCCTGTCGGAATCCTCTAAAACACTGATCAAGGACATAGGTGTCGGCAAGCAGCAGATGGTTGAAATCGCGAAAGCGCTGGCAAAAAACGCAAAACTCATGATTCTGGACGAACCTACTTCCTCCCTGAATGAGGAAGACTCGAAGGCTTTGCTTGATCTGCTTCTGGAATTTAAAAAGCAGGGCATGACGTCCATCATCATCTCGCATAAGATAAACGAAGTAAGCTATGTGGCGGACGACATTACCATCCTTCGTGACGGTCATACCATTGAAACACTAGTAAAGGGTAAAGATGACCTCAGTGAAGAGCGGATCATCCGAGGAATGGTCGGACGCAAGATGGAAGACCGTTTTCCAAAACGCAGCGGCGTCGAGATCGGAGAAGACGCTCTGGAAGTGGAAAACTGGAATGTCTATCACCCCATCTATTCGGATAAGAAAGTTGTTGACAACGTCTCCTTCCACGTAAAAAAAGGCGAAGTGGTCGGATTCTCCGGACTGATGGGCGCCGGGCGTACAGAACTGGCTATGAGCCTGTTCGGGCACAGTTACGGTACCGGGATCAGCGGAACCATGAAGATCAACGGCAAGGAAGTCAATCTTCACTCTCCGCGACAGGCTATTGACCACGGACTCGCCTACGTCACAGAGGACCGGAAAGGAAACGGCCTGATCCTTTCAAATCCTATTTACGTCAACACTACACTGGCGAATCTGAAAGGTGTTACCAAACGCGGTGTCATCAATCCGGATAAAGAACTTCAGGTTGCCGAAGAATACCGTCAGAAACTGCGTACCAAAACACCATCTGTTCTGCAGAACGTCGGGAATCTCTCTGGCGGAAACCAGCAGAAAGTACTGCTGGCCAAGTGGATGTACGCAAATCCGGACATTCTGATCCTGGACGAGCCGACACGCGGTATTGACGTCGGCGCAAAGTATGAGATCTACTGCATTATCAATGACCTGGTTGCAGAAGGGAAATCCGTTATCATGATCTCTTCGGAACTGCCTGAGGTTCTTGGCATGAGCGACCGGATCTATGTTTTGAACGAAGGAAAGATCGTCGGCGAATTTAACCGCGGAGAAGCCGATCAGGAAAAGATCATGTCCTGCATTCTTTCTACCGATTCAGCAGCAAAGGAGTAAGGAAACAATGACGACTAAGACTAAAGTTCTGACTTTCGTGCAGAAATACACGATGATTATTGCCCTGGTGCTTGTAACGGCTTTCTTTGCCTGGCGCACCAATGGCAAACTGCTTATGCCCCAGAACCTGACCAACATCATCTCGCAGAACGCCTACGTATTTGTCCTGGCAACCGGCATGCTGATGTGCATCCTGACCGGCGGCAACATCGATCTGTCCGTCGGTTCTGTCGTCTGTTTTGTTGGAACCGTCGGCGCTGTTCTGATGCGCAATGACCTGAACATGTGGCTGGCAGTACTCATTATGCTGATCGTCGGCCTGCTGATCGGTGCATGGCAGGCATTCTGGATCGCCTATGTTAAAGTACCCCCCTTCATCACAACGCTTTCCGGCATGATGGTTTTCCGTGGTCTGTCGAACGTTGTGCTGCAGGGTAAAACGGTCTCTGTTACCAACGCCAAATTTGTGCAGATCTTCGGCGGCGGTGCCAACTGCTATGTTCCCGACTTTTTCCACGGCGAGAACATCAATCTGTTCTGCGTTGTGGTCGGTGCTCTTGCCTGTGCACTGTACCTGTTCTTCACCATCCGGAACCGCGCTGTGCGCAAACGTTCCGGTCTGGAGACGGATTCCATCGTAAAAACGATCATTTCAGCCGTAATCATCATTGCTGTTGTCATGTTCTTCACGATGCGTCTGGCCCAGTATAAAGGACTTCCCATGGCATTAATCTGGGTTGCACTGGTCGTTCTGATCTACACCTACATCACATCCAAGACTACCGTCGGCCGTTATCTCTACGCAATCGGCGGCAATGAAACAGCAACCAAGCTCTCCGGCATCAACACCAAGAGCATCTATTTCTTCGCTTATGCAAACATGGGCCTGCTCGCTGGTCTCGCCGGCATCCTGACGATCGCCCGTCTGACTTCCGCCCAGCCCACCTACGGCCAGAACTATGAGATGGACGCCATCGGCTCCTGTTTTATCGGCGGTGCCTCCGCTTACGGCGGCGTCGGTACGGTTCCCGGTGTTATCATCGGTGCTTTGCTGATGGGCGTTATCAACATCGGCATGAGCATCATGGGCGTTGACGCCAACTATCAGAAGGTCGTAAAAGGTCTTGTTCTTCTGGCCGCCGTTATCTTCGACGTAGTCTCCAAGAAGAAGAACGCCTGACACAAAGCTCATTCAGTATGCGCACGGCGTTTTCCAATAATCAGGAGCAGGATATGAACAAGAATGGTGAAGAGCCTGTAATACAGAAACGGTCAAAAGCAATGAATCTTGCTTCCCTGCGTGCTGTTGTAGCTGCCTACCTGATCTACCTTGGCTCCTCGTTGATCGTTGATCATCTGCGCGGCCGTTCGACCCTCTCCCCTGTCTTCGTCTGGCTTGCGGGACTGTTTTTCATAGCAGTCGGAATCGCTTTCGGTTTCTATGTATGGAAATGCTGGCGCGCAGATCGTGATGCCGCCTGTGAAACAGGAGAAAACAACTCTTCGGACAACAAATAACAGAAAAGCACCTTCTGAGCCCTGACGGGTGCTCAGCAGGTGCTTTTCGAAGAGCAGGAAATGGTATTATCCGCAAAATTTGCTCACGATTTTTTCAATCAGTCTTCCATTTACCGGCAGGAAATACCCTGCGACAGGACCGACCAGGAACATGCAGATCAGGGTCCCGGGTCCCAGGGTTCCGCCCAGCAGAAAGCCGATGAATGCAAAGGCCGCATCGACCACGATTCTTGTAATGCTGAATCGAAAATGCATTTTCTCACTGATGACCAGAGCTACCAGATCATTCGGTCCCGTTCCTGCATCGGATCGGATCACGATCGTCATTCCGTAAGCCAGGACCACGCAGCCTGCTATCAGCATGAAGACCCGCGGCACGATCCCGGCGCTTTCCGTTATCGACTGGAGGATCCGGGTGAAGAAATCAATAATCGGCCCTCCGAAGAGCATGCAGAGCGCTGTTCCGATCTTGATATAGGTCCGGTCGATGACGAGGAGAACGATCACGATCAGCAGGCTCACAGCCACATGTGTACGGCCATGCGTGAGAAAAGGCCATTGCGTAATCCTCTCACCCATACGGAACAAGCCCTGAACAAACACATTAAACGGATCTGAACCAAGATCCGAAAGCAAAAAGAGTGTTACGCCCAGATGAGCAATGATCAGCCCGATCAGGAGGATCACGATCCTGAGCCCCCATTCTTTTGCGTTTCTTTTCATCGTGCACACCTTCCCGGCTATGATGTGTCTATTGTAGCAAAAATATAACCATTTCTGCAAGCATATATGAAAAAACTGCCGGGACTGTATAAATCAAAGGAGAACTCATGAAATTTTATTCTGTTACCGATTCTGAATTCAAGCCTTACGGCAAAATTCTGGAAGGTTATGACACTGCAGAACTCTGTGAGGCCATGAATGCCATTCCTCTTCCGGAGGAGGGCACGGCCTACAAACCCGGCATCGACAGTCTGGAAGCCTGTGCTGTCTTCAGCGATTTCCGCGACCGCGCTTACGGCGGTATGCCGATCCAGCTCGGCATGTGCTGGGGACGCAATACCCGGCTCAACTGCCTCGAATATCACAGGGACAGTGAGATCAACATCGGAACTGAGGACTTTATCCTGCTGCTGGCAAAACAGGATGAGATCACCGACGGTGTTCTGGATACTGCAAAGGTCAAAGCATTCCGTGTTCCTGCCGGAGTACCGGTCGAGGTCTATGCAACCTCGCTCCACTATGCACCATGCCAGGCAAGTTTATCTCGTGGTTTCCGCGTCGCTGTAGTTCTGCCAAAGGGCACAAATACTGAAAAACCGGCTTTCACGCCCGGCTGTGCGGAAGACAGCTGGATGACAGCCCGCAACAAGTGGCTGCTTGCTCATCCCGAATCCAACGAAGCAAAAAATGGCGCGCATATAGGACTGTGCGGCGTCAATATTGATATCAAGGAGGAACTGTAATCATGGAAAACATCCCGGAAGTAAAACTCGGCATTATTGCGGTCTCTCGAGACTGCTTCCCCATCGCGCTGTCTGAGGCGCGCAGGGCTGCGATCGTCAAGACCTGCGACGGCAATATCTATGAATGCCCCGTCACTGTAGAGAACGAACTCGACATGCTCAAGGCTGTCGACGATGTGAAAGCGGTGGGATGCAACGCTCTCGTTGTCTTCCTCGGCAACTTCGGCCCCGAAACGCCCGAGACCCTCATTGCCAAGAATTTTGACGGTCCCTGCATGTTTGTGGCAGCTGCCGAAGGCGACGGCGACCTGATCAATGGACGCGGCGACGCCTACTGCGGCATGCTCAACTGCTCCTACAACCTCGGCATGCGTCATCTCAAGGGCTATATTCCCGAGTATCCTGTCGGAACCGCCGAAGATATCGGCAAGATGATCAAGGAATTCTACCCCATTGCCCGTGCAGTCATCGGCGTCCAGAATCTGAAGATCATCACCTTCGGTCCGCGCCCGCAGGACTTCTTCGCCTGCAACGCCCCCATCAAGGGACTCTATGAGCTCGGGATCGAGATCGAGGAAAACTCGGAACTCGATCTTCTGGTTTCCTACAAAGCCCACGCAGGCGACAAACGAATCCCGGCTGTCTGCGCCGACATGGCGGAAGAGATGGGCGAAGGAAAGTACTTCCCCGATATGCTCGAGCGCATGGCGCAGTTTGAGCTGACGCTGCTGGATTGGGCCGAAGCGCACAAAGGCGCAAGAAAGTATGTGGCCTTTGCCGATAAGTGCTGGCCCGCTTTTCCGGAGCAGTTCGGCTTTGAGCCCTGCTATGTCAATTCCCGTCTGGCCGCGCGCGGGATCCCCGTCAGCTGCGAAGTCGACATCTACGGCGCACTGTCCGAATACATCGGCTCCTGCATCAGCGGCGATGCTGTGACTATTCTGGATATCAACAACTCTGTCCCCGCCTCCATGTGGGAAGAACAGATCAAAGGCAAATTCGATTATGTGCTTACCGACACGTTCATGGGCTTCCACTGCGGCAACACTCCAAGCTGCAAAATGTGCGCCGACCGTGCCGTGAAATACCAGCTCATCCAGCACAGATTGCTTGAGCCAGCCGGTTCCGATCCTGACTTTACCCGCGGCACGCTGGAGGGCGATATTGCCCCCGGTGAGATTACCTTCTATCGTCTCCAGTGCGACAGTGAGGGCAAGCTCCGCAGCTATATTGCCGAAGGTGAAGTGCTGCCCGTTGCCACCACAAGCTTTGGCGGGATCGGCGTGTTCGCCATCCATGAGATGGGCCGCTTCTATCGTCATGTGCTGATTCAGAAGCGTTTCCCGCATCACGGAGCTGTAGCCTTCGGTCACTACGGCAAGGCGCTTTTCGAGGTCTTTAAGTTCCTCGGTGTGGAGGATATCGGCTATAATCAGCCCAAATCCCTCCCCTATCCCACGGAGAATCCCTTTGCATAAGGAAGCATTCCTCGCGCGGCTGGACAGTCTCTACGAGGATTACCTCAGCACGGTGCTTCGCCTGGAGAGAGACCGGAAGCTCGGCGACGGCATATTTGGAATCCGTCCGGGACCTGCGGATGATCCTTGCCACGACCGTTTTGCCGCTGACCTGCAGGGGCTTCTTGAGGAACTCGATTCCGATGGCGCTGATTCTTCGCTGCGTCGCGAGGTCATGGAAAAAATCTTTGCTGCTCCCCTCCAGTATCCGGATCCGAAGAGCTCCTACTGGATGCTCGTAGCCGTGCAGGGGCTGACCCGCATTCTGATCCCGGGGCTCAGCTCTGAGGACGCTGACGCACTTGCAGAAAAATACGAGAAGGACTATCCCCGCCGGGAGCGCCTTCCGGTACAGGCAGACATTCTCAAACTCCTGCAGCAGGCCGGGACCGGTAAGACTCAGCACCGTTTCCTTTTTCGAAAAAACAAATAACAGGCAAACCGCCTGTCCGAACGGACAGGCGGTCTTTTTAAACTATATGAAAAGGTCAATAGAAGTACCCGTAATGCTCGATCTCCAGACACATGGCCTGCTGCAGCATTTTCAGTTCTTCGCTCTTGTCGACGCCGGTTCTCTCCGCTTCATCGTCTTCATAAATAGCGCGGCATGCGTCATAATACTTACCGTTCGTTTCACGGATGCGTCTGCTGAGCTGCTTCATGATGCAGAGGAGCTTATCCGGTTTGTTTTTGAAATAATCATTCAGCTCATCTTCCCCGATCTCTACCAGAACCGTTTCCGGCTCAAGAGCAACAGCAGTAGCTGAGCGGGGATAGGCCTCAATCATTCCCATCTCCCCCAAAGTATCTTCTTTTCCGAGTTCAGCAAGGAGTTTTTCCTGATCTGTTTCATAACCGATATAGATCCCGACTTTTCCGCTGATGATATCAAACATGGAGGCGGAAAAATCACCCTGCCAGAAAATAACATCGCCCGGAGCGAAAGTTAATGTCTTCATCGTTTTCTTCCTCCTGTCATTAATATAAAGCGGGGCCCATGTTGCGGAAGACTTCACAGTAATCCGCAATGCGCTTCAACAGCGACTTGCTCTTTGGCTTCCCTGTCTTTTCGCTCTCTACAGTTTCACGCACCGTGCTGCATGCACGCAGATAATCCTTTGAAGTGCGGCGAAGGCGGTTGCACATCTGCTGCATAAGCATCAGAACTTTGGCGGGGTTCTCTTCAAAATAACTGTAAAAACCATCTTCGGTGATCACTTCGATCACCGTATCGTCAGAAAGGGAAACAGCCGTTGCTGACCGTGGCAGCTTTTCCAGTAACCCCATCTCGCCGAAGAACTGATCGGACATCAGGTCTGCCAGTTTGACTTCATTCGGTCCGCCATAGTCAAGAAAGATCCCTACTTTTCCGTACTGCACACAGTACATGCACTGCCCGTCATCATTCTGGCGAAAGATGACTTCTCCGTTGCGGTAAGTTCTGATGTCCATCGTGCCTCTCTCCTTTTTTGTATAGTATCTGTATCGTTTTGTCTGTTTCCGCATGCCTATGCAGAAATCGTTAAACTCTTGTTATATTATACCACTGTGCCCGATTTCTGTAAACAAAAAACACTACCTTTCCCGCAATTAAAAAATGGAAAAAACATTGTTTTTATCCGAATTTTGTTTCTTTTGTGTGCAGGTATGCCATTCTGTTCCGGGCGGCAGATTTTTTCATCCTTGTTATCCAAAGCAGTCCGACGATATCACATTTCTTTGCTTTTTAAATAATATTTTTTATTTACTTTCGCATATTTATGTGTTATAATGGTGGTGTCTGAAGGAGGCGGTATCGTATGGCACGACGCAAAATAGATCTCCCGGCAGCAAAAAAGTGCACGGTCCTGAACGCTGTTACCGGCGAAGCTGTGGAAAAAAATTCTCTCCCGATTATCTGTGCCCGTATCCGGTTCTATCGCGAGAAAAGCGGACTGGAGCAGAAAATCTTTGCCGAACGGATCGGCGTCACGGCCAACGCCGTAAGCAACTGGGAGTGCGGGCGTTCCCGGCCTGACGTAAATCTCCTTCCCGTGATCTGCCGGACACTGGGCATCACGCTTTATGATTTGTTCGGAGAAGCAGCACCTTCCGAGCATCTGTCCGAGCGGGAAAGAGTGCTTGTCAACAGCTACAGAAGCCTTGATACGGCCAATCAGTATGTGATTGACAGGACTGTGGAAACGCTGCGCTTCGTACAAAACGCCGGAAGCCGTCCGGAAATCAGAACACTTTTGTTTTTCGAGCGCTCCCTGGCAGCCGGCACCGGCGATCCGACCGAGTTTGAACAGGAAGCAGAGCCGATCTATCTCTATGCATCCCCGGAAGCGAATCGAGCAGACTATGTGTTTCGCGTAAATGGCGACAGTATGGAGCCGGACTATCATAGCGGCGATCTTGTTCTCGTCCAGAAGCTCTCCCCCTCCTCTCCGCTGCAGTACGGGGAGATCGGAGCGTTTATCGTCGGGAATGAGATGTATATCAAGGAATACCGTGAGGACGGCCTTCACTCTCTGAACAGGAACTATTCCGTTCTCCGCTTTGCCGAGGAGGATTCCGTATATCTCATCGGGAAGGTGCTTGGCATCGCTTCCCCCGCGGACATCGCAAGTGAGGAGGATATCCGGTCCTTTCTTGCCATTCACAGCGCGGCAAGATGAAAAGAGGCGGAGGCTGCATGGACAGGACCTGTATCTGTATCGATCTTAAAAGCTACTATGCCTCCGTTGAATGCGTTGCCCGCGGCCTTGATCCCCTGAAAGCTCGTCTGCTGGTCGCAGATCAGAGCCGCTCCGACCAGACGATCTGTCTGGCTGTCTCTCCGGCGCTCAAAGCCATCGGCGTCCCTTCCCGTCCGCGGCTGTTCGAGGCAAAACAGGCGATCGCCCGTTTTGATGCTCAGCATCACACAAAAACGCAGTATTATATCGCCACACCGCGGATGGCGGAATATGAACGGATCTCGGCACTGATCTTCTCCATCTATCTTCACTATGTCGCGCCGGAAGATATTCATATTTACAGTATCGACGAGGCATTTATCGACTGCACGGCCTATCTGCCGCGTTATACGGCAGAAGCAGAGCAGCAGGGCGTCAGTGCGGCGCATGTCATGGCGAAAAAAATGCTCCGTGAGGTTCTGGAGACGACCGGGATCACGGCGACAGTCGGGATCGGCACCAATCTGTATCTCGCCAAAATTGCTATGGACATCGTAGCAAAAAAGGCGCCACCCGATGAGGACGGACTCCGAATCGCGGCGCTTGATACGCGTTCCTACCGGGAACTGCTCTGGGATCACACGCCGCTGACGGATTTCTGGCAGATCGGCCCGGGAAAGGCACGGCGGCTCATGAAAGCCCATCTTTTTACCATGGGCGATATCGCCGAAAAATCACTCCGCGATGAGGAGTACTTCTACCGGACCTTCGGCATTGACGGAGAGATCCTGATCGACCATGCCTGGGGCCTTGAGCCCGTGCGTATGGAAGATATCAAATCCTACCGGAGTGAAGCAAACAGCCTCTCCTCCGGTCAGGTGCTCCCGCGCCCCTATTCATACACAGAGGCCAGGATCGTTTTTCAGGAAATGCTGGACATGCTGTGTGCAGATCTGTTTACCAAAAGCCTGACAACTCCTGCCCTGACATGGTGGGTATCCTACGACTATAAGAGTCTGGAAGAAAATCCAGCCTATTCTGGCCCCGTAAAGCTCGATTTTTACGGCCGTCTCCATCCCTGCCACAGCAACGGCACCGTCAGGCTCCACGCACGGACCAACGCGCTCAGCGTCATTGAAAAAGCTGTTCTTTTTTCTTTCGACGAGAAAACAGATCATACCCTGCTCTTTCGGAAACTTGGCATCTGCGCCGAGGATGTCCGGATCGACGGGAACGAATTCCAGCTGGATCTGTTCACTGACTATGCCGCGCGCGCAAAGGAAAAACAGCTTCAGGGCGTCCTGCTGGACATCAAAAAACGGCATGGCGCAAACGCTATTCTGAAAGGCACAAGCTTTTTGGAGGGCGCAACGGCCAGAGAGCGTAACATGCAGATCGGAGGCCACCGCGCATAGGAATATGAGACGAACGGTTGAGCAAAAATATCCGCACGCTTTCTACAGTGATCGTCCGAAGCACGATCTTCCCGATGACTTTGCCATCCGGCATCCGAAGATGAGCCTGAGCCAGCGAGCCAAGATCTTCTCCCCCTTTTCGGCCCTCCGGGGCTTTGAGGAAGCCATCGACAGCAAGCTGGAGACCTACGTCAGCAAGATCGAACTGTCCGAAGAAGATCAGGGAAAGATTAATCAGATGCTTCTGGAACTCGTCGGGCTTATGAAGAGCAGCCGCCGGCAGGCCGGGCGTCGTCCCGTTGTTACCGTAGTATTTTACGTTCCCTGCAACGACGAAAACAACGAGGCCTATGGTCTGCGCGGGACATATAAATCGCTGACCGGAACAGTCCGAAAGATCGACCCGGTCATTCGGAAAATCATTCAGATCGGTGAGACGAATATTGAGTTTTCGGATATTCTTGCCATCACGATTGGAGCGCAAACGGAAGAAGGTGGATAAGGTGTGCTATCGCTATTATATGGAAATGTCACCGAAGCTGCGGCCGATCGTTGAGGCTGCGGCACGGTCTAAACTTTATCTGGACAATATCGAAAAAATAGCAAAGCCGCTGATCAACGAGGGCGAGGTGCTCCCGGATTCTCTCGTTCCCGTTATCGCCTCCAACAGGGCAGGACAGAAAACTGTCTTCCCGATGATCTGGGGGTATCATGTGGACGGCATCAAAAAAACGATCGCCAATGCCCGTTCCGAGTCTGCTGCGGAAAAGCCAACTTTTCGAGAAGGCTGGGCCATGCACCGGTGCATCATTCCAGCCTCCTGGTATTATGAATGGGAGCATATCCCGACTGCAAACGGCAAAACAAAAGCCGGCGACAAGTATGCCATCATGCCGAGCGGCGCAGAACTGACCTGTCTGTGCGGTCTTTACCGGATGGAAAACGGTTTTCCGCATTTTGTTATCCTGACGCGGGAACCCGGCGCAGCAATCGCAGCCATCCATAACCGAATGCCGATGATCCTGTCGGAAGCGGACGCGGACAGATGGATCGATCCGGCGGTCAATCCGCATGTCCTGCTGCCGG
>JAEEGL015023439.1_pt1 | contig 11453 bp, 7 predicted proteins | sample 9134231 | NCBI WGS metagenome assembly JAEEGL01 (sample SAMN16246548, study PRJNA631951) | gut metagenome | biome: gut microbiome; feature: rumen; material: fiber-attached | host: Bos | place: Iran: Karaj | collected 2018-10
ACCAAGTGCTGTTGAGTCATTTGAGCAAAGCCATACATCAACGTTTGTTCCATCAGCATAGTATGATGAAAGGATGTTCTCTGCTCTTGACTGAGCTGTTTCTGTTGCCCATGTAGGAGTTGCACACTCTTCAAATGTCTTCTGACCTGATACTACGTTAAGCTTTCCAGACTCGATGTAAGGCTTAAGTACATCATAAGCACCATTGAAGAAGAAACCAGCATTGTTATCACCAGGGTCACCAGCTGTGAGCTCGATGTTGAATGGTCCTGCAGCATTGTCAAGGTCAAGTGTATCTTTTACATAAGTACCCTGAACTGTACCAACCATGTAGTTATCAAATGTTGCATAGTAAGAAACTGCATCTGAATCCATAAGCAGACGGTCATAAGCGATAACAGGGATTCCTGCATCCTTAGCCATTCCAAGTGCCTCACCAAGTGAAGAACCTTCGATAGCTGCGATAACGAGAACGTCACACTTACCAGAAATCATGTTCTCAACCTGTGAAAGCTGTGTCTGAACATCGTTTGAAGCATACTGAAGATCTACTTCGTAGCCAGCTGCCTCAAGCTCCTTCTGCATGTTAGCGCCATCCTGGTTCCATCTCTGGAGATCCTTTGTAGGCATTGAAACACCAACCTTCTGGCCTGAACCAGTAACTTCTGCTCCGCTAGCATCGCTTGTGTCTGCTGCAGCTGCATCATCTGTAGCTGCTGGAGCTGATGTGTCTGTTGTCTCTGTGCTTGTACCACAGCCAACAAACATTGTTGCTGCCATAGCACCTGCCAAAACCACACTTAATAATTTCTTTTTCATCTTTGTGAAAACCTCCCTTTCATTAGGTGTCTTTTGTATCTGTAAAAAAGATACCATCATCGGGTCTAAAAATGGTTGTCACTTTCTTCACTATTTTGTCGAAAACCTTTAAGCTAAAAAAATAGGACTAGCACATTTTTGTACTAGTCCTATTTTGTACTACAATTATTTACTATTCAGAAACATTCATATAAACATCTTCTCTACTGTGAAATCCGCCTTCTATAATGATTTCATCCATGTTGTTTATATCAACAGACACGGGCTCTACTGCCACATAAGGAATATCAGAGGCACCATCATTTATAGTACCGTCGGTCTGGATTTCTTCACCATTTGCCAATTGAACTGATAGCTTTGCAGCCTGCTCAGCAAGCTTTCCAACCGGCTTGTAAACTGTCATTAGCTGAGTTCCCTCAACAATATGCTGGCAAGCTGGCAAATCAGCGTCCTGACCAACAACAGGAATTTCTCCTGCTACCTGACAAACTGCCAATGCGCTAATAACAGCCGTCGCAATGTCATCGTTACCGCACATTATTGCATCTGCTTCCTTGACCAAATCTGCATTTTCATAGACGTAGGAGCTACCTAGCTCAGCCTTCCATCCATCGCAGTGATACTCATCGAGAATCTGGATATTATTTTTATCCATAACTGATTGAAATCCATTTTGTACCATAGGAACATTATTGTCTGTAAGAGGTCCGCAAATCATTACAATCTTCTGGGCGCCATAGTTTGCTATGGCCTCTCCCATCATCTCGCCGACTTTTTCATTATCGAAGGAAATGTATAAATCCGCATTTACGTTACATATTAATCTGTCGTAGCATACAACCGGAATGCCTTTATTCTTTGCCTCTGTCAAAACTTCTTTTAGTGGTTCTCCATCTATTGGAATTATCACAAGGCAATCCACATTCTTATCTATAAAATATTGTATTTGCTCAATTTGCTTATTAACATCTCCGTTGGCATTCTGCACATTTACTGTGGCACCAAGTGATGATGCTGTATCAACGAATACATCTCTATCCTTTTGCCACCTCTCAATAACAAAAGAATCAAAGCACACTCCAATTTCCAGAGTATCCGACTCTTGGGAAGCTACCTTTTCATTAGCAGCATTAATATCCCCACAACCTGTCAGCATAAGCGTCATCGACAGCAATGCCAACAGCCCCATTTTTATCCTCTTCATTATATCCTCCCAATACTACCCCTTCGCATAATCCGTAGGAGTTTTCCCTGTATATTTTTTGAAATTTCGTGAGAAGTAATTTGGATCTGAGTATCCAACCTCTGCTGAAATTTCCTTCATTGACTTACTTGTTGTCTTTAGCAATTTCTTAGCAGTCTCAATTCTAAGCTTTGTCAAATAGTCAATAAAATTCTCCCCGGTTTCCTCTTTAAAGACTTTTGAAAAATAGTATGAGCTAATATTTACTACTCTAGAAACATCATCAAGTGTAAGCTCCTTCATGTAATTGTTATCAATGTACTGCTTAGCTTTATTGATAACACTCATGGTCTGTTCTTCATGACTGCTTGAAACCCAAAATGCAGTCTCTTTTATTTTCTCCACAAACCAAAGCTTTACCTCTGGCAGCGACTTATAATTTATAAGTTCTGACAAGTAATTCTGTCGGCTCTTAAATTCGTATTTACGTCCTGTCTTTTCATAGGCAAGGTGCTCGGCCCAAAGGACAAACTCAAGACATTTTAGTCTAATACTGTCATTATCCGTAGCGTAGTCTCGCTCCATCCATTCAAAGAAATTCTGTGCCACAGAAACTGATTCATTAACATTTCCAAGAGAAATCTCGTCAAACAATCGTTTTTCCATTTCCATTGGATAGTTTTCTTCGTATTGTACCTTTACCGGCATGTCATCCACGTGGGCAACATGGCTGGTGGTTGCAATTAGCACAGAATTGGCTTCTTCATAAGATTCCGCCATTTTATTTAGAGGCTTTACCGAACCAAATCCTATTCTAAAATTCATATCAAAACGATCAGATAGCTTTCGACAAAGGGCTCTGGCGCTCTCTACAATTTCATTTCTATCATTGTACGAAAGAGTGCTTGCATCACATGGAATGAGAATCGGAATCTTGTTTGACATAACCGCCCCCATGATTCCCTTTACGTAATCCTCAGTGATAGTGTGAATCTCCCTGTATGCCTTTTGCGCCTGAATGGAAACCGCCACCGCACTTGTCATATAATTTCCAACCTGCTCGCGTCCAAAAACCATGCAGGCCATATAACCATATTCTGATTCAATACCAAGAAGCGTTTTGTAGTTGTCAATATCCTCTTGGAAATATTCCTTGAAAAGCAAATCCTGAATCAGACCATTTTCTATAATCGGCACAACAGTCTCAAGCTTTTCTCGAACCTTTAGATCATTGCTTCGCTTTGCTCTCTCCCCATCAATGATATTCATTGCTTTGTTTAAAACATCCACAATGGAATCCTTGCTAACCGGCTTGTTGAGATAATCCAACACTCCAAGAGAAATAGCTTCTTTAGCATAATCAAACTTGTCATAAGCTGTCATAACTATAAATACTACATGGCTGTTTGATTTACGGATTTCTCGCATGGCATCAATGCCATTGATTCCTGGCATTTGAATATCCATAAATGCTATATCCGGCTGGAATTCCTCCGCCAACTCAATTACCTGTCGACCAGTTTTTGCAGTGCGTATATCACATCTGCTACCATATTCCTTTTCAATTATAAATTTCAGTGAGTCAAGAACGATTCCCTCATCGTCCGCAAGCATTACTTTATACATTATTCCTTACCCTTATTCTTTAAGTCCTAGATAAATATAATATTGTCTCTGTTCCCTTATTTTTACCCTCAGAAATAATATCTAGGACATCATCTCTCTCATAAAATATATTAAGTCTCTCGATGCAATTATCAAGTCCAACCCCATTAGAATCCGACTTTGAAGGATTTCCGTGATAGCTGCCTTCTAGAACCTTTTCTATCGTTTCAGCATCCATTCCAATTCCATTATCCTTTATGCTGACACAAACAAATTCTTCTAACGCATATACGGATATCTTGATTTTCTTTGCCCAATCAACATTTCTAACACCGTAATTAATGCAGTTTTCCACTATCGGTTGGAGAATCATTCTCGGTATCTGTACATCTAATAGACTCTCATCAATGTCCTTTGAAAATAAGATTTCTCCAGCAAATCTAACATTAATGATATAAAGATATATATCAACCAACTCGATTTCCTCTCGAAGTGTAACGATATCCTTGTTCTTCTTAATGTTGTACCTAAAGAAGTCTGCCACTCGCTGCATATAGTTTCCTGTACGATCTGCACCTTCCATCATTGCAAGCTGGGCACCGGCATTAAGTGTGTTAAACAAGAAATGCGGATTAATCTGAGCCTGCAAATATTTTAGCTCCGCATCCTTGATGTGGTTTTCCATAATAAGCTCATTCTCCTTGAGACGTCGCTCTATCTCCATGGATTCTGTAAGCTTCACAATATATTCTCTGATGGAAATAACCATCTTGTTGAAGGCCTTTGTAACTACGCCCACCTCATCATTACTTCTCACTGGTAAGAGCTCAATATCAAAGTCTCCCTTTGAAACTCTGTTGGCAGAATTTGACAGCTTGATTAGTGGGTCGGTAATAGTTGAGGCAATAAGAACTACGAATGACAAGTTAGCAACACCTATAATAATCAAGGTCATGATATTTAACTCTTCAAGAGTCTGTAATGCTGACATCATAGCAGCGTATGATTTTGAGTTGTTGACGAACCGCTTGTTGTTTAGGCTATCAATAGTCTTTGAAATATAGTTGTATAGTCGCGTAGCTTGGTCATAGTTACTCTTGTATTTTTCTACATTTCCACCACGCTTACTCTCTATAGCCTGATTCGTATACTCAAGATAATGCAAAGACATGTTACGAATGTTTTTCTCCATAACCTTTGCACTATTATTGTCATGATTATTCTCAAGCTTCATGACTAGGTTATTGTAATCCTGCTCGTCTGTGTAGTATTGCTCCAAAGCATCACTTGTCTTTGTATCTAGATACCCAGCTGTAGAATTTTGCACTCTATCCAAGCAATCGCTTAATTCATTTAAGGAGGTATTACTTGCAAATACTGCGTCCAGAGAATTAATCATTTTTGAAGTACCAAGATAAAGCATCATATTAACAACAAACAGCAATATCGTAGGCATACAAAATGCCAGAATCATTTTCTTTCTCAGGGAAATGGAGATTTTATCTTTTTTGCTACTCATCCTCTTCCCCCTTTATGAACTTGTCTACATTGCTTAAATCAATAATCTGGGCATCCACATTGATATAATCGGAAACATAGCCTGTGTCTCTGTATTCTATAAATGCTTTTGTAGCAGCTACCCCAAGGCTATCTGCATCAATGCTAACTGTACTCTTTATTACCCCATGCTGAATACCAGTGAGAATAGTTGGAGTCTTGTAATTTCCATATAGCTTTATCTGTCCAACCTTGTTGTAGTCAATCATAGCCTGATAAAAGCTAGTTGTCGTATCCTCATCTAGGCAGATTACGTATGGTGCAATTTCATTTTCCTTAAAGAGATTTTGAATATACTCCTCTGTGGCAAAGCTATTATCATTCTCAATTAAATGAATCTCATACTCAATATTTGAGCCTGGATACAAATTAGTAATAGCCTCCTGAAGATTGGTAATGAGCCCAGTATAATTAGATGTCTCGTTTAACGTATTTCCGATAATCATTACCGTTGCATCATCTGTCAAATCCGGAGCAATGGTCTCGGCATACATATTAGCGATGGTATAGCTATTTACGCCGATGTAGCTTACACGCTTTTCTGGGTCCACATCACTCTCAAGAGAAATCACAGTAATACCTGCTTTTTTCGCATTTGCAAGATTTTCCTGTGATATTTCGGAATTATCTCCCTCCAAGAAAATCGCATCGCAGTCTGTGGCAATCGCCATCTCCATCAATTCATTTTTGGAATAGTTCTCCTCCATGGAGTCAGATAGCAAATCCACATATACCCCATTTTCCTCGCCATATTCCTTCGCCGCATTGTATACCTGACGCCAAAAATCCGAGTCATCATCTGAAGAAATCAGGATAGCATAGGAATCGTACTGGCTGTACTCCTCCTCTTGCAAAAGGCTTCCTGCCTCTTCCATTCTCTCTTTGTAAATAACAGTACTGACAATTGTAGCTATAAACATAAAAGCAACAGCAACACCTGCAGAAATTGCAAGTGCGCTGTTGCCTTTTATTTTTGATTTACCCCAATTTATTTTCATATCATTAAACCCACCTAATATCACTGGATTTAATTATAAATAAATTAACTTGTAAAGTCTACATGTTGAACGCCTCCAGCATGACCATCTTTCTCATGTAAGAAGACTCCCGACTTTCTAACTACGGCAGATGGATTATGCTCTTCATCTCGATGGATAAACTCTGTATCCAATCTTCCTAGGAATATTGCTCCTACATCTGACTGCTTTAGACCGTACATTTCCTGCTCACCATTTTCATTGACTGTCATGATTCTTAGTCTTGAGAATATGCTATCAGCTTCATCAATCCATCCATTTCCATCCTCATCATAGGCTGCCAACTCTGCAAATCCATTACCAGTTAACGCACCAAACAATTCGCTGCCATCATTAATTACGCCGTCCTCATTTTTGTCTAGTGCCAAAAATCCTGAGCCTTTACCTAGATTGTGTATCTCTTCCTCCTCTCCATCAGCGTTTAAATCAAAGAAGAATTTCTGATTAGAAATCGAGGTTGGACAGTCATCCAGATTAATTACAAGTGGATCCACACAGTTTCTAATAGCTATGTGCTCCATATTGAACTCCTCCACAAAGGAATCCGACATTGCAAAACTATAATCAAAATTAATCTTTCTGCCATCTCCAGTTACCACAGTTCCCGTTGAAGTATATTCCACACTCTGCTCTTGCCAATAGCTGTAGTTAATGTTTGTGCTTTGAACAAATACCGACTCCAATCCTGTGTAGGAGTTTCCAAGATTCTCCGTACCACTTATGTCAGAATCTGCCATAGTATCCTTTAAAGCATCAGAGAATTTCGAGTCATTTCCCCACCAAAAGTCCATTATTAAAAGCCTGAACAAATACTCCATGGTTTGATACCGTACTCGACGATTGGCAGCTGCATTCACTAGAGAAGTTGATTCTCCTACCTCCTGCACATTTCCTGAAGGCGAGCGGGCATAGTTCAATGAAGACAAAAAGTCGTCTCCACTTCCTAGCACCTGTACATTTTCCAAATTGACAACGGGTTTCGTCGCCGACTGAATAGTCAGCTTCATTCCACTAGCAACGCTAGTTTTCGAGGCCATAGATACCTCTGAGTTTTGAATTACCATTTGCTTCCCTCCTATAAATAAAAAATCAAATTTATAAAGGGAAAGTCCTTTTTCCAATGTTCATAAGCTCGTTATTTGGTCAGAATAACAAGAAAAACCAGGAAAACCTCTCGGCCTTCCTGGTCCTTATGATAAAACTTCCGTGCAAATTATATATCGGTAAAATCAAGTGGATTATTAACCTTTTTGGAACCCTTTCTAAGAAGAATAATAGAAAGGTAAGTAATAACAAGTGCTGCCAATAAGCATGCAAAGAATCCCGCAATAGTTGTTCCGCCCATTGGTAAATACTCAGAGCCAACTGTTCCAACAAAATTAAATGCCACATGGAAAATAATTGTAAGAACAATGTCATCGTAAAGATACATAATGTATCCCAAGCCAAGGCCAAGAACAAATGCGTAACTACCCTGCATCATGTTCATGTGATATGCACCAAACAAAAATGCTTGAATAGCAATTGCTGCTGGAATTGGTAAATACTTCTCTGCTGCCTTGTATGTAAGTCCTCTGAATACAAGCTCTTCACAAATAGGTCCAAGAAGGAGTGCATATAAAGCTGTAATAAAGGCCATGCTACTTCCTAGGCCAGAAGATTCAATCAACTGTGTATATGTCTCTAGCCAGCTTGGAAAAGCCGATGCAAGAGCCGAAATCAAATACACACAAACATACTGCATACCAATGGTAAATAATACAAATCCGCCAATAGTAGCAGGAAGATTTACAGATTCCTTTAGGAAGCTATTTTTCTTCTCCTCTACAAACATTTTTTTGTAAAGGATTCCAAAAACAATTATTCCGATTAAAGAATAAACACCGTAAATCAAACCATCAAACCAAGGTGATGATGCCATCTGCATAAGCATAATATAAAAATCTGCTAATGAACTTCCCTTGAATCGATAAATTGCAAGGGCTGTATATCCTTGTATTGCCATAATCATCACCGCAACTTGGATACACATAGCAAATACAATAGGTAAAAAAGTCCACATAATGTATTTGCGTCGATTTGTATTATTCTGATTCATTTTAAGTCTCCAAAATTACTATAATTCCAACTTGTCGAGATGCCAAATATCATCTACATACTCTTGGATTGTTCTATCTGATGAGAATTTGCCTACATGTACTACGTTAAGTAATGCCATCTTTGCCCACTTCTCTCTATCCTTGTAAGCCTTCTGAATCTTTTCATGAGCCTCACAGTATGAAGCAAAATCCTTGAGAACAAAGTATGTATCAGCTCTATCTGTACATTGAGTATTAAGCAATGAATTGTAAATTGGTCTAAACAACTCAGGATTATCAATGCTGTAATAGCCATTTATAAGCTGATTCAATACCTTTTGAATATTATAATTATTATTCATCTCATCAACTGGATTGTAGTCGCGGTTCTTTTCATGAGCGATAACTTCGTCAGAGCTCATACCAAAGATGAAAATATTCTCACCACCAAGCTCGTTGTACATCTCAACATTTGCGCCATCCATTGTACCAATTGTAACGGCTCCATTGAGCATGAACTTCATGTTACCTGTACCTGATGCCTCCTTTGAAGCTGTAGAAATCTGCTCTGATACATCTGCAGCTGCAAAAATCCACTCAGCATTAGATACACGATAGTCTTCAATAAATACAACCTTTAGCTTGTTGTCAATTGATTTATCATTATTAATCACTGCACCAACATTATTAATAAGCTTTATGATAAGCTTTGCATTCTCGTAGCCGGCAGATGCCTTTGCGCCGAAAATAAATGTTGTTGGGTAGAAATCCATGTCTGGATTCTCTTTTATTTGATTGTACAAATACATTACATGCAAAATATTAAGAAGCTGACGCTTGTACTCATGTAATCTCTTTACCTGTACATCAAATATTGACTCTGGATCAACGTTAATATGATTGTGATCCCAAATATATTTTGCAAGGCGCTTTTTGTTTTCGAGCTTTATCTCAGCAAATTCCTTGAGAGATTTCTGGTCATCAATGTAGCGCTCTAGCTTTTGCATCTGTGAAAGGTCTGTAATCCAACCTCTACCAATTTTTGAGATAACCCAGTCAGAAAGCTTGTAATTACCATGCATCAAGAAACGACGCTGGGTAATACCATTTGTCTTATTGTTGAACTTCTCTGGATACATCTCGTAAAAGTCATGAAGTGACACATTCTTGAGAATCTCAGTATGTAGCGCCGCAACACCATTAACTGAGAAGCTGGCTGCAATTGCCATGTGAGCCATCTTTACCTGACCATCAGCAAGAATAGCCATACGATGAACTCTCGCATCATCACCAGGGAACTTCTGTCTAATCTCTTCACAGAAACGACGATTAATTTCCTCAACAATCATATATACACGAGGAAGCAATCCCTTAAAGATTTCCTCAGGCCACTTTTCAAGAGCCTCAGCCATGATTGTATGATTGGTGTATGCCACACAGTGTGTAGTAACTTCCCACGCATCATCCCATCCAAGTCCATGCTCGTCCATGAGAAGTCTCATAAGCTCTGCAACTGTAAGAGTTGGATGAGTATCATTCATCTGGAAGACAACCTTTTCAGGAAGCTTCATTATATCGTGATGATATCTCAAATACTTTGCAATAGCTCTCTGCAATGAAGCAGATACAAAGAAGTACTGCTGCTTCAAACGAAGCTCCTTGCCTTGAACATGATTGTCATTTGGATAAAGAACCTCGGTCAAATTTCTAGCTAGGTTCATATCCTCAACAGCCTTGTCATAATCACCACGCTCAAATGAAGCAAGTCTAAATACTTCCTTTGGCTTTGCATCCCAAATCATAAGGGTATTTACCATACCATTATCAAAACCAGTAATAGGCATATCATATGGTGTAGCAATTACAGAATTGTAGCCCTCATGAATATATTTTGTAGATCCGTCAGGCTGTCCTTCATAACGAACCCAACCGCCAAACTTTACTTCAAATTCATACTCTGGACGCTCAAGCTCAAACGGGTAACGAGTCTGAAGCCAATCATCAGGTACTTCCTTCTGATAACCATCCTCAATCTTCTGCTTGAACATACCATAGTGATATCTAATACCACATCCGTATGCTGGATATCGAAGAGTTGCAAGTGAATCTAAAAAGCAAGCTGCAAGTCTTCCCAAACCACCATTTCCAAGGGCTGGATCTGGTTCCTGATCCTCGATTGCATTAATATCAATGCCTAAATCATCAAGAGCATCCATTACCTCTGTATATCCACGCATATTGATCATGTTGTTTCCAAGCATACGACCAATCAAGAACTCCATGGACATGTAATAAACGCATTTTGGGTCCTGCTTTGTAAATTCCTTTTGTGTAGTCAACCAGTTATCGATAACTACATCATTAACTACTTCGGAGCACGCACGGTAAATCTCTTCATCGCTAGCCTCTTCAAAGTCCTTTCGGAACATTGTACGTACGCGGTCTTTTATCTCGCGCTCAATCTCCTTAGTACTTGGCATTTGTCTCTTCATTTCTCAACCCCCTAATACTTTATTAGTTTTTCGAAACTGACAGCGTTACCTTCTCACCATTGATGTTCCACTCTTTTGTATGAGTACCTTCTGAGCCAACACGGATATCGTCAGCGAGAACCTCACCAGCGATAACTGCCTTATTCTTTTCGAATACTGCTGCTGCCTTCTCAGAACCCTCGTAAGAAACAGTGATTCTATCCATAACCTCGAAATCTGCCTCTTTACGCATTGTCTGAATCTTTGAAACAATTTCTCTTACGAAGCCTTCCTCAAGAAGTTCTTCTGTAAGATTTGTATCAAGAACTACTGTTACGTAGTTGTCTCCATCTGCTACAAAGCCCTCTGTCTGAGCCATAGAGATAAGTAAATCTTCCTCTGCAAGCTCGATAGAAGCATCAACCTCAGGCAATCTTAATACCCCATTTGCCTTAAGTTCTGCGTAAGCTGCGTTTCCGTCAAGTGCTGCAAGAGCCTTCTGAATTCCACCAAGGAACTTACCGTACTTTGGACCAACTGTACGAAGCTGTGGCTTGAATGAATATGATGTAAATGCTGAAACATCCTCTGTGAATGTAGCCTTCTTTACATTAAGCTCATCTTCGATAATGCTTACATACATCTCATCTAGCTCATGCTCAGCCTTGATGTACATCTGGCCGATTGGCTGACGGTTCTTGAT
>JAEEGL015814080.1_pt1 | contig 11453 bp, 9 predicted proteins | sample 9134231 | NCBI WGS metagenome assembly JAEEGL01 (sample SAMN16246548, study PRJNA631951) | gut metagenome | biome: gut microbiome; feature: rumen; material: fiber-attached | host: Bos | place: Iran: Karaj | collected 2018-10
CGCGGCGTACAGGCGGACGGATTCATAATGGCGCCTTACCGCTCCGCGCAGTTCTTCAAAGGAAGGCTCCTCAAAAACGCTTCTGTCCGCCTCCCCGTAAACAGATCTCCCGTACCGCGCGAGCTCGAACCTCGAAAACGCATCCGGCACATACCGGTCCGTGATCCGCTGCCCGGACGTTCCCCAGTAGACCAGCCGCGTGAACGATCCGGCGCGGTATTCGTCCGCGTCCGCGGCGATCCCTTCGAACAGCCGGAAATACGGATTGTCCGGATGCCTCAGTGCGAGCGTCTGTCTCAGCGTGAGCATTTCCCGCGCCCTGTCTTCCGGGATCGGTCCGTCGGTGAGGACGAGCCAGTCGATGTCGCTCCATCGGGGGCGGAAATCGTCCAGAACGACGCTCCCGTACAGCCAGATCCCGCGGACCCGTCCGTCAAAGACCCTGACCGTCTCTTCCGCCATCCGCGCGATCGAATCAAACATATCCCGCCTCCCGGTGCCGTTTTCAGGAATGCTCCCTTGTCAGGTTGTTCAGCCATTTGCCGCTTTTGTACCGCCGGAAGGCAAACGGCATCTTCACGAATTCGTCCGTGCACATGAAGCAGTACACGATCAGCGGCGGCAGCTTGAACACGAAAGCCGTCAGCAGTCCGACGGGGACGGCCCAGCCCCACATCGTGACGATGTCCAGCGCCATCCCGAATGTCGAATCCCCTCCGCACCGCAGGACCGCGGCGATGATCAGCGTGTTCAAGAGCTGCCCCATCTGGTAGACGGCCCCGATCAGCATCATAACCCTCATGTAGGAGGCGGCGGTCTCGGAGACCTTGGCGATATACGGGATCACGGGCGTGATGGCGATGAGGATCCCGCCGCTGACCAGGCTGCAGAAAAAGGTCGTCTTCACGAGCGAGGCGGAATCGGACAGCGCCTTCTCCGGCTTTTTCTCCCCCAGCGCTTTCCCGAGCATGATGGCCGCCGCGGAGGACATGCCGAAGCCGACCGTCGTGACCAGTTCCCGCACAACGGTTACGATCGAATTCGCGGCGACGATGTCCGTCCCGAGGTGGCCCATGATCACCGAATTCATGTTGTAGGCGAATCCCCACAGGACATCGTTGATAAATGCCGGAAGGGCGTATTTGCAGAAATCCCGGATCAGCGTCACGGGCAGCCGGAACACGACGGCGGGAGAGCGCGGGAAGGTCTTCTGCCGCAGAAAATCGAGGAAGCAGATCCCCAGTTCGATCCCTCTCGAGATCGCGGTGGCAGCGGCGGCCCCTTCGATGCCGAGCGCCGGAAATCCCGCCAGGCCGAAAATCAGAAGCGCGTTGAGAAAGACGTTGATCCCGAGCGTGACGATCGAAAGGACCATCGAAAACTTCACCCGCTCGCAGCTTTTGGTCACCGCCAGATACGGCTGCGTGAGCCCCGCGAACAGGTAGGACGGCGCAACGATGCGGAGATACCTCGCCCCGACGGCGATCAGATCCCCGTCGTTCGTCCAGAACCGCATGACCGCCCGAGGGACCGTCAGGCAGAGGACGGCGGCGGTGACGGAGAAAATCAGGGAGATATACAGCCCCAGTCCCAGGATCTTCGAGAGGATCCTTCTGTCCCCCTTGCCCCAGTACTGCGCAGCGAGGATGGTCACCGAAGAGGTCAGCCCGAAAAAGATGAAATTGAGAATAAACTGAACCTGCCCTGCCAGCGACGACGCGGACAGGGCGGTCTGATTCAGCCGGCCCACCATCAGAACATCCGCCATGCTGACCGCCGCGGTGATCAGATTCTGCACGGCGATCGGCAGCATCAGGGTGAGCAGTTCCCGGTAAAATCCCTCGCGGGCTTTAGAAAACATGGATGGATTCTCCTTCGGTCGGTCCGCCGCGCTGACAGGGACGGGTATTGGATCCGGACAGGCGCTCAGTCGCCTTCGCGGATGGAGGCGAGAAGTTTTTCGAAGGTTTTTTTGCAGACCTTCTCGGTCTTCTTGTAGTTCGACTCAAAATCGGTGCTCTTCGTTACGCCGATCAGATCGCGGAGGGAGAGCATCATGTTGGACATGCCGTAGTTGTAGATATACCCGAAATCCGTCGTCATGGAATCGTGGATCATATCGATGACCTGGGACGCGGCGTCGGAGGAATCGCGGCGGTACTTGTTCTTCAAGATCACGTCGAAATATTCCGGCATGACGTCGTAATAGTAGTAGTATCCCAGTTTTTCGAGCACCGCGGTCGAGGTCTTGACGTTGGCGCTGATGACGGGGATGCAGAGGATGACCGCGTCGTCGTGCGTCAGCGAGCCGTAGGACTCGATCGTGTCGTCCAGCTTCGGTACCGGCACGACGGTGAAATCCGTCTGCACGTCCCGGATCATGTCGAGCCGGGAGAACTTCTCGCACAGGAACAGGACCTGATTGTTCTCCAGCATTTCGAAGGTCGGAATGCCCTCCACATAGTAGGAGCCCGGATTGTTCCACAGGAAATCGACGAGGGTCTCCACGAACTTGATGGTCGTCTCGTTGTTGAACGTGATGTACGGCACGCCCTCCTCGTCCCGGGAACAGCCGCGGACGCCGCAGTCCACCATGAAGTGGTCCACGTCGCTGCGGGTCCAGGAGGCAAATCCGAACGTGTCGCCGACGTCCTTCTCCCCGTTGCCGTTGCTGTCGATGTAGACGCCCCGGACGAGTTCCGCCAGCACGTCGAACGTCCAGTCGCCGTTGAGGATGGTTTCATAGACCTCGTTCACGTCCCCGCCGATATCCGCGAGCAGGTTTGTGTTGAGGATCATCATGGAGGCGCGGCGGAACACGTCGGGGGAAGCATCGCCGGCGAGGAAGTACGTATGCGCGTTGTCCGTCGTCGTCTCCCGGATATAGCTCAGATACCACCACGGTTTTTCGTAGTCGATCCAGGTGTCTTCCTTTTCGTTGAGGTTGGCGAAGATATGCTGCGAGACGATCGGCGCGACCTTCCACTGGGTCCCGTAGACGATCTCATAGATATCGTCCCCCGCCTTGAACGAGGAGGTCAGTTTGGTCGGCTCGATGCCGCCGTTTTCGATGTGGACGAACGCGCAGCCGAGATCGTCCATGACCTTCTGGTTGGAGGTGTAGACCGCATCGTTCAGCAGTTCGCCGGTGATCTCCTCCACGCTGATGTTGAACGTCTGCTGGTCGGCAAAATGCAGGATCCGCACGGACTGTCCCCCGAGGTCGAGGTCTTCCGGGACGCTGCATGTGAGCTTCTCTTCGGCTTCCGCCGCTTCGACGGCTTCCGCGGCAGGTTCCGCCGCAATGCCTCCGGCAGTTTCTTCCCCGCCGTCGGCTCTCTTTTCGCTGCAGGCCGCGAGGGGCGGCAGGAGCAGAACGAAGCACAGCAGAAGCGCGGTCATTTTCGTGTTTTTCATAACCCAGATCCTTTCCCGGCAGTATCGGACTGTCGTTTTTTTAAATTTTTGTTCATTCGGAGATCCGGCAGACGGTCAGCGCTTCGCCGGGAACCGTCTCCGCTTCCGTGACCTGCCCCTCCAGCGGGATCCTTTTCCCGTCCTTCAGCAGGCAGTATCCCTCACCCGGCTTTTCGATCCGCAGCAGCCGGCCCTTCTCGCTCCGGATGAGCGCCCGGATCGATCCATCCTTGATCTCCGCGTCCACGAGGAACGCGCCGTATGCCCTGAGTCCGCGGAACGAGGCGTCCTCCGACCGGTCCCAGCAGGGGAAAAGCCGCAGGATGCCCTCGTAGCTCTGTAAGAGCATTTCGTTTACCGTCCCCGGGATCGCGGCGCTGTTTTCCAGTCCCCCGCCCCCGTAGCGGAACATCCCGTTCGGCAGGGCGCGATTCCGGATGACGTCGTGCATGTGGGACAGGATCTCCTCCGGAGGGACCCCCAGCCGCGCCGCCATGGGATAGTAGGAACAGAACCGGTTATGGCTGTCCCAGATGGCGAGCCGCCTGTGCGTGTTCTTTGCCGCCTCGAAAAGGCCGGGCGTCTCATACGGTCCGATCTGACCGGCGGGAAACATGCATTCGAGCGCAAGCTCGCGGAGCGCGGTGCTGCCGTCGATCCCGCAGAGTAAGACCTCCCCGTCCTTCTCAAAGGTGTCGGCGAGGGGCAGGCAGTCGAGGATATGCCGCCAAACCGGTCTTTTTTCTTCGTCAAGTCCGAGCTCTGAGGAAAGATCGAGCATCAGCTTCATCAGCATCCGCACGAGTCCCCGGGAGACGATCGGGTTTTTGTCGTCCTGTCCCTGCGGCATGTGGTCCGGACCGGCGTACCAGCCTACCTCGTTCAGCGCGTCGTTATAGATCTGGTACCTGCCGTCCTCGAACACGAGATAATTCTCCCAGAATTCCGCGACGGAGAGCAGATAGTCGTAATACTCCCGCCTTGCGAATTCCGTGTCCCGGGTGGCGTACCAATGCATCATGGGGATGACTGCCGCGTACGCCGCGTTGCTCTTCTGCCCGAGGAAGAGGTGACCGTGCTCCTTCGTATCGGGGCGGACGTCGGTCTCCATGCCGAGGGGTCCGATCCCGACGGGGAAATATGCCCCGCGGATCCCGAGATATTCTTCGGCATACCCCCGGGCGATGGGAAGAAAGTCGTTCAGCGGCGCCATATAGCATTCCAGCAGTTCCGGGTGATTCGAGGCGGTGAGCGCGTAAAACGGCGCCTCATAGTTGTAGTTCATGTGATAATCCCCGAACCAGCCCATGCCGTCCGCCGTGGAATACGGTCCCCAGAGCCCCGGAGGGAACTTTTTGTTCCGCATGCAGCACGCGACCGAATAGATCCCCGCGTACCAGTACAGCTCGATCTGCCCGTCGGGAAGCGTCACGCCGCTCTTCGACCAGAAGCGGTCCCACCACGCGTCGTGCGCCGCAAGCAGTCTCCGGCAGGCGGCTTCGTCGAGGGCGCGGACCCGCTCGACGGCCTGCATCCGGTACGCGGCAGAATCGTGGTTGGTGCAGACGCCGATCGCCCACAGGATGCGCTCCCTGCCCTCCGAAACAGCCCGCGAGATCCGCCGCAGGGCGCAGACGCCCCAGGACGGGAACCGGCATTCCGGCGTGTCGAATCCGCGGACCGCATACCGAACGTCCCCGTCCTCGCCTTCGAATACAGCCGCCTCCGACTGCGGCAGCGGGATCAGGGAGGCGGAGGCGGACACCGCGGGATGCGTGCGGTCAAGTTCGATCAGGATGACGTTCTCTTCGGCGCAGACTGTCACGTTCAGACGCGCGTCGAATTTCCCGGCGGTGAGGGTGAGCCCGATGTGCGCCCGGTCCAGATCCTGCTCCGCATGATATTCCGCGTAGGCAAGCTGGGGCAGGAGCACTTCCGCGAGTCCGAGGGGGGCGATCCCTCCCCTGTTTTCCGTATATACTCTGCCGTCAGCCTTCCAGAAGTCCGCCTTGCCGATATACAGACGGACCCGGTCGCACGTCCCCGCCAGCGTCACCGTGACATCCCCGTTCCCCGTGATCGCGCCGTCCGGAAGCGCAGTGGAAGGCGTCTCCTTGGGCGGAAGATCGATTTTGATAATATGGCGCAAAATGCAGCATCCTTTCCGTATTTTTTATATATGTTTCCGAAAAGATTATAGCAAACCCATACTCTCTTGTCAACCCGTCCGGAGGAGATTGCGGAGGGGATCGCCAGCGCATTCCCCCGCGTTACGGCCGATCTTCCATGACGCCTTCCCGGATCCAGCCGTCGAGGAAGCGCATCTGCTCCTCCGTGTGAAACCAATGCTCTCCGTTTTCCATCACGGTGAGCGTGGCGCAATGCCTGTCTGCGAAGGCTTTTACCGTTTCGAACGGCGTCAGACCGTCCCGGCTCCCGTACAGGATCCTTGTGGGAGCGTCCCAGACGACGGGATGCTCCCGGACATAGCTTAAATACTCCCACGACAGATCCTCGCCGAATGGAACGGATATCACGCCTTTCGACCGCAGTTCGTCCTCCGTCACGCCCGCCCGGGCCATCATGCCGCAGATCAGCTTTTCCATATCGACAACGGGAGAGATGAAGTACGCGTTCCGGATGAGCTGATCGACGCCCGCGCACATGCTGAAATAGGCGCCGATGCTGTTCGCGATCAGGACGACGTTTTCACAGCGGCCCGCCAGATCTTCGACCGCCTCCCGGATCTGAGGTCCGGTTTCCCACGGGGTAAAAGTATGATAGTTTAACCCTTTCACCTCGAAGCCGGGGAACAGCGGGGCATAATGCGCGCTTTCCCCGGCGCTCCCGCCTTTTCCGTGAATATAGATCACCGCGTTCATGTTTTTCCCTCTTTTCCGCCGTCCGCTCTCAGTTCCAGCCGCATCAGGACAAGTTCCTGCCAGCCGCTCAGCCGGGACCGGAACCCTTTCGGATTCCGTCCGTATTCCGTAAAACCGAGGTTTTTGTAAAGCGCGACCGCCCTTTCGTTTTCCGCGGCGACGTCCAGTTCCAGCTGCGCGTAGCCGGCCTTTTCGGCGCATTCGATACAGGCCTCCGTCAGGGCCCTTCCGATCCCGAGTCCCCAGTACGCCCTGTCGATGCTGATGCCGAACTCCGCCCGGTGCCGGATCTTGCCGAGCTTCCCGACGCAGCCGATCCCGGCAAGCCCGACGGTTTTTCCTTCGATCTCGGCGATCAGCTCGATCTCGTTCTCGCTGTCCGTCTTGCTCTGCAGATATTCCGCTTCTTCTTCCGCACTCATGCTGATCTCGTCCGGATAGGAGAGCAAGAAATCCGTCTGTTCATGCGTGAGGATAAAGTTCTCCAAAGCTGCCTTCCCGTCCTCCGCCGTGCCGTTATGCAGGAGGCATTCCCGGCCGTCTTTCAGCCGGACGGTTTTCCTGTATGTCATTTTCATCCTTCTTTCTTCGTTTCCGGGATCGCGTATTCGGCGGCAGGACCGCCGGCGTGCATGTTCATTATACCTGCGGGGGAGGGGAAAGTCAACAGAAAAAGGGAGAATCAATCTTTCCCCCGGGAAAAGATACAAAGGCTTTTCGGTTCGTTGTCCTGCTTGAAAGCAAGCTGAACCAGATAGTCTTTTCAAAAGGAAACAAGGGCTGCAGATTCTTCGCTTCGCTCAGAATGACAAAGTGCGGCGGAATTTTCACTCCGTTTCCCGCAGGAAAAAACATAGGCTTCGCCTTTGTCTCCCTGTTCATAGCCCGGACATATTTTTATGATATGATGCTCCCGGGCAGTCCGGCTCCCGGACCCTGCAAAACAAAAACCGCGCAGTCCGAAAAAGACTGCGCGGCGACATGCGGTTTGACTCTCGGTCCCGTACAAGCGGGAAGGAGGACAGCGCTCATTCCCCGAGAAGCTCCCGGCAGAACTCGACGGCTTTGTCCGCGGCGCTGGCGGCATCGGGCGTATAAGCGTCCGCTCCGATCTTTTTGCAGTAGGATTCGTCCACCGGAGCGCCTCCGATCATGATCTTGACCTTGTCGCGGATGCCGGCGGCCTCCGCCTTCTTCACGACCTCTTCCATCACGCCCATGGTGGTGGTGAGAAGCGCGGAGCAGGCGATGATCTGGCAGTTCTGATCGATCGCGGTCTGGACGAAGGTGTCCGGGGACACGTCGGTGCCGAGGTCGACCACTTCGAGTCCCTTGCCCTCGAACATCAGCTTGACGAGGTTCTTGCCGATGTCATGCAGGTCGCCCTGGACCGTGCCGATGCAGACCTTGCCGGCAGCCTTCACTCCCGCTTCGGCGAGAAGGGGCTTCAGCACGCCCACGCCCATATTCATGGCTCTTGCGGCCACAAGGACTTCGGGGACGTAGACTTCATTGGTCTTGAATTTCTCTCCGATGATGTCCATACCGGAGAGCAGGCCTTCGTTGAGGATAACATCGGGGGCGATCCCCTCGTCGATCGCCTTCTGGACAAGCTCCTTGACGATCTTGGCCTTGCCGCGCTGCAGATTCTCGGAAATTTCGTTGAGAAGTTCGGTGCTCATGATATACTCCTTCTGTTCGGATAAATATTACGGTTTTGCTGCTGCCGGGGCTCACCCTCTGTGCCGGCGGTATTTTTCCACCGCGTCGAGGACGGCCGCCATGTTTTCGAGCGGGATTTCATAGTTCAGTTCCACGTTCAGACCCAGCGCGCCTTCCTTCAGATAGAGGCTCTCTACGCACGAGGCGACGTGATCGAAGATTTGGCTTCTCGTCGCCACCGGGAAAAGCTGGCGGTCCAGATCCAGATTGATGGGAATGATCCGCTCTTTGCGGCACACGCGGACGAGATTGTCCAGTCCGTTGGCGCGGTACTGCGGATTGATCATGTCCACGCCGCACTCCACGAGATCGGGCATGATCTCCCAGATGCAGCCGTCCGTGTGCATATAGATGAGCTGCGAGGGCTTATACGCCTTGATCATGCCGTACAGCGTGCGGAAGCACGGCTTGAGGTATTTCCTCCACCGCTCCGCGCCGATGGCGAGCCCCTTCTGCATGCCGAGGTCATCGCCGAAATAGACAAGGTCCCCCATCCGGGGCAGGATCGCCGCCACCTGATAGATGTTGTATTCGAGCACCTTGTCGATGAGCGTGCGGATCGTCTCGCCCTCCTCCGCGAACCAGACCATGACGTTCTCGAATCCGCAGAGGTCCAAGAGCCTTAGATACATGAACCCGTGGGGCAGCCGACCGTCCCGGCAGTCCGGGATCTTCAGGGCATACACGTCTTCTTCCGTCTGTACGGGATGCCCCTTGACGATGGCTTCGTTCCCGGCGTGCTCGTTGTGCCATTCGCAGTTCCATTCGTCGACATAGAGCCCCTTGCGGTAGCTCGGCGCGAGATTGTCGGTCACATGCTGTAAATCTACCTGTCTGCCGCCGAAAAACTGGGGGTACTGATCCGTCAGCCGCTGAAGCTCGCTGCCGTATTTTATCCATGCGGCCGGCAGAATCCCGACGGAGACCGGAATCGTTTCCGGAGATTCCATCCGGATCGCCTGAATCAGATCGGACACATCTTCCTCCTGCCTGCTTTCCGGGACTGCCGCGCGTTTCGGGCAGCCTGACCCGGAGAGAACTGCGCCGCGGGAGGAAACGGAATCTCCTTCTCCTCCGCCGCACTATACACAGATATTATAGAACAACCGGACTGCGGTGTCGTTCAAATTCGTCTTTCGTTCATTTCTGTACAAATAGAGGCGTACTATGCAAAATAAGAAAGAACAGTTCCGGCAAAGCCGGGAAATCTGCCCGCCGCCCGGCACGGGGATCGCGCGGTTCGGAAGGTACGTTTTCCGTTCGGCCGGCAAGGACGGCGGAGAGTTCCGCACGGACTCGCCGGAGCGCTGTCTGGATCTTCTGTTTTCCGAGAACGGTACCCAGAGGTTTTTCACCGTCCCGTCGGATCCGATCCCGGACGGAACTGACCGAACGGGGGCCGATCCGCGCACGGTACGGACTCTGGCCGGGGGGGATCTTCTCGTCGTACCGCCCGGGCGGACCGTTCTGTGCGATCGGGAAGGCCTGCGCCGGGGGCGGCTCTTCCGACTGACGCTCGATTTCTCCGCCCCTTCCCTTCTGAAGCAGTCTCCGGAGGGAACGGCGCTTCTGAAAAAGACGCTCGCGGATCCCGGCGAACGGGTGATCCGTCCCGCCGCTCCTTCCGTTCCGCTGCTGACGGAAGCGTTCGGGCTGCTTTCATCCGAAGAGGAAGCCGGAAGCTACAGGGGCTGCGTTCTGCTGACGCTGTTTCTGCTGCGGCTGGCGGATCTGTCGGCGGTCGACCGCATCCGGAGCGCACATGATCCCGCCGTCCTGTCCTCCGACGAGCGTCTTTCCCCGGAGAACAGGGAGGCCGTGGTCTTTATCCGGAACAACCTGACAAGTCCGAATCTGAACGTGGACGCGGTGGCGAAGCATTTAGGCTCCTCGCGTTCCCGCATGATGACGGGCTTCAAGCGTGAGGTCGGCATGACGGTCCACGAATTCATCCTGCAGAGCAAGGCGGAATCCGCGCGGTCGCTGCTCATGCGGTTTACGGTGACGGAGACGGCCCTGCTGCTGAACTTCTCTTCCTCCCAGCATTTTTCCAAGGTCTTCCGGGAGCAGACGGGCTATACGCCGACGGAATTCAGAAAGCGGAGGGAGAGCAGCCGCTCCGGCCCGGGCTGACAGGCCGCGGATCCCTTACGGCTTCCAGAATTCCTCGACGCACTCCTTCGCGATCTCCACATACCGGCGGCCGCGTCCGTAATCGCCGTAGATCGTGCCGACCTCCCGCTGTGCCACCTCGAGCAGACAGCCGGACGCGGCGGTAAACACCCCTTTGAAATACGCGCGCAGCGCTTCCTCGTCCAAGGGACCCCGGTTCGTCACATATTCCGCGCGCGGCTTGCTGTAATACACCACGTTCGATCCGCGCAGATATTCCCCCACCTGCGGCTCGTTATTGAACGGCGATACGGAGAGCTTGCGCAGGTTATTCCATTTGGACAGGTAGTCCGGCCAGATCGCGTCCACCCGCTCGCAGCAGCCGTAGGACAGAAGGCCGTACCGTCTGACCAGCCGGTCCTGATACGGAAAGACGAATTCGCCGAAGGTCTGGGGCGAGACGGCCGTCGTCTCCTGCGATTCGAGGAAGCCCCACACGTCCGTCGTCTTTTCCGCCCTGTCCTCCGGGAGCTCGTGATTGAACGCGAAGCTCTCCTGCGCCACGGGACTGGTCCCGCAGGTCGGCAGAAGGAGCTTTTCCCGCTCGAGGAAATCGTAATAGTCCTCAAACACCCGGGTCGCCTTGTCCATCACGTCGTGCAGCGTGTCCGGAGCGTCGTACATCGCCATGTAGTAGTTCTCCATCCCCATCAGATGCACGAGGGGATTGGTGATGGCCCCGGTCAGGCTTCCCATTACGAGCCGCGGGGGAAGAATGTCCCAGAACAAGTCCCCCGCGAACTCCGTCTGCGCGCGGGTCCGTTCTGGATCGTGCCGGAACCCGCCTTCTCCCAGCTTTTCCCGTTCTTCGGCAAGGTCCTCGATCACGGGGTCGATGTGAAAGCCTTTCCCGTGCGGAGTCCGCGTGATGTTGGCCCGCAGGCCGAACGGCCATGCCGACATGCTGCGGTGGATGTCGTAGGTCGGGGGGATCGGCGTGTCGTCTCCGAAGAGTTCCCGCCCCACAAGTCTCGAGAGAAGCGAATACTCCATTCCCCGCGCGGCCTCTCCTTCGCACTCCATTCGGGGTGAAACGACCTCGTCCGGGAAGTTGGAGAAGAGCAGGCGGACGGTCGGCGTCTCCCTGCGTCCTTTTGCGAGCGCGTCCCATTTTTTGAGGATCGCGGCGTTCTCTTCGGAATGCGCGTACTCGAGCTGTTTTTTCGCAAGGGTCCGGAGCCGTTCCCTGTCTTTCCGTGAAACAAAAGGTTCCATGTTCGTCCTTTCCTTCCTCTGCGATACTTTCCAAGGAACTGCCGC
>JAEEGL016688184.1_pt1 | contig 11453 bp, 4 predicted proteins | sample 9134231 | NCBI WGS metagenome assembly JAEEGL01 (sample SAMN16246548, study PRJNA631951) | gut metagenome | biome: gut microbiome; feature: rumen; material: fiber-attached | host: Bos | place: Iran: Karaj | collected 2018-10
TATTATTATCATTTTTTTCTTCTTCTTTTTTAATATTATTATTATCATTTTTTTCTTCTTCTTTTTTAATATTATTATTATCATTTTTTTCTTCTTCTTTTTTAATATTATTATTATCTGTTTTTTCTTCTTCTTTTTTAATATTATTATTATCATTTTTTTCTTCTTCTTTTTTAATGTTATTATTATCTGTTTTTTCTTCTTCTTTTTTAATATTATTATTATTTTCATCTTCTTTTTTATCTTCAACTTTATTATCATTTTCATTTTTAATCACATTATTTTCATTATTTTCTAAAACTTTTTTATCATTGTTTTCTTTATTATTATCATCAACATTCATAAGTTCTTTTTCAATAATATTTTTATTATCATCATCATCTTTTTTTTCTTCCCTAACAATACAATTTTTCTCCCTAAAAAATATTTCATTATACAAAAATAAATCTCTTAAAATAGTATCCCCATAAACTTTCATTTTAATAGTAGGATCAACACTATAACAAACAGTACTAATATCATTAATAATTTCATTAACATCATCTTTAATACTTTCAATATCACAATAAGTAATAATTAAATCAATTCCATCATAATTATCATTGACATTTTTAATAAATTTAATAATATTTTCTTTAAAATTTTTATAATCATTTTTATTATATTCAATTCCTTTCATTTTATTATAAATTCCACCTTCACAAAAACCAGTCACATTTAAAGTATATTTATCAAAATTAATTAATATTATTGAATTTGAAATATAAATTTTATTTAAATAACATGAATAAATATGATAAAACATTGAAATATCACTTAAATTATAAAGATTATAATCAATATTTTTTTCATTTATAATTATTTTAGGTAAAAAACCTATTTTATAAATTAAATCATATTCTTTTGGAGAATTATTATATTTTTCTAATGTAATTTTTACATAATCGTTTATAAATGGTAAATTTATGTTAATATTGAAAAAATTTATTTTAATATTATTATTATTAATTTTATTTTCATTTAAATATTCATTAATAATTTTATTTAAAAATTCGTTAGTTATTATTTTATCATTATTATCATCTATAAATTCATTATAAATATAATTTTTTTTCTCTTCGTTGTAATTAACTATTCTTATTTTATTTAAATATAAAATAATATTAATATAAAATATATTATGAATATTATCATTAGAATAATTTTTAATATCATTATCAATTTCTTTCATTAAAAATGTTCTATTTAATTTTTCATAATAGAAATAAATTTTATCATCATTTAATAAATTATTTTGATATAAATTAAATTTACCTTCCATTTTTAATATTACAAATCTATATAAAATATTTTTACTTCTAATCCAACTATAACTATTATCAAATTCAATTTTATATAAATTACTTTTTTGACAAAATAATATTATTTTAGTTAATTTATCCATTCTTTGACTATCAAATAATAATTTAAAATTTTTTTCTTCAATTTCATCATCATTTTCATTATTATTATTATTATTTTCATTAATATTATCATTATTATTATTAAAATATTTATATAATTTAAAAATAATGTCTTTATCTAATTCACTATTATCTTCTATTTCAAATTCAATAAAAATTAAACTATTTTCATATTCATTATTTATATAAAATGAATTTTTATCTCCTGAATTTATTGTAAGTTTTGTCATAAAACCTAAATCAATATTAAAATTATTTAAATTTATTTTTTTTTCAGTTTCATTTATAAATCTTTTTAAAAAAATTATAATATTATTTATATTATTATTATTTGCTCCGAAATTATTTTTGTTATTTTCTACGTATGTTATGTATTCATTTAAAATGTTTTTTATATTTGAATTATTAATATTATTATAATAATTTGTTAAATAAAATTTTTTATTATTTAAAAATTCAGAATTAATAGTTTCATTTGAATTATTTTGTATTTTATTATTTGATTTTTTAACTGCGTCTAATAATAAAAAGGTATTAAAATCTCCATTTTCTTCAAAAATATTTTCGTTATTATTATTTTCATTATTAATAATATTATTTTCATTATTATTATTATTTTCAATAGTTTGAAAAATATATTTTTCATTTGTAATAAATTTCATAAATAATTTTCCATAATTAATTAAAGTTTCAGAATTTTTAATTTTAGAATAATCAATTTTATTATGATTAAAAATACAATTAATAATTTCAAATTGTTCATTTAAATTTTTAGCATTAATTAAAATGTCATTAATTAAATTAATATCTAAATTAAGGTCACCATTTAAAATTGGATTAAATTTAACAATGACTTTATTATAACTTTCACTAAAAAATCTATTTTGAATATCGTTTATCATTTCAAATATTTCATCTTTTCTTTCTTTTAATTCATCTTTATAATTTATATAAATAAATTTTAAAAAATTTAATAAATATCTTTTTAATTCATAAATATCATTTCCTAATAAGTTTTCAAATTTTTCTATTATTGATATTATTTCGTTTATTAAATCTATACTTAATTTTAAATTATTTGTTGTGATTGAAGGATAAAAATTTGAATTTTTTAATAAAATTATGTATAATTTTAATATTAACATTTGAATTGATAAATTTGGACGAACAGAAAATCTTTTTAAATATTCTAAAATATTTTGAGATAATATAAAATCTATGTTTTCTTTTTTGGAAAAAATTGAGCTTAAAATTATTTTTGATTCATTTAAAACTGATAATATTTGTAAAATGTTTTTATTTGGGATTTTATATGCTTCTTTTAATAAAGATGTAAATCTTTCTTTTAATGACATATTTATTATTAAATATATAAATTAAAAATATACTAAATAAATAATAAATAAATGATTAATTTTATATATTATTTAAAATATTATAATTATTATTATATTTTTTATAATTTATTTTTTAAATTATTAATTTTTTATTTTAAAAAATATTTATTTTTTAAATAAAAAATAATTTATTATGTTTTAAATTTAAATTATAATTAAATATTTAAAATTTTAAATTTTTGTTATTTTATATGTTTTAATTATTATATAAATAAAATTAATTTATTCATTTATTAATATAATTTTTTATACATTTATATTTTAATGAGTGATAATGATAATGAATTTATAAATAAATTTAAAAATCAAATAATTAAAAAGAAAAATGAAGAAAAAAATAATGAAAATAATTTAAATATTGAAAATGGAAGAAACAATCGAAATTTTTATAAAAAAAATAATACTGAAAATATTAAATCTAATAATAATAATAATAAAAATTCATTAAATAAATTTATAACAAAAAAGAAAAAAGAAGAAAATGAAGAAGATAGTCTTGATCAATACACATTAAATGAAGAAAAAGATGAAACAACAAATAATAATAATGAAAATAATAATAAAATTGATAATAATAATGATAATAAAATAAGTAATTTAAATTCTAATAATACAAAAATTGTTGATATTATTAATGATAAAAATATAATAATGTCTAAACCAGAAACATTCAATAAATTATCAGAAGAAAGAAATTCAGGAAATAAACAAAAAATGTTAAATCAAATACAACTATTAAATTCTATTGAAAAAAAAAATCAAGAAAACCAACAACAACAACAGCAAAGAAGATATTTTTATAAAGATAAAAATAGAAAAGATTTTAAAGGTTATACAACAACAAAAACATCAAAACCAAACAATAATAATAATAATATTAATGAAAATAATAATAACAATAATAATAATAAAATAGAATCAAACTTTTCATCAATAGCATCAATGCCATCATTTAATTATAACTATAATAATAATAATAATGAAAACATCAAATCAAGTTCTTTAAGTAATAATAATATAGATATATCAAATAATTTAATACAAGAACCTCGAAAAAGTGTGAGAGACATATTAAAATTAAATGAAGATCGAATAAGAGATTTAACAAAAGAACATGATGATTATGAAAAAAGAAATAGTATTTATGCTCAAAATAGAGAAAATTGGAAATTAAAAATGCAAAAACTTAGAGATTTTATTAAAGCAGAAAAAGAAGAAGGTCAAAGTAATATTGAATTTTATCAAGAAAATTTTGAATATTTAAAAGATTTTGGAATTACTAATATTAAAGATTTTGAAAGTGCTGAAAATATGTTATTATTATTAGATAAAGAAGATGATAATTTATATAAAAAAAAAAGTTCGAATTTATCAATTTCTAAAAATAATCAAATTGAAATTGAAAATAAAAATAATAATGATTTTATTATTGAAAATAAAGATGACATTTATTTTAAAAATAATAAAAATAAAAATTTTAATTTAATTACAAAAATTTCAAAAGATAAAAACACTCAGATTCAAATTCCATCTCAAAAAAAATCTTTTCAAATCTCAAATAACAATAATTATTATATAAAAAATACTCCATATCAAAATAATTATAATAATAATCTTTTATCGAAAGAAAATAATTCTTCAATTTCATATTTAAACAACAACAAAAAAAATTCATCTTTATTATTATCAAATTTTAATATAAATTATAATTTTAAACAAAATAAAAACAAAAATTTAAATTATGAACCAGAAATTGAAATTAACATTTTACATCCCAGTAAAAATGAAAAATATTTAGATGAAAATTATCCTCTTCACATTAGTAAAAATAATTTAAATTATAATATGAAAACTCAAAAAGTTCGTTATAGAATTTCTCATCCAGATATTGCACCTTTATTTAAAAATCAAACTAAAAAAATGCGATATAAAAATATAGATTTAACTCAATGTAAAAAAGTTAATAATTTTTCTATAATTTGTAATAGAGATGATAAATATCAAATTGATAAAAAAATATCAAATTTAAATATTGAAGGAAATAATAATATATTTTCTCCTATTCAAACAAAATTCTCTGAAAATAATTTAACAATGAATGATTTTGATTTAAATAATTTAAATAACAGTAATAATAAATTAAAATCAAACAATAATAAAAATAATTTTGAAAATGAACATTTACCAACTTTTCAAAACAACAATAATAATAATAACAATTTCACAAACAAAACAACTAATAATAATAATAATTACACAACAACAACAAACACAAATAATAATAATAATAATTACAAAGAAAATATAATAAAAGCTTTAGATTCAATTGCAATAAAACGTTATGAAATAGATGATAGTCGAATTCCTTTAGATCCATCATTTTTAGACATTCTTTGCATTAATTGTTATGAAAGTGTTAAATATAAAGATATGGATAAACATAGTGAAATATGTGTAATTCATAAAGATGAATATAAAGACAATGCTTATGATGATGATTATAATACTCGAATATTTAAATTACATGAAAGTTTAAAAAATAAAAAAAAAGAAATTGTTTTAAAAAATAACAAAAATCTTTCGAATTTTTATGAAAATTTATCAAAACTTGTTTATGATATTTTAATTAATAATAATAGTATTGAAGAACTTAAAAAGAATATTATTGATATTAGTGATATAATAAATAATCAATTAGATAAATTAGATTTATCTGAAAATTATAAATTTTATTTTTTATTATTTTGTGAAAGATTGAGTCAATTAGTAAAAATGAAATTAGAAGATATGGAAAAAATTTATATGAATAATAATAATAAAAATAATGATAATAATAATTATGAAAAAGATTCATTAGATGATGAATTTGAAGAAAATGAAGAAGATTTTAAAGATGATGAACGAATTAAATATATGAAACAACAATTAACTAATTTAGATAATAAAACAAAAGAAAAAGAACTAGAATTAAATCAATGGAAAAAAGAAGCAAAAATTCTTGAAAATAATTTACGTAAAAATAATAGTATTATTAATAATAGAAATAATAGAAATGATATTAGCGAAATTAATAGTGAAATTAATAGTAAAAATGAAAATAGTGATGTATTAACTACTTTTACTGGACAAATGAGTGAATTTGATTTTGATATTAATTATGGAGCTAATGAAGATTTTGAAAATGAAGAAGATAGAAAAAAATATTTTTTAAGTGTTGGATTAAATTTAAAATTTAAATATAGCGAACAAATTAATGATAATTTGTCTATTGCTGATTTATATGAAAAAAGTAAAGAATTAAAAATTCAACCACAAAATTATCAAGATTTTCTTATAAAAGAATTAAATATCAAAATTTAATAATAATTATAATAATAAAAAATATTATTCATATTTTTTATTTTCTAAAATTAAATTAATATAAATAAAATTTTTAAATAATTTTATTTTTATTTTAATTTATTATTATTTAAATAATAAAAATTATTAGTTAAAAATAATTATTTTAATAATAATTATTATTTATTAAAAAAGAAAAATTATTAAAAAAGTTTTTAAATAAATTAATGTTAATTTCATTAAATAAAAAAAATATAATTTTTATTATTTTAAAATTAAATAATATAAAGAGAATTTTTACCCAAAAAAATGAATAAAAATTCTTTAAATAAAGTAACAGATAAAATATATTTAGGAGATATAAAAAGTGGAAATGACATAAATTTTTTAAAAGAAGAAAACATATCAAATGTTTTATCATTAACCGGAGATATTTTTAGCCCAAAATATCCAAAAAAATTAAAAATTTCTCAAAAGATAATAAATATAGATGATTCACCAAAAGAAAATATTTTAAAATTTTTTAAAGAATGTATTTTATATATTGAAAATTCAGATAAAATTTTAGTTCATTGTATGGCTGGTGTATCAAGAAGTGCAACAATTGTTATAGCTTATTTAATGTGGAAAACACATGCAAGTTATATAGAAACAAAAAATTTTGTTAAAAATCGAAGAAATATTTATCCTAATGATGGATTTACACAACAATTAATTATTTTTGAAAAAATGTTAAAAGATAAAGATTATAATTTAGATAAAATTGATTTTAAACATTTTTGTTGGAATTTATAGTTTTTTTTTATAAATAAATAATTTATATTTATAATTATTATATAAAATTATTATATATAAATATTTATTATTTATAATTCATATTGTTTTATAATTTTTAATTTAAATTATTTGAATTTATTTTTGAAATTGAATCTAAATCAGCGTAAATTTTTTTAAATGAATCTACTGCAAAATGAATTTTATTTTGATTTTCATTCATATCAATATTAATATTATTTTTATTATTTTCATTTAATTCTATTATTATAAAAGGAAAATACAATTTTTTATTTTCATCAATAAAATCATTTATTTTTTTATTTCTTTCAATGAATTTATTTAATGAAATCATTTCATTTTGCAAAGCAGAAAATTTTTGTTTTTTTAAATTTATTTTGAATTCTAATTTATTTATTAAATCATTCATTTTTTTTAATTCTATTTCATTTTTTTCAATTGAATTATTATTTATATTATAATATTCAATTAAATTATTATCATTAAAATTATTATTTTTATTATTAAAATTTTCTATATCTAAATTCCACATTATTTTTTTTGTAAATTTATCTTTTTTAAATAATTTCATACTTTTCATAACATTTAAAGAATCATAAATTCTTCTTCGAATATTTTTTTTATCATTCGCACCTTTTTGATTAATTTCATTAACAATTTCATCAGAAATTTCTTTGTAAGTTGTACAACCTTTTTTTTTTATTATTTGTTTAACTTTAAAAGAAATTTCTTTTAAACCATAAGTTTTATTTCTCGATTTTAAATTACTTTTATTTTCTATTTCTAAAGTTGATAAACATTTATTATGTTTAATTGAAAGATATTTTTTTTTATTTAAATTATTTTGTTTATAATCTTTTATTTCAAAATCATTTAAATTTTCATTTTTTATGTTAATATTTTCATTATTTGTTTGAGCAATAGAATTAAATTTCGTTAAATTATTTTTATTATTATTAAATTTATTTTTGAAATTTTCACTAATTTTATTTTCTGAATTTTTCATCAAATATTAAAATATTACTAAACTTAATTTAAAAAAATAAATAATAATAATAATAATAATTATAATAATTTAATAAAATTTTATAATTATTTTTAAATAATTATTAAAAATATAATTTAAATAATTATAAAAAAAAATTATAAAATAACTTTGATAATATGAATTCTTTTTATGAAAGTAGATTAATAAAAATAGTTTCACCAATAAATGATGAAGTATTCACTATAGAATTAGGAGGAGATGAAAAAGAATTAAGAGACCTAATAGCAACTATTATAAATATTCCTACCAATTGTGTAAAAGGAATAAGAGATTCTTATGGTAATTACTATACTTTAAGTAGTGCAATTAGAAACACTCATTTAAATAGTGAATTTTCAAGTTTTTATTTTATTGTTATTCGTAATGAAAATAATGATAATAATAATAATTTATTTAATTCAGATAAAATTCAAAATAAAATTCAAAAAAATTCAAATTATAATAATAATAATAATAATAATCTTTTTAATATGAATAATAATTCAATAAATAGTAAAGATTCAGTTTCATCTTTTTCAAAATTTAATTTTGCAAATAATAATAATAACAACAACAATAATAATAATAATATTAATAAAAATAATCTTTTAATAAATAATGATAATTTAAATAACAACAACAATTATAACAACAATAATTATAATAACGATAATGATTATCTTCAAATAGCAAAAAAAATGTTAGAAAAAAAATACATAGATTCTCTTAATTTCAATAAATTAAAACAAATGTTGATGGTAGAAAACGAAGAAATAATAACATTATTTAAATTATATTTAACTTACGGAAAAGATTTAAAAAAATTAAGTCTTCAAATTTTACCTATTTTAGAAATGGGTGGTTTAGATTCACCAAGAAAAACAAATTTATATAAAAATATGAATCAAAATATTGATTCAAATTATAATATAAATTACAAAGATTTTTTAGAAGATATTAAAGATGAAATAAAAGATAAAAATGATTTAGCTTTACTAGAAAAATTAATATCATTTGAAAATGAAGATATTTTAGAAGCAATTAATGTTTATTATAATACAAAAAATAAAGAAAATTTAAATAAAACTATTGATAATTTATTAAATAAATTTAGAGGGAGATTATCCGTTCCTAAAGTTGAAACAGATAATAATGACGAAGAAACGAAATTAAATAAAAAAAATGAAAAATATGCTAAAAAAATTAATAATATGCTTTTTGCTAATAATTTCAATTTTGATATTATAACAATGTTTAAATATGATATGTTAACAATGAATAATTTTTCTAAATATAATTTATTTAAAAATATGTTTAAAATTAAAGACGTAAATAACATAACCGCAGAAAATAAAAAAATAATAAAAGATTATTATTTAAATGAAATTTCATACAAATTATTAAATAATTTAAAAAAGAAAGACATTACTTTATACAATGAAATAATAGATAAACATGATGAAAATATTTATAATTGTTTTAATAAACTTTTAGATCATAAAGATATTGATGTATTAAAAAATGAAATAACAAATTATATAAAACAATTTAAAAAAAAAAAAGAAGAAGATGAAGAAGTTTCTAATAGTAATAATAATAATAATGAAGAAGATGAAGAAGATGAAGATGAAGAAGAAGAAGATGAAGAAGAAGAAGAAAGTGAAAATGATACTGGAAATGATTCTGAAGATGAAGATAGTTATAATAATAATAATTATAAAAATAAAAAAAACTCAAGTGAAAAAAGTTCTTATGATAATAATAATGAGAACAATAATAAAAATAATGAATTTATTATTAATAAAAAAGAAAAAAGTGATTTTAAATTAAAAAATTTAAATAGTAATGTTAATAAAAATAAAAATGAAGAAGAAAAAAATAATTATAATAATAATAATAATGATGATGAAGATGATGATAATAATAATAATGATGATGAAGAAAATGATGATGAAAATGGATTAGGCTTAATTAATTTAAAACAAGCAAGTAATAATGAAGAAAGTGAAGAAGAAAATAGTGAACCAAGTGAAAAACGAAAAAATAAATCAAATACAAATTTTACTGCTTTAGCTAATTTACATATAAATAAACCAACAAATAAAAAATTTAATGAATTTATTAAAGTTATTAATGCAATGGCTTTAAAAGAAAATGAAAAAAAAAAAATTATGGATTTATTAAGTGAAAATAATGAAAAAATACAAAAAATTTTTGAAAAATTCCAAAAAAATAAAATGAGCTTAACAAAAAAAATATTAATAAATTGCATTAATACTGAAAATGTTGGTTCAAATAATAATAATAATAATAACAATAATAACAATAATAATAATTCATTGAAAGCAAAAGATCCAAAATTTGAAGAAGAATTAAAAAAATTATTAAGTAGCAAAAAAATAAATGAAAAAACATTTTATTTTTTAATTACTCAATTTAATAAAGGAGTTGATATGATTGGTTCAATTTGGGAATCTTATTTAAGCGATCCAGAAGAAGATTTTGAAGAATCTATTTTAATGTATTTAGAAAAGAAAAAAAAAGAAATTGATAATTTTGTTGTTCCAAAAAATAATGAAAATGGAAATGTTACACCAATTTCTATTAAAAATTATAAAAAAGAATTTATAAATGAAATTAAAGAAAAAAAGAAAATAAAAGATAAATTAAAAAATATTATTGATTTGTTATATCAAGAAAAAATTATTGAAAAAATTCCAAAAGATTTTTATTATAATAAAATTAAAAATAATGATAGTAATTTACAAGCTGCTTTTCAAGTTTTTAGCGTAACAATGAATCATTTAGATTTTGCTGAAACATTAAAAGCAATTTATAATAATGAAATGAATGATAAAAATAATAATAATGATAATAAAGATGAAGGAAAAAATAAAATAAAAAAATTATTAGATGAAATATTATTAGATAAACAATTTACTGACGGCGAAAGAGAAATTGCACGTGAAGAATTTAATGAACAAAATAATATGTTATTAAGTATATTACAATCACATGATCCTGATGAATATGAAGATACTGTTGAAGGAATTAAAATGATATGTGAAAAATCTATTAAGAAAAATTCAAGAAAATTATAATAATTTATATTAATATATATAAATAATTAATTTTTATTATTAATAAGGAAGAAAAAAGCAAATAAATTTATTTAAATTTATAATTGGTGTAATTTAAATTTTATTTGAATAATATAATTTTTGAGTAAATAATAATAAAATTAATTATTTTTATTTTATATTTAAAATTATATAATTTACAAATAATAAATTATTTTTTTATAATTTAATAATTTTTAAATAATTTAATTAAAAAATAAAAAATATATTTCATTTTTCTTTTTTTGCATAAAAAAATTATTTTTTTAATTTATTGTTTAAAAACTATTTAATTTTTTTTATATTTATTAAA
>JAEEGL010770087.1_pt1 | contig 11452 bp, 8 predicted proteins | sample 9134231 | NCBI WGS metagenome assembly JAEEGL01 (sample SAMN16246548, study PRJNA631951) | gut metagenome | biome: gut microbiome; feature: rumen; material: fiber-attached | host: Bos | place: Iran: Karaj | collected 2018-10
CCTCACTTTTCGGCTGGCTGGAGCCATGCCACTTTGATAAAGAGGCTGCCAACCATCTGCTCGAGAGATCAAAACACAATGTGGGTCTGGTGCTTCCCGGTATGCAGTGCGTACGTGATACGATGGGGAAAAGATGGCTCTATCAGAATGACCGCATGTTCAAAGAGCTTGCCGAGTGGATGCCGGAGTTTCATAAATACGGCGGCAAACTGTTTATACAGCTTGCTGCAGGCTTCGGAAGATCGATGGCTGTCAACGGAATGATGGTCAACCTTCTTAAGAATCCGACGCTCGGAAAACTTGCAAAACCTTTCCTGGATGTTGAATACTGCTGTGCTTCCGCGTCCGAAACGCCGAACCGCTGGGCTGAAGGGATCAATTCCCGCCCGATGACTGTCGAGGAAATTCACGAGATGGTTGAAGCTTTCGGCAAGACAGCGAAAAAGCTTCGTGATGCCGGCGTGGACGGCGTGGAGATTCATGCCGTGCACGAAGGTTATCTGCTGGATCAGTTCACGATCGCCAACTGGAACTACCGCACGGACGAGTATGGCGGATCCTTTGAGAACCGCTACCGTTTCCCGGTGGAGATTGTTCAGTGCATCCACAAGTATGCAGGAGACGATTTCCCGATATCCCTTCGTTACTCTGTTGTTTCCAAAACAAAGGGCTGGTATAAAGGCGCTATGCCGGGCGAAGAATTCGAAGAATTCGGCCGCGATATGGCAGAGTCCGAAAAGGCTATCAAATACCTCGAAGAAGCCGGTTATGCAATGTTCAACTGCGATAACGGCACCTACGATGCCTGGTATTGGGCACACCCGCCTCAGTATATGCCGGACAACTGCAACCTGGAGGATGTCGAGCATATTAAGCAGTTTACAGATGCACCTGTCGTATGCGCAGGGCGTATGCGTCCGGAAACTGCTGCGGAAGAAATTGCAGCCGGACGGCTCGACGCTGTTGCGATTGCCCGCCAGAATCTGGTGGATCCAGAGTGGATTGATAAAATCCTTGACGGAAGAGAAGAGGATATCAAGCCCTGTATCCGCTGCCACAACGGCTGTTTCAACTTTGCAAAGTACAAGGGAACGGCAAATGTTCAGTCTATGGAGGACTCTCTCCATCTTGCACGCTGTGCACTGACACCGCCTACCATGCAGCACAACCGCTACAAAATTGTACCGACAAGGAAGCCGAAGAGAGTTGCTATCATCGGCGGCGGAATCGGAGGTATGGAATGCGCCCTCGTTCTGAAGCAGCGCGGCCACGTACCTACAATTTTTGAGAAGACTGACGCGCTTGGCGGTATGTTCCTTACGGCTTCTGCCATGAGCTTTAAAGAGAACGATAAGGAACTTGTCCAGTGGTATCTGCGTGAAATTGACAGGCAGGGTATTGACGTCCGCTTCAATACAGAGGTGAACGATCTCGGCACGCTGCGTGGCTATGACGAGATCATTGTGGCAACAGGTTCCGTACCCAGAATCATGCCGGCAGTCCGCGGCTTCGAGAAAACGATCACGCTGACACAGCTTCTCAGAGAGAAAAAGGAAGTCGGCGACAAGGTAATGTTCTTCGGCGGCGGACAGTCTGCCTGTGAAGCGGCGTACGAGATGATTCTTCAGGGCAAGCACCCGATGATCGTAGAGTATGCGAAGGATCTTGTCCCTGCGCAGAATGTATGTCTGGCGAACGCCTCCTTCCTGCGCGATATGATGGAGTATAAGAATGTACCGGTTTACCTGGAGTCCACTATTACGGAAATCGGAGACGGATATGTAATTGTACGTCACAAAGACGGGAGCACGGAAAAAGTGGAGTGCGACGATGTAGTGAACGGTATCGGCTTTGTTCCTACACCGGTCGGCGAGAAAGCCAGAAACGTCCACCGCGTCGGTGACTGCGTTGCCATCGGCAACCTGCGTACAGCTATCTGGCGCGCATGGGATGTCTGTATGAAGATCTGACAAAACAATTTCATTCAGCTGAAAGCGGTACGATTCCGGTCGTGCCGCTTATTCATTTTTGGAGTCAGGACTATGCTTTTTTATCCATAGAGGGCTGTACGGGCGGAATAAAATATGCTATAATAATTTAGTTATTGCACTATTAGCCAACAAAGGAAGATACGAACTATATGAATACTATTAAATGCAGATTGTCTACAGTTCTTCTGGCGGTGAGCATATGCCTGCTGGTAGCCCTGCCGGCTGCATCTGCCGAGGGACCCGGTTCGGGAAATGAAAGTCTGATTGAACTGACAGGCAGCGGCGCAAAATTCAGCTGCAGCGGAGTCAGTGCAGAGGGGAGCATTATCACAATTTCCAGACCGGGAAGTTATGTTTTCAAGGGAACGCTTGAAAACGGGAGAATCATTGTCAACACCGGGCTTTCCCAGGAAAAAGTGTATCTGACGCTGGATGGCGTCAACATCACATGCCTGACAGACCCGGCAATTTATGTAGAGCAGGCAAAAAAAACCAGGATCTATATGACTGAGGGATCAGAGAACATCATTACTTCCGGCACGGAAGAGATGCTTGCCACATTTGACGACAATCGCAGCGGAGCTGCCATTTATGCAGAGGATGATCTGGATATACGCGGACCGGGAAAACTTACGGTTAACGGCTATATCAATAACGGCATCACCTGTAAGGATGACTTTGATCTGGAAGACGGAACCGTGGAAATCTTCTCCGCGAACAACGGAATCAGAGGGTCCGAGTCTGTGGAGATCAAGGCCGGGATACTGACTGTTACCTGCGGGAATGACGGACTGAAGGCAACGTCCTCCAAGGCAGGCAAGGGATTTGTCTCAGTACTTGGCGGCACGGTGTCTCTTTCCTGCGGGGGGAACGGCATCTCAGCGGTAACAGATGTGACGGTTTCAGGAGGAAATACTGTGATTGTTTCCGAGAAAACACCGATAAAAGCCGGTGGGGAGATTTCTCACACCGGTGGTACCCTGATCAGAAACGGAGAATAATAAAATGCATGAAGCGACAGCGGCTGGAATAGCTTCTCATCTGGAGGAGGTTGCCCAGAGATTTACTTCCATCGGAACAAGTTCTTCCGGGGGAAGGTATATCGGGCTTGACCTGACGGTTGAGGATGTCATCGGATTCCTTTTTACAGCAATGTTTCCGTATCATTTCGGGAAAGCGCGGGAACGCTTTGTAGAAACGGAAAAGCGAACGTGGGAGCTAATGCGTGCCTATGACGCACTGACACGATGCCTGATCTGGGTCTGCGACAGTGAAGAAGAGGCGTCAGAGAAAGCACTCAGACTGATTGACTCTCTTCCGGAGATACTGGAAATCCTGAAGACGGATGTGAGAGCCGGTTATGAAGGAGACCCGGCAGCAAAAAGCATTGACGAAGTTATTCTGACTTATCCTGCTTTTAAGGCAATCAGCATCTATAGAATGGCGCATAAACTGTATGAAATGGAAGTTCCGCTGATACCGAGAATGATGACGGAATATGCTCATAGAATTACCGGTATTGATATCCATCCGGGAGCGAAAATCGGCAGTTATTTCTTTATTGATCACGGTACCGGCGTTGTAATCGGAGAAACCACGACAATCGGTGAGCATGTGAAGCTTTACCAGCATGTTACGCTCGGAGCAAAAAGTTTCGAGGTCGGGGAGGACGGAACGCTTGTCAAGGGAATCAAGCGGCATCCTGATATTGGTGACAGAGTTGTTATTTATGCCGGAGCAACCATCCTGGGTGGGAACACCGTTATCGGAGATGACTGCGTTATAGGCGGAAATGTCTGGCTGACGCATTCCGTACCTGCGGGGGAGACGGTGACAATCAAGGTTCCCGATCTGCACAGCAGGAAATGATATAGATAAGTTCGGAAAGCAAACATGATAAAGAAAGAAGGTTGTTTATGGCGTACAGAGTGGTGACAAAGCGATTCCTCAATGAAGCAAAAAGTATATGCCTGTTTGAGATCGAGGCACCGTTGATTGCCCGGCATGCATTAGCCGGTCAGTTCGTTATTTTCCGTCTGGATGAGCAGGGCGAGCGTGTCCCGGTATCCGTTGCCGGATACGATCGTGAGAAGGGAACTGTCACAGTAATGGTACAGGCAGCCGGCCGTACGACAAGGATGCTTCACACGGTGGAGGAAGGCGACATTATCAGCGACGTAGTTGGTCCGCTCGGAAAAGCGACAGAAATGGAAGGGCTGAAAAAGGTGTGCGTAGTCGGCGGTGGCGTCGGCTGTGCAATTGCCTATCCGATTGCCAAGGAAATGCACGAGAAAGGCATTGAAGTAACCTTTATCGGCGGCTTCCGGAGTGCGGATATTGTTATCCTGAAAGAAGAGCTTGCAGCTGTGTCAGATAAACTGGTCATCTGCACCGACGATGGAACGTATGGCGTAAAAGGCTTTACCACCAATGCGCTGCAGGCGGAGATTGAGGCAAACATTGCCGAAGGCAAACCGCAGTTTGACAGGGTTATCGCCATAGGCCCTGATATTATGATGAAGTTTCTGGCAGAAGTTACAAGACCTTACGGTATCAAGACCGTCATTTCTCTTGACCCCATTATGGTTGACGGAACAGGCATGTGCGGCGGATGCCGTGTGATTGTCGGCGGCGAAACAAAGTTTGCCTGTGTCGACGGGCCGGATTTTGATGCGCACCTTGTTGACTTTGATTCCCTGATAAAGAGAGCAGCTTTCTATAAGGATGAGCAGGATAAAGCGGCAGAGCATATCTGCAGAATGACAGGAGGGAAGAGAATCCATGGCTGATATGAGTTTGAAAAAGAACCCTATGCCTGAACAGGATCCCCTGGTGCGTGCGGGGAACTTTGAAGAAGTCGCTTTGGGATATACTGCGGAACTCGCTGCGGCGGAAGCGAACCGCTGCCTGAACTGCCGCAATCCGCTCTGCGTAACAGGCTGTCCTGTGTCTGTGCGTATTCCGGAGTTTATTGCGAAGATTGTAGAAGGCAATCTGGATGAAGCTTACACGATTCTCACATCCACCAATTCACTCCCTGCAGTATGCGGCCGTGTGTGCCCGCAGGAGAAACAATGCGAAAGCAAATGCATCCGCGGAATAAAAGGAGAGAGTGTCGCAATTGGACGGCTTGAACGCTTTGTCGCGGATGTTCACAATGCAAAAGAAAAGAAAGAGGCTGTTGAGGTTCCGCCTTCCAACGGCCATCGCATAGCTATTGTCGGTTCCGGGCCTTCCGGCCTTACATGTGCCGGCGACCTCCGCAAGATGGGCTACGATGTTACAATTTTTGAAGCTTTTCACAAAAGCGGCGGTGTGCTTGTCTACGGCATTCCGCAGTTCCGTCTTCCAAAGGAAATCGTCCAGGTAGAGATTGACAACCTGACGGCAATGGGCGTGAAAATTGTCAACAACGCTGTCATCGGAAAGAGTGAGACAGTTGACGAACTGTTTGAGGACGGATTTGAAGCGGTATATATTGCGTCCGGCGCAGGGCTTCCGCAGTTCCTGCATATTCCCGGTGAAAATCTTCTCGGCGTATATTCCGCAAACGAAATCCTTACCCGTACAAACCTGATGAAAGCCTATCGGGATGATTATGACACTCCTTTAAAGCGCTTCCACAATGTGGCGGTTATAGGAGGAGGAAATGTGGCTATGGATGCCGCCCGCGTTGCAAAACGTCTCGGAGACGGCCGCGTCTATATCACCTACCGCCGGGGAATGGATGAACTGCCGGCCAGAAAAGAAGAGGTCGAGCACGCCGAAGAGGAAGGCATTGAGTTCCAGCTGCTGAACAACCCGGTGCGTGTTATCGGCGATGAAAACGGCAGAGTGACGGGAATTGAGCTGATCCGCCAGGAGCTCGGAGCACCGGACGAGAAAGGACGCCGCAGTCCGGTGCCGGTAGAAGGCAGCAACTGGATACTTCCGTGCGATGCCGTGATTATTGCCATAGGAACAAGCCCCAACCCGCTGATCCGTTCTACTACACCGAACCTGAACATCACCAGAAAAGGCGCTATTGAAACAGATGAAAACGGGAAAACTTCGCGTGAAGGCATCTTCTGCGGAGGAGACGCTGCAACAGGAGCTGCAACGGTTATCCTGGCAATGGGAGCGGGAAAAACCGCGGCAAAAAGCATTGATGAATATATCAAAAACAAGGCCTGAAAAGCCCGGCAGGAAACCGCCCGAAAGGGCGGTTTCCTGCGTTTTCCCCTATGAAGATAAAGTTAACAATTTTGGATTTTCGTTGACATAATTCCGCCTCTGTGATAGGATATACTAGATATATCGCGTGAAGGAGGTCCGGATGCCAATGGCAAAGAAAAATTCGGACGCTGAAGAAATACTCAGAAAAAATCAGGATGAAATGACTGATATAGAAAAGATGATGGCCGAAATCCTCAGTGAGTACGGCAGCGATGCACAGACTGAAAAGCCGGCAGAGGAAGATCTCAAGCCGGTTTATGCATCACCCGCACCTCCGGCTAAAAGAAGAAGCAGACCGTCTCCGGAGACAGACAGCAAGGTACAGCAAGTTGCCCGTATGAGGGCTGAGAGCAGGGAGCCAAGTTCTTCCTATACACAAAACAGCAGGGAAGAGCGGGAAAAGAACATCCGTGAGGCGTCCAAAAAACGGAGTTCGGTACCGCTGGTCATCATTCTTATCATGATACTGATCCTTGTGGTCGGAGCACTTGTATATCCGAAAATGTTTGAAGATCTGCGGGCTCAGAACTCTGCACAGACTGCACAGTCGGTTTCGTCGCAGGGAACTGCAGAGAAAGACGAAACGGATGCCCCGGAAGTACCGGATGTCAGTTTCCCGCCGGATATGATTTTCCCCACGCCTGAACAGAAAGATGCCGTTGAAGCCGGTACGATCAAGATTCAGCCTCCCGCAGGTTCGATCGTGATTATGTCTGAAACAAAGAAAGAACCTGAGACGGAATCCGAAGCAGGCGAACCTCAGGAGCATTCATACAGTTTCCATAAAGAGGATATCAGCTGGACTGATGCACAGGCAAAATGCCGTGAAATGGGTGGTCACCTTGTTGTTATAAGCAACGAGGAAGAGCTGAAGACAGTCATTCAGATGGCAGAGCAGAGCGGCATAGAAAAAGTATGGGTAGGCTGCCACAGAGAGTATGACGAGCAGAGAAACGAGCGTCTGATCTGGGAAAACAATGAAAACGTGGATTTCTACGTATGGGGAAGAGGCGAACCTTCCAGATTTGACAGCGGAGACCGTGTGGCAGAGGATTATCTGCTTTTGTGGCGCTTCAACGGAGCCTGGGTATATAATGACAGCAGAAACGATCCTGTGAGAGATTATCCTGCCATGTACAGCGGGCAAATCGGGTATATCTGCGAAATCGGATAAGAACAGAGATCAGAATTCAAAGGAGCCGGAATTATGAAAAACAGCAGAAAATGGATAGCATTTCTTATCAGCCTTGCAATGATGCTCACGTTTGCCGCTACAGCATTTGCAGCAGAGGCGAACAGCACGGCCAAGGCGGAGGATTCCTACGGGATCATCGATGCGGATGAGCTGCAGAAGATGTTTGATGATTTCGTGGCACAGTACGGGATGAACACCAAAAACAGAAGTTTCAGTGTCGGTTTTTGCTATCTGAAAACCGGTGATATGTGGTTTTATAACGAAGGAAAATGGTACTACAGCGCAAGCCTTTATAAAGTGCCGGTTTCCATGTTACTGGCAGAGAGAGAAGTTGCCGGTGAAATAACTTCTGAAACTATTTTTGAGAACATTTATTCAACCGGAAGCCTGGACACGCTGGAGAGAAAAGCAATTGTCAATTCCAATAATGACGCAGGGCATGCGCTCGTGGAGTGGATGGGCGGATCCTATAACGGAAAATGTGCCGATCAGCTGATCAAACTTACCGATCTTCCAAAGGATTACTTTATCCAGGATTTCTATGATTACAGCTATTATTCGGTTAATTTCTATACGCAGGTTCTCAGAACGCTGTATAACAACCAGCAGGACTATCCGAGAATTATCGATTATATGAAGCAGGCGCAGCCCGGCGCCTATCTGCGCACTTACCTGGAAGGCACCTATGAAGTGGCTCAGAAGTACGGCGCTTTTGAGGAAGTGAAGGCCAACCCAACGAAAAACAACAACCATGCTGCGGGCATTATTTATACGCCGAACCCAATTGTCGTAACAGTAATGACTATCAATGTGGAAAATTTCAACAACCGCATCGGCGAAGCTGCGAAAATGCTCAGTGACTATGCCCTGAAGCTGGATGCCAAATACGACAGCTATATTGCGGAGAAACAGCGCGCAGAACAGGAAGAGGCTGCGCGGCTTGCCCGTGAGGAGGAAGAGCGCCTTGCCCGTGAAGCCGCCGAAGCACAGGCTGCTGCACAGACAGCTTCAACGTCCGCCGAAACCGGGAACCCGCCGTCTTCCGTTTTCATGAACGGGACTCCGGAACCGCAAAATACGCAGCCTGTTTCGACCGAAACAGCTGTGTCCTCCGACAAGGGAGGAATATTCAGTATACTTGCAGGATTCGGGTTGGATTACACGCAGAGAATCGTTGTGATTGCCGGTGTCGGTATCTTTGTCCTGGGGCTTATACTGCTGATTGTGGCGTTGAGCATGAGACGGCACAGAAAATACGACGATGACTACGATGATTATGACGATTATGATGATGAAGAAGACGAGGAGGAAGACGATGACTATCTGGAGCCGCCTCCCGTAAAGAAAAAGACCCGTCGTCAGACAAAGCGTGATGAAGAATATTACGAGGATTATCGTCCTTCAAAACGACAGGACAGTGAAGAAGCATACTATGACATGGAGGATTACATGCCGGATAAGCCGGAAGCAAATGAAGAGTATGCTGACGACAGCGATGAGAGCTACTATCAGGACAGCCGGGCAAACGAGGAATTCCTGGATAATGATGACTTTTTTGGAACAGACTCTTTCCTGGATGACGGAGAGCTGGATGAATTCCGTGAGGGGTTTGATGACGACGAACTCAATCCGTACAGTGATGATGATCTGACAGGCGGAAAGAACGACAGATCCGGCTATATTCCTAGACACTGAGTTTCCCGCAATGCGCATGATGCGAAAGAGACTATTGAGCGTTGTGCTTGTGATATGCCTTTGCCTGCCGCTGCCTGCGTGCGGCGGCAGTGCTTATGGTGTAAAAGCGGCGAAAACGCTTGTACAGCAGCAATATTCCCTTGCTTTCCGCAATAACGACCCCACAGTTTATTATGTGGTAGCGGCGATTCAGGTTCTTGCAGCACAGGGAAAAGTTGATGAACTGTCACAAAAATGGTTCGGCAGCAGAATTATCAATTTTGACAAAAACGCTTCCGCACTGGATAATCTGCTCGTGCCCGAGAACAAAACCTTCATTATCGGAGTGGATGTCAATTCCTTCCCTTTCGTATATTCTTCGAATGGAACTCTATGGGGCTTTGATATTGAACTCGCGATTCTGGTAACCGATCTTCTCGGATGGACGCTGAAAGAGCAGCAAATTGAAAAGGAAAAGGTTTACGATGAACTTGCTTCCGGCAATATTGACTGTGCCTGGGGCGGGATCGCTTTGGATGAGAAAGAAATCGCAAAGGAAATCTACACGCAGGTAGGCCCTTACGCCAGCAACGATATTGTAATTGCAACCAGAGACAGCGCAATGATCAGCGGCAATTTTCGGGGGAAAACGCTTGCCATGCCCTCCACAACGGAAGCAATGGCGGCTTTGAATACAGATCCCCGTCTTGCGGGGAGACTTGGCAATGTTATTCGTCTGGTAGGAGGAACGATAGAGTGTTTCAGCTACCTCTATTCCGGCAGGTGTGATGCTATTCTCACGGACAGCACGGCAGTTATGTACTATAACTGTCACTGAATCAGAATAAAGGGAGGGAGAACTGATGAAGTTTGATATCAGAGAAGATAAACTGACAGAATTTCTGCTCGGTCTGGGGCTGTTTGTTGCAGGTATTATCATGCTGACGAAAAACATCTATGTTTCTACTCCCATGTTCAGCCACGGTGTGAAAATCGGCGGTATATATTTTCGTACGGGAGTCTGTGTCTTTCCTTTTGTTGCAGGAGCAATTTGTTTGTTTCTGTGGCCGGAGAGACTTTGGCCGAAAATTGTAACGGGAGCCGGATTCCTCTTTATCCTTGGCGTAGCTGTTTTTTCGGTTAATATCCGGGTCAAGGCTGTATCGCTTGTAAAATGGTTGTGCATTCTGATCAGCCTTGCAGGCGGGATTGCGCTGATGGGCCGCGCAGTATATCTGCGCAGAAAAAAATGAATAAGCGCATTCTGTTTTTTTCACTCGCTGTTTTTGCCCTGCTCTGCCTTATGACCGGCAGAGCAGAGCTTTCTTATGCAGATAAGGAGGATACCGGATCGGTGCAGATTGCATTTGCCACGGATTTGCATTATATTTCTCCCAAACTGACAGACAAAGGGCCTTTATTTCAATATGTTGCAAGCCGTAATGACGGAAAACTGATGCTCTATACAGAAGAGATCGTGGACGCTTTTATTGAACAGATGCTGGAAGAGCGTCCGGATGCTGTGATTCTGGGCGGTGATCTGAGTTACAACGGGGAATATGAAAGCCATCTGTCTCTTGCGGAAAAGCTTCGAACTCTTCAAAAAGCGGGGATTATGGTCCTTGTGCTGCCCGGTAATCATGATTTGGATAATTCCTATGCGTTTTCTTTTCAGGGGGACAGTTATGAAAAGACAAGAACGACTACCCCGCAGGAATTTGCGGAAATCTATCATGAGTTCGGACCTGCTCAGGCAATAAGTGTAGATGCGGTTTCAGGCAGCTATGTATGTCAGCTTGGCGATAATCTGCGTGTCCTGATGCTGGATACGAATTCTGTTTCACAAAACAGTTTTCCGCCGGAGAGCCTGCCCTGGCTGGAAGAACAGCTGCGGGATGCAAGGGAGCATGCCATCTACACAATAGCGGTAAGCCATCAAAATCTGAAGATTCATCATCCGCTGTTTGTCCGTGGTTACCGGATTACCAATGCCTCTTCAATAGATAAACTCTACAGGCTGAACAGAGTAGTCTGTCAGCTGAGCGGTCATATGCATATTCAGCATGCGGTTTCAGGAACTGTTCCGGAAATCCTGACTTCGCCTCTCTGTCTTGCTCCGGCCCGCTATGGATGGCTCAACTGGAACGGTGAAAGCCTTTGCTATGATGCCCGTGAGACCGATGTAGAGAAGTATGCCACTGAAAAAGGGGAAACAGACGAGAATTTACTTCATTTTCGGGAATATGCCCGCAATTGTCTGTACCAGATTCACTGTAATCAGATTGAAAGATCCTATGAAGGATCCGGACTGAATCAAGAAGCTGTGGATGAGTATGCCGCTCTCTTCGCGGCAACGAACTCCGCGTTTTTCACCGGA
>JAEEGL010925068.1_pt1 | contig 11452 bp, 4 predicted proteins | sample 9134231 | NCBI WGS metagenome assembly JAEEGL01 (sample SAMN16246548, study PRJNA631951) | gut metagenome | biome: gut microbiome; feature: rumen; material: fiber-attached | host: Bos | place: Iran: Karaj | collected 2018-10
CAGCAGCTGTGCTGAGCGGCGCTTGTGCGTCAGCCGTGAACGGCGGTTTTTCGCCGGGACAAGCCCGGCGCGATGGGAGGCCTTCTTTGCGGAGCGTACATTTTTCCTTGACCGCAAAGAGAAAAAACGGTATATTTATAAGGAATAAACAAACAAAACCGGACAAATCGACATACGAAAAGGAGGAACCGATATGAAACGCTTTTTCGCGCTTTTGCTGTGTCTCGTGATGGCGCTGTCGCTGGTCCCTGCGGCCGCCGCCGAGGACGTCGAGATCGTCGACGTCGAACCAGAGAACGAATTGGTAGAAATCGTCGAATTCGAAGTCCCGGCCGAGCCGGAGGAGGCGCTGCCAAACTCCGATTCCGGCATTTATTTCCAGCGAGCGGACTGGGAATACAACAATCACGTTCTCTATCTGAAGCACCATAATTGGCAAGGCGGCGGTATTATAGAATATGTCATGTTTGAGAGTGAACGCCCCTGGTCCGCATATATCAGCGAGATCCAGACGATCGTTCTTGATGAGGGCTGCGTAGGGATTGACTCGTATGCATTCCGGGATTATCCGCATCTTCAAACGATTGTCATTCCCTATTCGGTGGAATACATTTATAGAGGCGCTTTCCAAAACTGCCCGGAGCTGCAGACCATCGACCTTCCCGGCATTTCCAAAATCATGGAGTATACCTTTGAGGGCTGCAGCTCGCTGGAATCCATCAGCATTCCGAGCGCCGTGACCGAGATCAAGCAGTATGCTTTCGCTGATTCGGCGATCCAAAGCCTGGAGTTTTCAACGAACCTGACGAAGCTGCACGACTACGCACTGGCCGACATGGGCAGCCTGAGCACGGTCACGTTCCGGGGCAGCCTTCCCGAGATCGGCGACCACAGCTTCGCCAGCGTAACGGCCACCGTCAACACGCCGACCGGCAGCAGAGCCTGGCCCGTGTCTGCGATGAAGGACTACGGCGGTCATCTGACCTGGGCGAACCGGCCGGCGGATGTACCGATCACCTCCGTTTCCGTAACGATCACGGAGCCCTCGGTCGGCGCGGCGCCGGATTATTACCCGGTCCTCCCGTCCGGCGCGAATTATTATTCTGATGACTATAATACCAGCAATTACAAAAATGACGTTCGCTGGCAGTATACCGGCGGTGCTTATCTGGTTGTTGACTCGGCGATCTTCGAGGCGGGCAAAGAGTATTCGGTGTTTATCTATCTCACCCCGAAAGACGGCTATGCTTTCGCCGAGTCGTGCACAGGCACCATCAACGGGAAGACGGCGGAAGTGCATTTGGAAGGCAGCGGACAGCTCCGGGTGAGCTATTACTTCCCGGCCCTTGCCGCCAAGCCGACGATCACGACGCAGCCCAAGAGCCAGAGCGTCGCCGAGGGCACGACGGCGAAGTTCACCGTGGCGGCCACGGATGCGGAGAGCTATCAGTGGTACTACCGCAAGAACAGCAGCGACACCTGGAAGAAGAGCACCTCCGCCGGTGCGAAGACGGCGACGCTCTCCGTCACCGCCGAGAGTTACCGCAGCGGCTACCAGTACCGCTGCAAGGTGTCGAACAGCGCGGGCTACAAGTACAGCTCCGCCGCGACCCTGACGGTTGTGACGAAGCCCGCGATCACGACCCAGCCCAAATCCCAGAGCGCCACGGAGGGGACGACGGTGAAGTTCACCGTTGCGGCCACCGGCGGCAGCCTCAAATACCAGTGGTATTACCGCACAAGCTCGACCGGCGATTGGAAGAAATCCACCGGCACCGGCGCGACGACCAAGACCCTCTCCGTCGAATCCAAGGCCTACCGCGACGGCTATCAGTACCGCTGCCGCGTCTCCAACGCCGCAGGCTACAAGTACAGCGCCGCCGCGACGCTGACGGTCGTCGTGAAGCCGACGATCACGACGCAGCCCGCAAGCAAGACGGTCACGGCGGGCACGACGGTGAAATTCACCGTCAAGGCCACCGGCGGCGACCTGAGCTACCAGTGGTATTATCGGACGTCTTCGAGCGGCGAGTGGAAGAAGTGCACCGGCACCGGCGCGACGACGGCGACTCTCTCCGTCGAGGCCAAGAGCTTCCGCAGCGGCTACCAGTACCGCTGCCGGGTCTCGAACGCCGCGGGCTACAAGTATTCCAGCGCCGCGACGCTGACGGTAAAATAGTTTTCGGTTTTCAGAAAAGACGGCTCCCGCCGTCTTTTCTGGTCTGCGCGCATCCGGTTTTCCTTGACCGCGCAGGAAAAAAGCGGTATACTTAATTTGTGATAGTTTAAATCGGAAAAGAATTGGAAAAAGGAGGGTATCCCATGAAACGTTTGCTGGCCTTGCTGCTTTGCCTCGTGATGGCGCTGTCTCTGATCCCCACGGCCGCCGCCGGGGACATCGAGATCATCGACGTCCCGGAGGAGACTGCGGAGGAAGAACCCATTGTCATCGCGGAGCCGGAGACGGCGACGCCGAACGCCTCCGTGGCGATCGATGCGGCCAACTTCCCGGACAACCACTTCCGCAGCTACGTGTCCGATAATTTCGACGCCAACGGCGACGGCGTTCTCAGCGCTTCCGAGATCGCCAACGCTACTTATATAGAGTGCGTTTTTGAGGGCATCGAATCATTTGAGGGCATTGAGTACTTAACCGCGCTGAAAGAACTGTGTTTCGAAAACAATCCGGTGTACTCGCTGGATGTATCGAACAATAAGGAACTGGTTTTCCTGGACGCCAACATGACGCCCCTGTCTTCTCTCGACGTGTCGCAGAATACAAAGCTGGAACAACTGTCGGTCGGCAATACCCACCTGACCTCGCTGGATATTTCCAAGAACACGGCGCTTCGGGACTTTTATAGCGAATATACCGAGCTCGAAGTCCTCGACGTCAGCAACTGCCCGGGACTGCTTTTCCTCATTACATACGGAGAAAGGCACGAACACACAGACCTGGGCCCGTGGAGCATTTCTTATGAATATATGTTTGATGAAGGCGATGAAGGTACGAAAACGCATAAACTCTGGTTCGACTCAGGCACCACGCTGATATACAAGCCGACGATCACGACGCAGCCCAAGAGCCAGAGCGCCGAAGAGGGCACGACGGCGAAGTTCACCGTCAAAGCTACGGGTGCGACGGGCTACCGCTGGCAGTACCGGACGAGCAGCACGGGCAGCTGGAACAACTGCACGTCCGCGACCGCCGGCTACAACAAGGCGACGCTGCAGGTGAGCGCGACCAAGGCCCGCAACGGCTACCAGTACCGCTGCAAGGTCTCCAACGCCGCGGCAAGCGTCACCTCGAACACGGTCACGCTGACCGTGAAAAGCACGACCGTCAAGCCGACCATTACGACTCAGCCGAAGTCCGCGAAGGTCTATGTGAACACGACCGCGAGCTTCACCGTCGCGGCCGACGGCGCGGCGAGCTACCAGTGGTACTATCGCACGAGCAGCAGCGGCAGCTGGACCAAGAGCACGACGGACGGCAATACGACGAAGACCCTGAAAATCAAGGGCACCACGGCGAGAAACGGCTATCAGTACCGCTGCAAGGTCTCGAATGAGGCGGGCTATGTCTATACGAACGCGGCGACCCTGACCGTTACCGACAAGCCCGTGATCACGACCCAGCCGAAGAGCCAGACCGTTGACCTCGATAAGACGGTGTATTTCACGGTCACGGCGAACGGAGCTTCGAGCTACCAGTGGTATTACCGCAAGTCGGAGACCGGCGAATGGCTCGAAACCGGCCTGAGCGGCTGCACGACGGACTCGCTGAAGGTGATCGCCAAGAGCACGCGCGACGGCTGGCAGTTCCGCTGCAAGGTCAGCAACGCGAAGGGCTATGCCTACTCCAACGCCGCGACGCTGACGCTCAAAAAGGATCCCGTCACCGAGAAGCCCGTCATCGTCACCCAGCCGAAGAGCGCGACCGCACGCCTGGACTCCGTCGCGCAGTTTACCGTCACGGCGACCGGGGCGGCGAGCTACCAGTGGTATTACCGCAAGTCGAGCAGCGACAGCTGGGCGGAGACTGCTCTGAGCGGCTACACGACAGCCACGCTGAAGGTCACGGCCAAGAGCACGCGCGACGGCTGGCAGTTCCGCTGCAAGGTCTCGAACGCCATGGGCTACGTCTACACGAGTGCGGTCAAGCTGACCGTGACCGAGAAGCCCGTGATCACGGCCCAGCCGGCGAGCAAATCAGCCTCTGAGGGTGCGACGGTCAAATTCACCGTCACGGCCGAAGGCGCGGCGAGCTACCAGTGGTACTATCGGACGAGCAGCTCCGGCAGCTGGCAGGAGTGCAGCGGCACCGGCGCGGCCACCAGGACGCTGAGCGTCGAGGCGAAGTCCTTCCGGAACGGCTATCAGTACCGCTGCAAGGTCACCAACGACAAGGGCTACGTCTACAGCTCCGCCGCGACCCTCACGGTGAAATAGTTTTTTCGTTTTCGGTTCTTTGTTTTTAGAAGCAGGCCGCCCGGGAGTTTTCTCCCGGGCGGTTTTTTGCCCGGGCGGAGCGGGATCGCGCAGCTGACAAGCTGCCTGCAGGGGAGCGAGCAAGCACTCCTCCGCAGGCTTTTTTTGCGCATTTTTGTTGACCGGGTGAAAACTTGGCGTTATATTTATTTCATAACGATTTAGCCTGAACGCGAAGAAAGAGGAGGAATGACAACATGAAGAAAGCGCTCTCGCTGCTGCTCTGTCTGGCGCTGTGCCTGTCTCTGGTTCCGGCGGCTTTCGCTGCGGATACGGGGGACATCGTCATCGCGGAGGACGAAGAGATCATCGACATCATCGACCCCGTCGCGGCCGCAGAGGAAGCGGAAGCCGCCGGGGAAAGCCAGCCCCTGCCGGAGCTTGAGGAGAAGCCGGCACCCGAACTCTGCGCGGGAGACTTCGACCCGATCGATGACGGGGAAGCGGCTGCGGAGCTCGGCGACGGTCTGAACGCCGACCCCACCTCCGGAAGCTGCGGCACCAACGCCACCTGGACCTATAACACCAGCACGCGCGCCTTGGTGATCTCCGGCACGGGCGCCGTCACGTCCTCGCCCTGGCTCAGCTATTATCGGGAAGCCCTCCGCACCGCCACGATCGAGACAGGCATCACCAGCCTCCGCATGGGCATGTTTGCCAACTGCAGCAACCTGAACGCGGCTTCAATCCCGGGTACGGTGACCGCCTATAATGGCAGCAGCGGCACCACAACCGGCGTGTTTGAAGGCTGCACCGCGCTGACGAACGTTCAGATCGCCGACGGCGTGACCCGCCTTGCGAGCTATATGTTCCAGGACTGCACCGCTTTGAGGAGCGTGACGCTGCCCAACACGATCACAGAGATCGGCCGGATGGCCTTCGACGGCTGCACCGCGCTGCAGAGCGTGGACCTGCCCGTCTCTGTTACGCTGATCGATACCTATTGCTTTAACGGCTGCACCGCGCTGCAGTCCTTTGCGGCGGCCGGACTGGAAACCCTCGGCGCAGACGCGTTTTACGGCTGCATCCGGCTCAACAGCGTCTCTCTGCCGGAGACGCTGACCGAGATCGGCAACAGCGCTTTCAGCGGCTGCACACGGCTCGGCACCGTGAAGCTCCCCGACAGCCTGATCACGCTCGGCAACTACGCCTTCCACGGCTGCACCGGACTGACGAGCCTGGATCTCGGCGAGGGCGTGTCCTCGGCCGGATCCGGCGCTTTCTCCGGCTGCACCAGCCTCAGGAGCGTGACGGTCCCCGGCTCGCTCAACAGCTTCCCCCAGTCCTCCGTGGGTGCGGACGGCGTGTTTGAGGGAGACACCGCCCTCACATCCGTCACGGTCGAAAGCGGCGCGACGAAGATCGCCCAATACATGTTCCGCGACTGTACCGCGCTGAAAACACTCTCGCTTCCCAACACTCTGATCACGATCGGAGCCAGCGCCTTCTCCGGCTGCACCGCTCTGCAGACTGTGACGATCCCCGGCTCGGTGACGACGCTCGAAAACTATGCCTTCGATGGCTGCACGGGGCTGAAAACGCTGAATCTGAACGATGGCCTTGTCTCGATCGGAAACCATGCGTTTTACGGCTGCAGCAATCTGACCGCGCTGGATCTGCCCTACGGCGTGACCGACGTCGGCTATCTCGCCTTCGGCCACTGCATCGCCCTGACAACAATTACGATGGCCGACACGGTGACGGACATCGACACATACGCGTTCTCCCAATGCACCGCGCTGACAAGCCTCCGGCTGAGCAAAAACCTCACCAGCCTCGGGCAGAGCGCCTTCGCCGACTGCACCGCTCTGACGAGCGTAACGCTGCCCGGCAAGCTGAGCGAGTTTCCCGCGACGACGAACCCAAGCGGTTGCTTTGAGGGCTGCACCGCACTGAAGACGGCGGTCTTTTCCGAGGGTATGACGGTCGTTCCCGGCCGGATCTTCCGCGGCTGCACGGCGCTGAGCAGCGTGACCCTGCCATCTACACTGACGCTGATCGACGAATGGGCCTTTGACGGCTGTGAGAGCCTGAAGAGCATCAAGCTGCCCGAGGGCCTGACGACCATCGCCCGCTCGGCCTTCTATGAATGCGGCCTGACCGGGATCGTGATCCCGAGCACGGTGAGCACGATCGAAGGCAGCGTCTTCAGAGGCTGTGCGTCGCTCAAGACGATCGACTTCCTCGGCGACGCGCCGTCGATCGGCTCCCTCGCCTTCGATAATGTGACCGCAACGGCCTACATCCCGCCGACCGCCTCCGGCTGGACCGACGATGTGACGGTGGATTACGGCGGCTCGATCACCTGGGTGCGCGGCGTCCGTCCGGTGATCACCGCCAGCCCCAGCTCCGTCACCGCCGCCGAGGGGACGACGGTGAAATTCACGGTCAAGGCTACCGGGGCAAAGAGCTACCAGTGGCAGTACCGCAAGAGCAGCAGCGACAGCTGGAAAAACAGCACCGCCTCCGGCGCGAAGACGGCCACGCTCTCCGTCACCGCCGAGAGCTACCGCAGCGGCTACCAGTACCGCTGCAAGGTGTCCAGCAGCTCGGCCACCGTGACCACGAAGGCCGCGACGCTGACCGTTGTGACGAAGCCCGCGGTCACGACCCAGCCCAAGAGCCAGAGCGCCGCCGAGGGGACGACGGTGAAGTTCACCGTTGCGGCCACGGGCGGCAGCCTCAAATATCAGTGGTACTACCGCACGTCTTCGACCGGCAGCTGGCAGAAATCCAGCGGCACCGGCGCAGCCACGAAGACCCTCTCCGTCGAGGCGAAGGCCTACCGCAGCGGCTATCAGTATCGCTGCCGGATCTCGAACGCCGCAGGCTACAAGTACAGCTCCGCCGCGACCCTGACCGTGCTCACGAAGCCCGCAATCACGACGCAGCCGAGCAGCAAGACCGTGTCCGCGGGCACGACCGTGAAGTTCACGGTCAAGGCCACCGGCGGCGACCTGAGCTACCAGTGGTACTACCGCACGAGCAGCACCGGCAGCTGGCAGAAGTGCAGCGGCACCGGCGCGACGACCGCGACGCTGACCGTCGAGGCGAAGAGCTACCGCAGCGGCTACCAGTACCGCTGCCGGGTCTCAAACGCCGCGGGCTACAAGTATTCCAGCGCCGCGACGCTGACAGTGAAATAGTTTTTGGTTTTCAGTTTTCAGAAAAGACGGCTCCGGCCGTCTTTTCTTTTGCGAAATATCCAATTATTCCCTTGACCACAGCGAAAAAAAACGGTATATTTAAATTGGATTGGTATCATTCGATAAATGGATAAAGTATGCGGTCGATAAAGGAGGGTTTTCCATGAAGCGTCTCTTATCCCTGCTGCTGTGTCTCATGATGGCCCTGTCGCTGATCCCGGCGGCCGCCGCCGAGGACATTGAGATCGTCGGGGTCGATGACCCGGAGGAGATCGTCGTCGTCGAGGAGCCTGCCGACGGGGCGGCAGCGGTACCCAACGCCATCGTTGCCAGCGGAGCCTGCGGCGACAACATCCAGTGGTATCTCTACGAAACCGGAGAAATGAGCCTTACCGGCTCCGGCGACATGTGGAACTTCCACGCCACCGATCCGGTCCCCTGGGGTGATTATCTCAATTCGATCAAAACGCTGACCATCGGCTCCGGTATCACCTCGATCGGCAACCGTGCTTTTTCCGGATGCTCCAACCTGAAGCTGAGGCCGGATATCCTGGAGAGCCTGAACGGGATCAGGGTCATCGGCTATGCCGCATTTGCCAACTGCACGAGCCTGGACTATGTCTTTATCCCGGACACTGTCACGAGTATCGCCGAAAACGCCTTTGCCGGCTGCACAAATCTGAAGCATGTGACGATCGCGGGATCCCCGGCGCTCGGCCCCGCGCCGTTTTACGGCTGCAGCTCGCTGGAAGCGATCAGCCTGCTTTCCGACACGGCCCCGAGCTTTTCCGATGATACCTTTGACGGAACGCCCTGGATCACGGTGTATTATCCCCCCGACAACAGCAGCTTCAGCGCCTGTGTCGGGCAGAACTACGGCGGCGAGCTGAGCTGGTCGGCGGGCCTGCACGGCTGGTGCGGCGACGATGTGGACTGGGAGCTCGGTTCGGACGGGCGCCTGACGATCTACGGCTCCGGCCCGACCTGGGCGAATCCCAGCTTCCGGGTGAGAGCAGGCTCGATCAAGTCCGCCTATGTCGGCCCAGGCGTGACCGATCTGGCCGATTATTTCTTCTACTATCTGACAAATCTGACGGCTGTCACGCTGCCCGACACGATCACCGGGATCGGCAGCTACTGCTTCTATTACGACGCGATGCGGTCGATCGAGATCCCGGCAGCCGTGACGAAAATCGACAGCAGCGCCTTCGTTAAGACAGGGTTGACAAGCATCCGCTTTCTCGGCCATGCGCCGACGATCGCGCCGTCCGCCTTTTCCGGGCTGAGCGGTGTGACCGCCCGGTACTATCCGCTGGCTGACTGGAAGGAGAGCGTCTGGTCCGGCCTCGGCGGCAGCATCACCTGGGTCTGTGATGATAAGCTCGGCGCGGACGTGACCTGGAAGCTGAGCAGCGCCGGCAAGCTGACGCTGAGCGGCAGCGGTGCGACCTGGGACTACAGCGGGAGCGATCACCCCGGCTTCTGGCATGTCAGCGGAGACTGCCGGAGCCTCACCGTCGGCTCGGGCATCACAGAGCTGGGCGAGGAGATCTTCAATGGGCTGGACTGCCTTACGAGCGCGACGCTCCCTGCGAGCCTGACCGGGATCGGCAGCTACGCCTTCGACAACTGCGTCGATCTGGCGCAGATCGTTTTCAAGGGCAGCGCGCCGAGCTTCGGCAGCTCCTGCTTCTATAACATCAGGAATCTGACGGCCTGCTATCCCTCCGGCGACACAAGCTGGACGGACAGCGTCAGGAAGAACTACGGCGCCGACCGCGTCACCTGGAAGGCGGTCGCAAAGCCGGTGATCACGACCCAGCCCGCGAGCAAGACCGCCGTCGCCGATGAGACCGTGCAATTCACGGTGAAGGCGTCGGGCGACAGCCTGAGCTACCAGTGGTATTACCGCACCAGCAGCGCCGGCGAATGGAAGAAGTCCACCGGCACCGGGGCGACGACCAAGACGCTGCCCGTGGAGGCGAAAAGCTACCGCAGCGGCTATCAGTACCGCTGCAAGGTGTCCAACGCCATGGGATACAAGTACAGCACCGCCGCGACTCTGACCGTGACGGCGCCGGTCAAGCCGACGATCTCGACTCAGCCGAAGAGTCAGAGCGCCGCGGTGGGCAGCACGGTGCAGTTCTCTGTCACGGCTGCGGGCGGCGGACTGAGCTACCAGTGGTATTATCGCACCGGCAGCGACGGCGAGTGGAAGCAATCCACCGGCACCGGCGCGACGACCAGAACGCTGTCCGTGGAGGCCAAGAGCTACCGCGACGGCTATCAGTACCGCTGCAAGGTGTCCAACACGGCGGGCTACAAGTACAGCTCCGCCGCGACGCTGACGGTCGTTGTGAAGCCGACGATCACGACCCAGCCCTCGAGCAAGACCGCCGCGGCGGGCACGACGGTGAAATTCACCGTCAAGGCCGACGGCGGCGACCTGAGCTACCAGTGGTATTACCGCACCTCTTCGACCGGGAGCTGGACCAAATGCACCGGCACCGGCGCGACCTCCGCGACGCTTCCCATCGAAGCGAAGAGCTACCGCAGCGGCTATCAGTATCGCTGCCTGGTGAAGAACGCGGCCGGTTCGGTCTATACCAGGGCCGTAACGCTGACCGTCCAATAACAAGGGATTGACAAGAGGACAAATCAGTTCACTATTTTTCAAAAGGAGGATTTCCCATGAAGCGCTTCTTAGCCCTGCTCCTTTGCCTCGTGCTGTGCCTGACGCTGATCCCCGCGGCGGCCGCCGAGGACATCGAGATCATTGAAACCGACCCGGAGGAGGATCTCATTGCGATCGTCGAGCCCGCGCCGCCGGCCGAGGTACGGGAAAACGACGAGTTCGGCATCGTCGCCGAAGGAAAATGCGGCGACGACGTCAAATGGGAACTGCATGAAAGCGGCCAGCTGAACATCTTCGGCGAGGGCGACATGTGGAGCTTCCCGGACGAAGATCCCGGCTATGCGCCCTATGCCGATCAGATCAACTTCGTCATCATCAGCGAGGGCGTGACCAGCGTCGGCAGCTGGGCGTTCTACGAAAAGTATGCCAACCTGACGAAGGTCTGGTTCCCGCACTCCCTGAAATCCGTCGGCAATTCCGCCTTCAAGGGCACCGGTCTGGTCGAGATCTGCTTCTATGAAGAGCTGGAGGAGATCGTCGGCTGGGCCTTCGAGGACTGCGACTCGCTGGTGCGCATCGCCTTCCACGGCAGCGCGCCCGAGCTGAACTTCGCCTGCTTTGACAATGTGACCGCTACGGTTTTCTATCCGAAGGGCGACGCGAGCTGGACGAGCGCGAAGATCAAGGACTACTACACGAACCACCACATCAACGGCGAGGCGGAGGATCCCGCCGACGGCACCCTGACCTGGAAAAAGGTTCAGTTCTGCGGCGATTTCGCCTTCTGGGAGATCAAAAACCGCGTGCTGACGATCACCGGCACGGGCATGATCGGAGCGGGGGCTGAAGAAGGCAGCTCGATGTTTATCCCGATGATGGATCAGTTCGACAGCGTGTACATCTCGGACGGCATGGAAGGGATCGGCGCCTGGTCCTTTGCCGGACTGACCAACATGAAAACGATCCGCATTCCCTCGGGCATGGACCGGATCGCCATGGGCGCCTTTATGAACTCCGGGCTGACGGAGTTCACCTTCCCCGACGCGCCGCGGCTGGTCATGGAGAACCTTTTCTCTGGCTGCAAGTCGCTGAAGAACGTCTACTGCCTGGGCGATCCGACCGGCTACGGCTGGGGTACCTATAAAGGCGTGACCGCCACGATCTACTACCCGGCGGACAA
>JAEEGL010955835.1_pt1 | contig 11452 bp, 6 predicted proteins | sample 9134231 | NCBI WGS metagenome assembly JAEEGL01 (sample SAMN16246548, study PRJNA631951) | gut metagenome | biome: gut microbiome; feature: rumen; material: fiber-attached | host: Bos | place: Iran: Karaj | collected 2018-10
CCTTTGCCTTTTTCTTCTGCTCGTCCGTGAGGGAATCCCAAATTCCCGCGAGCGCCTTGTTCAGCTCGTTCTTCTTGTTCTCGTCCATAGTGTAAGCTCCTTCCGTTTCCGGTATGTCAGTCGTCAGTGCGGCAAGTCCATTATACTTTACGGTGTAAAACACAGGTTACTTATTGATACGGGGAATTTTTCAATGTGGCTGCGAATTTCAGAAAATGCTTTTTGGGAATTGCTCCGCCGCCCGCTCAAAGTCTTGACCGTTTACAACAGGCTATTATAATTGTAACTTGACCCCCCGTGGTCAAGTCAATAGAAAAGTTGAGGCGCGTGCATGATTTTTCCGAAAAAAAGAAAGCTGTTTACCATCAACGAAGTGTCCCGCGCCTGCGGTCTCAGCCGCACAACCCTGATCCGTCTGGAAGAGAGCGGTTTTTTCACGCCGTACCGCATCGATCCCGATACGGGGTATCGTTATTATGACGCATATAATGTGACGGTGCTCGGCGAATATCTGCGGCTGCAGGCAGTCGGGCTTTCGCGCCGGGAGATCGCGGATCTGTACTACGAGCGCGTTGACAGCGCCGAGTTCCTCCGTTCGCAGCGTCAGAAGCTCAGCGATCTGCAGCGTTTTTTGGATGAATACGAGCTTCGTCACAGCCACGCGAAAAATCACTCCATCTCTTATGTGTCGCTCCCTGCTGCGACCTGCTACTGCGACGAGCTGACGTCTTCCTCCTTCGCAGAAACGGAAACGCTTGCCTATCTGTCTTATGAAAAGGTGATCGACGCGGGATACCGGCTGCTGTCCGGCAAATCGCCCTTTATCATATCCGATGACTGGCCGAAGCGGACAGGCCCCTCCGAAGCCGGATATCGCTTTACGTTTTGCATCCCTGTCACGCCGGATCGAAAGTCAGGCTCCTTTCTCCGCGTTTTCCCCGCGACCGACGCGCTTTCCATTCTCGGCTTCGGCAGCTATTCCGTTGTTCCGGAGCTATGCGCGCGCCTCCTGCGGGAGCTCGACGCCCGAGCGCTCGAGCCTTCCGGCCCCATGCGGATCGTCGTGCTGGTTGCTCCTTATGCCGGGACGCATTACAAGAGCGATGATTTCTGCTACGAATGCGTCGTTCCGATCAAGGAGCGGAAAGAACAGGCTTCTTCATGATCTGCCCCTCGGCGGTATGGCCGCAGGTAAACCGACCGGCGCGGCATAAGAGCGCAAAAGGAAAGTTCCGAAACAAGCGTGTTTCGGGGCTTTTTCTTATGTTCGAATGAGCGGTTTTCCCTTAAGTTTTCCCTTTACAGATTTATAACGCCCATTTTCGGCGCTCAAAATGATAGGGGCGACGCATCACGCGCCGCCCCTTCATGTTTTATGGCTTCTCTTACGACTCACCCAGAACGTCCGCGACTTTTTTCAGAAGGTCCGCCGCGCTCACGCTCTTGAGCAGATACCCCGCTGGGTGCAGCTCCATCACGCGGCGAATACTTGCCTCGTCATTTTTTCCGGTGAGGAACACGATGGGCAAATCCTTACCTTGCGGCAGGGACTGGATCATTTCCATCACCTGCGGGCCGGGCACGATGGGCATTTCATAGTCCAGCAGCACCAGATCGCACTCCTGCGTCGTGAGCATGGCAATCGCCTGCGTGCCGCCGTTTGCCATGGACACGTCGTATTTTTCCTTCAGGCATTCGCGCACGAGCTGGCGCTGGCGCACGTCGTCGTCCACGATCATCACGCGCTTCTTTTTCTTTCCCTTGGTCTCGTCCATCACGCAGCGCAGAAACCGCTCCATTTCCAGCGGGCGTTCAAAGAAATTGGCAATATGCTCCGCGCTGAGCGATTTTGTCAGTTCCTCGTACTGCTCCTTGGTCGCGATGCAGATCACTTTTCTGCCGAAGCGTGTGCAATAGCTGTCAAGCGCCTCATGTATCGACCAGTACGGCTTGGTGTCGTCGTTCATGTAGTACACGATAACGCCTGTCTGCTCGTTCGTGTCGGCTTTGATCTCGTCCGCGGATTTCACGTAATACGGCACTCGTTCCAGTCCCTTGAGCTTTGCCATGATGCCGTCGGTGATGATCGTCGTTTTTGTGCTGACGAACATAACGTTGTTCAGGATGTCCATGTTGCGTTCCTCCCTTTATCGTTTGGCGAGCGCGGCGACGCGCTCCCAGTCAAGCTCAAGCATTGCGGTTCGGATGGCCTCCACGCGTTCGGCATCCTCCGGCGGCAGACGGTACTTGTCAAGCGACGCAAGCGCCATCTCCGTCATGTCGTAGTCCATCATGCCAGCGCACTCAGCAAGCGCCTCATAGGCGGCGGCAAGCTCCTCTGGGTCGATCGGCTCGCGGGTATCCTCCCCGCCGTTGTCAAAGAGCGGTCCCAGCCTCTCCGTATAGCTCCGGTACAGCTCCAGCAGCTCCGGCGTCTTCGCGTCGATCAGCGCGGTATCCCCGGCGTTGCCCGCCGCCTCCAACTTCTTTGCCCGCTCGGAAAGCTCCATCGCGCCGATGGTCCGCGCCGCACTTTTGAGCGCGTGCACCTTGACGGTGTAGGTCTTGAGGTCGCCGCCAAGTCGGCAGTTCTCAATTGCATCCGCGTCCGATGCGATGGATTTATAAAAGAGCTCCATCGCGCCGCGGAGGATCTCCTCGCTGCCGCAGTTTGTCATACCTGTGGCCGCGTCGATCCCTTCGATCCCCCGCGCAAACGCCGCCTGCTCCGCCGGCTCCTCCTCCGCGCTCTCAACCTCCGCCGCGTCGCGCAGCTTCTCCTTTGGCAGATACTGCATCAGCATCTCCTCAAGGCGCGTCGAGTCAATGGGCTTGGTGAGATAGTCGTCGAAGCCCTCGGCGAGATACTTCTCCCGCGCGCCCGAAATCGCGTTCGCGGTCAGGCAAACCGTCGGCGTCTCCCGGTTCGGGTCCTTTTCCCGCGCGCGCAGCTCGTGCAGCGTCTCGATGCCGTCCTTCTCCGGCATCATGTGGTCAAGAAATATCATATCATATTTTTTGTCATAGGCAAGTGCCAAACCCTCGTCGCCGCTCGCCGCCGTGTCGATCTGCACGGCTGTACGCTTCAGAAGGCTCTTGAACACCACCAGGTTCATCGGCGTGTCGTCGACCACCAGCACCACGGCGTCCGGCGCGGAGAACTTCGCCTCGGATTTTTTGCGCTGCGAAAGCGTCGCGCGATAGGATTCCTCGTAATCGCCCAACGGCTCCCACTTCACGACGCGCTGCGTGAGCCGGAACGAGAAGGTCGAGCCCTCGCCGTAGACGCTTTCGACCTCCAAGCGGCTGTCCATCATTTCAAGAAGCCTCTGCGTGATGTTCATGCCGAGGCCGGTGCCCTCGATATTGCGGTTGCGCTTTTCCTCGATGCGCTCAAACTCGGAGAAAAGCTTTTCCATATCCTCCGGTTTGATGCCGATGCCGGTATCGCTGACAGACACCTTCAATGCGACGTCGTTTCCGCCGCCCTGCAACCGCTCATAGCCCAGCGAGAAGGTCACGCTGCCCTTTTCCGTGTACTTCACCGCGTTGGTGAGGATGTTTGTGATGACCTGCTTGATGCGCACCTCGTCGCCATGCAGGAGCTTGGGCGTATCGCGGTCAAAGTCGAGCTTCAGGATAAGGCCCTTGTCGTCCGCGCGCGTCTGCACCATGTTGACAAGGTCGTTGATGACCGAGGAGAGGTCGTAATCCACGGGAATGATCTCCATCTTCCCCGCCTCGATCTTCGAGAAGTCAAGGATGTCGTTGACAATGCCGAGCAGCGTGTTGCCCGCCGTGCGGATGCTCTCGGCGTAGGCAAGGACGTTTTGGTCCTCGCTCTCGCGCAGGATCATCTCGTTCATGCCGAGCACGGCGTTGATGGGCGTTCTGATCTCGTGCGACATATTGGAGAGGAACGACGACTTTGCCTCGCTTGCCGCGATCGCGCGCTCGGACAGGTCGACCAGCCGGTCGCGCTCTTTCTTTTCCTGGTCGATGCCCTCGACCAGCCACAAAACATGCGAGATCGTGCCGTCCAGCTCACGTTTGGAAACCACGAAACGCGAGCGGCACCAGATATCCTTGCGGCTCAAAAACTCCTCTGTGACCGTATCCACATTTTTCATGCGCTCGTCGAGGCTGCTGAGGTCGATAAACGTGTGGATCGCGTCCCTGGACTGCTCATGCACCATCTGATCCATCACTGCGTAGAGCGACGCCTGCGCGTGCTCCATACTACCGCCCGCAAGGTCGGAGTCCTCCTCAATGTTGGTACGCAGCTCGCTGAACGTGTCGTCCGTGAGGTTGACGTCGTACATGGAGAAATAGATGTTGGCGACCGAGGCGATCTGCTCGTTCATCTTCTTGACGGTCTCAAGTATCGCATCGCGGCGGCGCTTCTCCTCGTCGATGTCCTCGACCAGCCACAAAACATGCGAAAGCCGCCCGTCCTCCGTGCGCTCCGATGCGACAAGCCTTCCGCGCAGCCAGAGGTTTTGCGTGTTCAGGAATTCCACCGTGATCGCTTTTTTGTCTTTCATGCGCTCGTCAAGCGTCGAAAAGTCAATGAAATGCAGTATCTCATCCTTGGACGTGGGCGCGGTGAGCTGATCCATGACTCTGTAAAGCGCCTGCTGGGCCTGCCCATGTTTCGATCCCACTGCATCTGAAATTCTGCTCTCGTTGGTCTGTATTTCGCTGAACGTATCGTTGATGACGTCCAAATCGTAGACGGAGCGGTAGATCTCGGCGGCAGAGGAAAGCTGCGCGTTGAGGCTTTCCGCGATCTTCGCCTTTTTATTCAGGCTTATCATGATTGCGGAGAGCACAATGATGATAATAAGCACAACGGCGACCGTAGACGCAAGAATCTGCCTGAGCGGCCGGAACATGACCGTCGTTTCCTGAATCGACAGGCAGCGCCAGTCGTTCTGTATGGTTGCCTGATAGGCGATGTAATGCGAGCCGTTGTAGTCAAATTCAAAGTAATCCGCGTCCGAGCCGGCAAGTCCCTCCATGATTGCCGCACCCAGCGTTCCCCGCTCCTCGGTATAGTTCTTTCCGACCTCGTTCTCGTCCGAGTGCGCGACGACCATGTTGCGCTCGTCAAGGATCATCTCGATATCGGATCTGCCGGAGCTTACCACTTCCTTCGTTGTCTCCTGTATCCCGTCCAGATAGATGTCCATCGAGATCACGCTTTTTCTGTCTTCGAGCATCTTCGCAAGCGACATGACGACCATTCCGGTCTGCGCGTCGACATACGGCTCGATCACAGTGACCGCGCCGTTGTTTGCCATGGCCTTGATATACCACGGGCGCTCCGTGGGTACATAGTCCCCGTCGGGGATCCAGCCGGATCCGTCAAGATATGTGCCGCCGACGAGTCCGTAGATCCCCTTTGTGCTTTTGAAAATGGAGTTGATCACGGCGGTGGACTGCCTGGTCATGTAGTCCAGAATCTCCTCACTGTCCGCTCCGCTTGCCATCATTTCCTCGATCGCATATGCCGAAAGCTCAATGGCGTCGACGCTGGTGGAAAGATATTGGTCGATCTCCGTCTCCACCTGCCGCGCGGACATTTCTCCGTCCTTGATGATCCCGCCGCGTGTTTCCTCGTCAAGCATATTGTAATAGACCATGATAATCACGACGAAGAAGAGAATGATAAAAAGCGCGAACAGAACGTCGGTGAAAAGCGTCGTCCCTTTTGCCTTTGTTGTACGCATCGTTTTCATCCTTTCCGCGTCACGTCTCGCTTTGCTTTGCGAGGTAGGCCGCTTTCTCCGCGTTCAGCATCTGATCCGCGCGGTGGTAGACATCCGCGTATTCATGGTCCGTCTCCGGGTCGTAGACGGCGTAGCCCATCGAGAAGCTGACCGGCATCTGATAAGCTTTTTCTTTTGTGTTTTCCGTCGCCATGCGGAAATCGACCTTGGAAAAGTCGTTTTTGATGTTGGGTTCCGACGTGGTTTCCGCAATGACGCGAAATTCGCCGCCACCGATGCGGAATACCCGCTCTTTCCCGTAGACGGAGGAGAGCACGAGCGCGGCGTCCGCAAGCGCCGCGTCGCCGCATTCCTGACCGTAGAGCCGGTTGATCGGCCCCAACTCGTTCACGCTGAAGATCAGAAGCGAAAACTGCGCCAGCTTTTCCTGTATCATGGCGTCCAGCTCATATTGGAGGCTCTGGTAGCATTCCTTGTTCATCACGCCGGTCGTCCGGTCGTAGCACGCCTGCTCGTGGATCTTCTCGGTCTGGACGTGCAGCTCCTTCTGCATGGCCGACAGCTTCCGCATCAGCGAATTGAGGTCGTCGATGTCGTACAGCTCCGTTTCCCTGCTGTTCGCGGCAGACGCACCGGATCCGGCCATAATACGCACTTCCTTCATCAGCGTCTCAAAGCTGTCCGACATCTTGTTGATCTGCTCGTTGACCTTGTGGACGCGCTTCTTGCTTTTGCTGATCAGCAGCAGGGCGATCACAACGCCCACCACAAGGAATGCGGCGCACATCAGAGCCGTCGTTCGGATCATCGCCGCAATCTGCTCGTCGTACCACTCTCTGCTGAAATCCACTCCGACGATCCCCGCCACCTTGCCCGAGGAGTCGAAGACCGGGCTGTACGCGCTGTAGAACGAGCCCCATTCGTCCTCATACGGAACGTCGTCAACGGCGCTCACCCCGCGGCTTGCCCGATAGAGCGCGTCGGTATAGGTAATGGGCGTACCGAACTCCGCCGGATCGACCGGCGAGGGATCGATTCCAAACACAAAGGTCTTGTTGCCCATATCCCGGATGCAGTAAATGTACGACAGCTCAATGTTGTCCTGAAAGCCGGTCAGGATCCGCATAACGTCTTCATATTCCTCGCTTCCCGCGTCCGCCGGAGTAAGATCCCGCAGAACATCGCCGTCGAGCATGTGGGCGGCGGTTTTGGAAACGTCGAGCATTCTGGAGCGTATGCTGCTGCCGAGCGCCGCGTTGGTCTGCCGCATCAGCATAATGCCGATGCTCATGTTGGTCAGAATGGAAAAGGCCGCGAGCAGCAGGAGATATCCTGTCATCGGGCTGATTCTTCGCATCTCGCTCTTCATGAAAACACCTCTTAATCTCATATCCGGTCAGCTTCGCCTTCCGGCGCGGCGGTACACGTTTTGTCCGCCCCCTCGATGGGGGTCAGACAATCTCGCAGTAAACGAGCGTCTGGTTGATCAACTGATAGGCGATCTCGCCGAAGGTAACGGGTCCGGCAAAGGGCGGCGTTTTCTTGCCCTCAAGACTGCCATAGAGATAGTTGAGGATGCAGCTGCACGAAAACACCGGGCTGACCGCTCCCACGGCGGCGGTCTTATTCTTGAACTCCTCGGCGTAATCGGAAACGCGCGCGGCAAAGCGGTACTCGATCCCCTTGAACACAGGCGCGTAAAGCCCGACCGTGCTGTCCTCGACCGATTTGATGGAGGTATTGATGAAAACGCCGTTGTAATCCGCGACCAGCGGCATTTTCGTGTCGATCTCCTTCTTGCGGATGTACTCGGCAAGGTTGACCTCCTGCCCGTTCACGCGGCACTGCGTCACATCCAGCGTGTTTTCCGGGAAGGTAACGGCGGGGTCGGTCTTGTCGTCCTCAAAGATGTTGACGATGTTGAGCACGGCGTTTTTGCCCTTCGGCAGCTTGAGATACATCGCCACCGCCTTGTCTGTGTAGCACTGCCCCGTCGTGCCGTCGTAGACCTTCGCCTCCCCGGTGGTGTTCAAATCAAAGGCGGACACCCAGCCGATCGTCGGGTGCAGCAGCAGTTCCTCCACGTCGGGCGCTTCCTTGGCGTACTTCTCCGCGACCTTGGAGCCGTAGGGCATGATCAGAACGGTCAGGCCGTTATCAAAGCAGTCCTCGACAATTTGGAAGATATTGTACTTGCCGTATACCGCCACTCTGGCATCCTCGGCAAAAGCAAATTCGCTGACATAGAGCTTGTCCTTTGTGAAAGCGCCGCCCTCCTCGGCAATAAAGTAGGGCGTGGTGCCGCCGATCCACTTGCCGGTGGGAAGCTGTGCAAGCAGGGACTCGTCGGCCGCGATGTGCAGGGTCTTTCCTTCTTTGATAAGGCTTACCGCCTGTTCCAACGTAACCAGCATTGTTTTTCCTCCTTTTTCAACAGTCGGGCGGCTCAAAGCGCCGCGATCTTGGCAAAGTCCGCGTTTACGAGCATGGGAAATTTCGCCGCGAAATCGTCCACCTCGCCGAGGCAGGCGTCCATGCAGCCGGGATCGCTCGCCACCCGTCTTTGCAGCTTGCTGATAAGCATATTGAATCCCAGATTCGCCGAGGTGTACTTCAGCTTGCCCTGTAAAATCAGTTGAAACTTTTCCTGAATGTCAGGCGTCATGTTTTCCATGTTTTTTCCTCCCTTCTATTCATTTCCCGGCGAGCGCGGCGACGCGCTCCCAGTCAAGCTCAAGCATGGCATTTCGGATATCTTCCACGCGCTTTTCATCCTCCGGCGGCAACCGGTACTTGTCCAGCGATGCGAGCGCCATCTCCGTCATGTCGTAATCCATCATGCCCGCGCACTCCAAAAGCGCCTCGTAGGCGGCGGCAAGCTCTTCCGGGGCAATCGGCTCGCGGGTATCCTCCTCTCCGCCGCCAAAGGACGGCTTGAGCAAGTCGCTGTAGCTGCGGTACAGCTCCAGCAGCTCCGGCGTCTTTTCGTCGATCAGCGCGGCGTCTCCCGCGTTGCCCGCGTCCTCCATAGCCTTCGCCCGCTCGGAAAGCTCCGTTGCGCCGATCGTCCGCGCGGCGCTTTTGAGCGCGTGGACCTTGATGGTGTAGTTTTTGACGTCGCCGCTATGCCAGAGCGCTTCGATTGCGTCCGCGTCCGAGCCGATCTTCTTGTAGAACAGCTCCAGCGCGGTGCGGAGGATATCGATTTTTCCGCAGTTTTTCATCGCCTCGCCGTGGTCGATGCCGTTCACGCCCGCAAGCCACTCGTCCACGGCCTCCGCCGTTTCCGCCGGAGTGCCGGCTGCGGCGGTATCGGCGTCGGCGGGCGTTTTCTCATACGCATCCGCTTCCGCGATCTTCCGCTCCTCGGGCAGCAGCGCGTCAAGGTTATAGCCCCGCTCGCCCTCATCCATAAACAGAAGGCCAAACGCGCCGGGGCCGCAGTTTGCGGAAATCGCAGCGGACGCCTGTTGGAATACGACGCGGCTGAACGGCACGCGTCCGCAGACGCGCTCCGCGATCCAGCCCAGATCTTCCTCCGGGATATCCGCATAGGTAATGAACAATACATCGGTGTCAGGCTTTGGCGACGCCCTGAGCGCGCTTTTGATGTAGCTGTCATAGCAGCGCCGGGTCTTGCCCAGCCAAACGCCGCCGATCTCTGTCTTGTCGCTTCTGATCTTGAGACAGGGGCGCAGCTCCAGCGCCCTCGCGATGGCATTGGCCGCCTTGCCGATACGTCCGCTTCGCGCCATGTAGTCCGTTGTGTTGATGATAAAGCTGCAATGGATGCGCTTTTTCACGCGCTCCAGCTCCTCCACGATCTCCGAGGCGCTGCGATTCTGTTTCATCAGGCGGTACGCGATCAGCGTCAGAAGCCCGGTCGCGCTGGAAAGGCATTCGGAGTTGATGACCGTGACGTTTTCAAAGGATTTGGCGGCCTCGCACGCACGCTCGTACTCCTCGCTCATGCTCGTCGTCAGCGCGATGTGGATGACCTGATGCGCGTTTTTGAGCGCGGAACCAAAAAATGTGGTGAAATCCGAAACCTTCGGCGGAGATGAGATCGCCTCTCCCCTGTTTTTGCCGATGTATCGAATCAGCTCGTCGGCGCCGATATCCACGCCGTCCTGAAATACGCCTTCGTCGGTGCGCACTGTAAAGGGAATCACCTTGATGCCAAGCTGTCGAATCACGGCAACGGGCAAATCGCTCATGCTGCTGGTCGTGATAATCAAGGGAAGCTTGCGGCTGTAGCCCTTGGCAGTGCTCATTGCCTCGCCGCTCATGCTGTTGTTTGCGGTGCGGAGCACCTTCTCCCCGGGCAGGTGCTTCAGCAGCGTATCCTCAAGCAGCCGCCCGGACACGGGCTTGACCAGATACCCGTCAAAGCCCGCGTTGTTGTAAAGCTCACGGTTCTCGCCGCCCGCGTTCGCAGTCAGCACGATGACCGGGATATTCGTATTGAGACCGCCGGTCTGGCTCCTGATCCGCTCAAGACACTCGATGCCGTCCATCTCCGGCATCAGGTGATCCATGAGAATAACGTCATAGCTCGTTTGAAGCGTCTTCTCCAGCGCCAGCGCGCCGCTCTGCGCGGTATCGACCGTCATGCCCGTGTCGTCGAGGAGCTTCTTTTCAACCTCAAGGTTCATCTCGTTGTCATCGACGATCAGGATGCGCGCCTCCGGCGCGCTGAACCGGCGCTCATGCTTCCGCCGGACGACGCCGATCTCGCTGTTGGTGATGCTGATATCGCCGATCACCTTTTCGTCGACAACGTTCTGCTCCAAATTCACGGTAAAGGTCGAGCCCTGCGTATAGACGCTGTTCACCGTGATGCTGCCGCCCATCAAATCGACGAGCTGCTTGACAATGGAAAGGCCGAGACCCGTACCCTCGATCATGCGGTTCTTCTCCTGGTCGACGCGCTTGAACGCGTCGAAAAGGTATGGAAGCGACTCCTGCTTGATGCCCATGCCGGTGTCCGAGACGGATATCTTGAGCAATACACGGTTTTCCCCCGTGCTTTCGCTCTCGATATAAAGGCCCACCGCGCCCTCCTTCGTGTATTTTACCGCATTGTTGAGCAGGTTGATAAGGATCTGCTTGATGCGCACTTCGTCGCCGAACAGCACGGCGGGCACCTGCGGATCGATGTCGACATTGAACTTGAGTCCCTTCTCGCTCGCGCGCAGCCAGATCATGTTCACGATCTCCGAGATCATCTCGCCGACATGGTACTCCACGGGAACGATGTCCATACTGCCCGCCTCGATCTTCGAGAAGTCGAGGATGTCGTTGATAAGCGCGAGGAGCATTTTGCCCGCGCCCTGAATATTCTGCGCGTCCCGCGCGACCTCGTCCGAGGTGTCCTCCTGCCGCAAAATGAGCTCGTTGAGGCCGAGAATGGAGTTGATGGGCGTGCGAATTTCGTGGCTCATGCTGGAAAAGAAGCGGTTCTGGGAACGGTTGAGTTCTTCAAGCTGCGCCGCTTTTTCGGACGCGAGCTTGCTCTCCCGCTGATACAGTCGGGTCTGAAAGGTCACAATGGCCGTGAGGACAAGGCCCACGATAATGATTGCGGAGAACGTGTCAAAATAGTTGCCGAATCGGTTGTATTCGGCAACAAGCTCCGGCTTGAGATAGGAAACGGCCCAGCACGCAAGCAGGATCAGGATATTGGTCACGCTCAGCACAAGCCTTATTTTCCCGTCCAG
>JAEEGL011038661.1_pt1 | contig 11452 bp, 12 predicted proteins | sample 9134231 | NCBI WGS metagenome assembly JAEEGL01 (sample SAMN16246548, study PRJNA631951) | gut metagenome | biome: gut microbiome; feature: rumen; material: fiber-attached | host: Bos | place: Iran: Karaj | collected 2018-10
ACACTTTCCGACTACACAGACATTCATCTCATTTGAAAAACCGACGGCACTGTAACTCATGCCTATATGATCATCTATACTGATCAGTCTGAGTCCTGTCTCTTCCATCAGTTCTCTGGCGGCTGCCGTATCAGCATCTTCCCCCGGATCTATGAGTCCTGCCGGGAAGTTTATAACCCACATTCCTGCAGCCATTCTGAATTCACTGTTAAGCAATATCTTCTCACCATCAACGCTATGCATGATAAGAACGACCGCATCGGGTCGTTCTCCATGAAGTTCTTCAAATGTTTTTATATCGGGATTTCTGCTTATGATCTCATACTTCTTCAGCTGTCCGTCCGCTGTCTCATAGTTCAGATCATATCTTGTTATATAGGAACCCTGTTCCTTCTTCTCAAGCCCTAAGAATCTCACCTTATACCTCCGGAAAATGTATCTCTATGTTATATTCAGCAGGGTTTAAGAGAATTACAGAATCATCTTAGAAAACAAGTTTTCACGATGATTCTGTAATTCTCTTAATCTACTGAACAGAAACTATTCGTCAACAAACTCGCTGTCGATCCTACGTCTGATATCTTCCATCTCATCGTCCATATTGGCAAGAATATCAGCACATCTCTTCAGTCTCTTACCTACCGCTTCCGGATTCTGTATTTCCTTCTTGTACTTGAGTTTATGTTCTACTGATGCCCAGAAGTCCATGGCTATGGTTCTGAATTGAACCTCAACCTTCATATGCTTCTTACCATTGGATAAGAAGATAGGAATATCAACTATCATGTGAAGGCTTCTGTAACCATTGTCCTTCGGTCTCTTTATATAATCTTTTCTCATAAGGAGGAGCACGTCATCCTGCTCCACCAGAAGGTCTGCCAGCTTATAGATATCTTCCTTAAAGGAACATACAACTCTTATACCGGCAACATCAAAAAGCTCTCTTTCAAAATTCTCAAGACTTACTTCTATTCCACGGCTCATAAGCTTCTCAACTGCACTTACCGGGTCTTTAAGTCTTGTCTCAATCGACTCGAAAGGATTTCTATCGTACTGCAGAGAAAATTCCTGATTAAGAACGTTAAGCTTTGTCTCCACCTCCATGATGGCACATTTATAAAATGTCATCAGTTCGGTGAATTCCTTGGTACGAATGATCTTCTTCGCTTCAAGTTCCGCTTCTTCTCTGGATACTTCTAATTCTTCCAAAATAATATCTCCTAACCTACGGGTTCTTTACAGCTTCTTGCTGTTTCTGAATTCTATATTTCTGTATTCCTTAGGTGTTTTACCCGTAACTTTTTTAAACACACTTATAAAATAGCTGTGCGAAGAAAAAGAAAGATCTGTGGCAATCTCTATGCTGGACTTATCTGTATACTTAAGAAGCCAGCAAGCCTCTTCAATCTTCTTATTACGCACATAAGCACTGACGGTAACTCCCGCCTCTCTTTTAAATATCTTTGAAAGATATGTCTCGTTAAGTCCTACAAAATTAGCAAGATCTGTAACAGTGATCGTTCCATGAAGATTATTGTTGATATAATCTATACACTGTATAACCTGCTTTGACTTAACAGACATTTTAACACGATCTCTCATAAGATCGTTAAACTTCATTACCATTTCACTCTGGATGCCTCTGATCTCAGATACACTTCCCATCTTATCAGCTCTCTGGATATAAGTATCGCTGAGCTTATAAGCCATATCCTGTTCCATGCCGTGAATGATACATACTCTTGTTATCATAGTTACCATGGACACAAAGTGATACATAGCATTTCTTATCGGGTTTTCCGACAGAACTCCTCTCACCTTGTCATCCGGTGCAGGTGCTTCGTTCCATCTCTCATCAAGATTTTCAATTTTTCCTTCTGCAACGAGATTATAGAAACCCATCTCGCTGTCAAATGTAGGATGTTTCTGATCTGCAGCAACTTCCCTTTCTTCAAAGATACCCTGAATAATTTCGTCCTCAAATTTCGGCATATCCGTTCCCCCTAATTTCTAATGTAAATACTTATAACGCTTCCATTTACCGAATCATGTCAAAAATCAACCATAAATTTGATACAAACAACATAAATATTGTAGCATGGTATACGGGGCTGCATATATAATGAATACAATAAATTAGCCCCCTGTTAAAGAAGATTATATCTTCTTTAATCATATAAATACTTTTAACCTTCACTAATGGTAAAAGGACGTATTCAACAAATTTGGGTACGTCCTTTTATCTCGTTATAGACACAATCTGAGTCTATCACATATATTCTTTTATATCAAGTTTTAGTAACGCTCGTTAGCCGAAATTAGTAATCTAATTCCGGCATGAGCTCATCAGATACTTTCTTCATTATTTTTTTGAAGAATTCATACTCCTCTTCCGACAGGGCATTTTTCATTCTTCCCTCAACGATATTGAAGTATTTCTCGCTTAGATTCCAGTATTTATAATATCTGTCAGTAACCTTAAGATGATACTCTCTCTTATCTGTCTCGGACTGTACTTTTTCTACATAACCCTTCTTGATAAGTGAGTTTACCTTATAGGTTGCATTTGGAGATGATATTCCGATATAGTTCGCAAATTCATTGATTGTCGGATTTCCAAGTGAATGAATAGTCTCAACGCAGTATGCTTCAACAGTTGTAAGACTCAGCTCTCTTGACTGGATCCTGTTAAAAACATCTTTATAATAATGAACTCTGAACTTCTCATACACCTCTGATAATGCGCTTCGTTCCATACTGACCTCCGAATTATCCTATCGCAAATGATATCTCCGCCTGACAGGCAACCTTGCCGTTAACTGTTGCAACAGCCTTGCCAAAACCTACGGGACCTTTTCTCTCAACAATCTCACATCTGAGATTTAAAACATCCCCGGGCTTTACCTGTCTCTTAAATCTTGCGTTCTTAATTCCTCCGAAGAATGCTATCTTACCCTTATTCTCTTCCTCTGAAAGGATAGCAACTGCTCCTGTCTGAGCAAGTGCTTCTACAATAAGGACTCCCGGCATAACATGAGCCTCAGGGAAATGTCCCTGGAAGAATGGCTCATTAACCGATACGCATTTTACACCCTCAGCCCATACTCCCGGCTCGAAGTCAGTGATCCTGTCTACGAGCTGCATAGGGAATCTATGAGGTATTATCTCTCTTATCTGATTTGAATCCAGTTCCATACTAGTCCTCCCACTTCTTAAATACAACGCTGGCATTATGTCCGCCGAAGCCCAGTGCATTTGAAAGAGCATAACGGATATCTGCCTTGCGGCCTTCGTTAGGAACGATATCAAGATCACATTCAGGATCCGGATTCTTGTAGTTGATTGTTGCCGGTACGAATCCATCCTTAAGTGCCATAGTTGTAAAGATTGCTTCGATTGCTGCAGCAGCTCCCATAAGATGTCCTGTCATGGACTTTGTTGAGCTTACCATAAGATCATAAGCATGATCACCAAATACAGTCTTGATAGCCTTTGTCTCACCTGCATCGTTAAGATGTGTAGATGTTCCGTGAGCGTTGATGTAATCAATATCATCTGTTGTGATACCTGCATCTTCAACAGCCATCTTCATACATCCTGCAGCACCTGCACCTGTTGGATCCGGAGCAGTGATATGATAAGCATCACAGCTTGCACCATATCCAACTACCTCACCATAGATCTTAGCGCCACGTGCCTTAGCATGCTCAAGCTCTTCAAGAACAAGGATACCGGCACCCTCTCCCATTACGAAACCGCTTCTGTCTGCATCGAATGGAATAGATGCTCTGTTTGGATCCTGTGATGTGCTGAGTGCCTGCATAACTGTGAATCCACCAAGTCCCATAGGACAGATACATCCTTCAGCACCACCTGTAAGCATTACATCCTGGTAACCATCTCTGATCTTATGAAATGATTCGCCAAGGGAATTGTTGCTGCTGGCACATGCTGTTACTATACATTCACATACACCCTTGAAACCTGTGTCGATTGCAATCTCACCTGAACACATATTTGATATAGACATAGGAATGAAGAATGGTGATATCTTCTCATATCCTCTACTCATTCCACGTGCTGTCTGATCTGTAATTGTTATAAGTCCACCGATACCTGAAGATACGATTGTTCCGCATCTGTATGGATCTTCCTTCTCGATATCGATTCCGCTGTCCTTTATAGCTTCTCTGGCAGCTATTATACCGAACTGTGTATAACGATCCATCTTACGAGCTTCCTTCTTGTCAAGATAGTCTGTCGGCTCATAGTCCTTAACTTCACCGGCTACCTTAACCTTGAAGTCTGTTGTATCGATCTGCTTGTTGAAATCGATACCACATACACCCTTCTTACAATTCTCCCAAGCTTCCTCGAGATTATGTCCGATAGGATTGATAGTTCCAATTCCGGTAATAACTACACGTCTCTTCATAATAATGTAAACCTCTTTCTGTATACTGTAAAAACTAAACTCTCATTCCACCAGCTACTTCAACAACCTGACCTGTTACATACTCAGCTTCGTCTGAAGCAAGGAATGCAACAACCTTAGCTACATCCTCAGGCTGTCCTGCTCTTCCAAGAGCGATAGACTTAAGCATCTCTGCTTTGATATCCTCAGGAATAACCTTTGTCATATCAGTCTCGATGAAGCCAGGAGCAACTGCATTACATGTAATTCCTCTGCTTCCAAGTTCCTTAGCCAGAGACTTTGTCATACCGATAACACCGGCCTTGCTGGCTGAGTAATTAACCTGACCTGCATTTCCATATATACCAACTACGCTGCTGATATTTACGATACGTCCGTAACGCTTCTTCATCATAGGTCTTGCAGCAGCCTTCATCATGTTATAAGTACCCTTTAAGTTAGTGCTGATAACAAGATCAAATTCTTCTTCCTTCATCTTCATAACAAGATTGTCTCTTGTTACGCCTGCATTATTTACTAAGATTTCTACAGAACCGAACATCTCTTCAGCTCTCTTGAAAAGATTCTCACAATCCTCGATAGAAGTAACATTACACTGAAATGCAGCGGCCTTAACTCCCTTTTCCTCGCAGAGCTTTACAGTCTCTTCTGTAGACTCACTTACAACAATATCACATGTAACGATATTTGCGCCTTCCTCTGCAAGCTTTAAACAAATAGCTCTTCCAATACCACGGCTTCCGCCGGTAACAATAGCTGTCTTACCACTAAGTCTCATCATAACCTCCTGTCAAATATTAAAACGTGATAACGAATGTCATTTATATTAATTCAATGCTTCCTTAAGCTTCTCAATATCCTCAACCTTATCCACCTTGATACAAGGCACATCCGTTGTCTTCTGCACAAACTTCGAAAGCGTATTACCTGGTCCGATCTCCACAAAGAGCTCAACACCCTGCTCCACCATATATCTTATGGAATCATCAAAATACACACTGCTCTGTACCTGCTTCTCTAAGATTTCAGCAACAGAGTCACTATCCTCTTTAGCCTTACCAAGTGAATTAAATACAACCGGGATCTGCATCTCACCGAAGTTCTCAGATGCAAATCTTTCCTTCAGTTTATCTCCTGCAGGCTTCATAAGTGATGTATGGAAAGGTCCGCTTACCTTAACAGGAAGGCATCTCTTTGCTCCCATCTCCTTAAGTACTACCACAGCTCTGTCAACAGCCTCAGCATCACCTGAAACTGTAATCTGTCCAGGACAGTTGAAGTTTGCCGGCTCAGCTATAAGACCTGTTCCCTCGAACTCCTCAGCCACCTTCTTGCAGCCTTCCTTTACAGCATCCTTCTCCATGCCTATTACAGCGATCATCTTGCATTCTCTTCCTTCTGCCGCCTCAACCATGGACTTTCCGCGGAAAGCAACAAGCGGAATAACCTGCTCCTCTGTAAATACCCCTGCAGCATAAAGCGCTGAATACTCACCAAGTGAAAGACCTGCAGCCATATCAGGCTTGATGCCCATCTCAGCAAGAACCTTTGTTACGCCTACGGCAAATGCAACCATACACGGCTGTGTATTGGCCGTAAGATTCAGTTCTTCATCCGGACCATCAAAACAGATTTTCTTAACATCAACCACATCAGAGTTCTTATCAAAAGTCTCTTTAAATACAGGATAAGCTTCATAGAAATCCTTTCCCATACCTACATAATGAGCTCCCTGACCGGCATATAAAAATCCAATTTTCATCTTCTTATCCTCTCTTAAAGGTTGATAACAACCTTCTTAGCATCTTCATACATATCACGGAGAATATCAGCAACAGGTCTTATCTCCTTAAGCTGGCCACATACCTGGCCTGCCATAACAGAACCTGTCTTCATATCACCATCTACTACTGCACGTCTGAGACCACCGAGTGTGATCTGCTCAAGCTCTTCACGGGAAGCAGCCTGTGACTCAAGCTTAAGATATTCTCTTGCCATTGCATTTTTAATGATTCTTACAGGAGCCTGAAGGCTTCTTCCGGTAACAGTTGTGCTGTTATCTCTTGCCTTGATAAGCTCCAGTTTATAATTCTCATGAACAGGACATTCCTCACTTACAAGGAGGCATGTACCGATCTGGATTCCTATCGCTCCAAGGCACATAGCAGCTGCGAACTGACGTCCGTCTGCGATACCACCTGCAGCAATTACAGGAATCTCTACACTGTCAACAACCTGAGGAACCAGTGCCATAGTTGTCATATCACCAACATGGCCGCCGCTCTCACCGCCTTCAGCGATTACAGCATCAGCTCCCATCTTTTCCATACGTTTTGCTAAAGCGCAGCTTGCAACTACAGGAATAACTGTAGCGCCTGACTCTTTCCAGGCTTCCATGTATTTTCCCGGAGAACCTGCACCTGTTGTGATAACCTGAATCTTTTCTCTTGCAAGAAGATCTGCAATATTATCAACATCAGGATTGAGAAGCATGAGATTAACACCAAAAGGCTTATCTGTCGCACGTCTTGCCTCTGCAATCTCCTGCTCGATTCTTGCAGCATCATATCCTCCGGAAGCAATAAGTCCGAGACCACCTGCCTCTGAAACAGCTGCTGCAAACTTACCTGTTGCAATATTTGCCATACCACCCTGAATAATCGGGTACTTGATACCTAACATTTCATTTAAAAGCATGTCACACCTCGCTATGAGAACTTTTTTCTCTCTCTCACGAGAAGATCGATTTCTCTGAACTTCTCATATCTGTCATTAGCTATCTCATCCGGAGAAAGGTTCTTATATCTTGCCAGATCTCTGGATATATGTTCTTCTATTTCTTTATAAACTACTTCAGGGTTATGATGAATACCACCAAGAGGTTCCTTGATAATGCCATCGATAACACCAAAGTTATAAAGATCATCAGCTGTAAGCTTCATAAGGTCACAGGCCTCAGGTGCTCTGGATGAATCCTTCCAGAGAATAGAAGCAAAGCCCTCCGGCGAAAGAACTGAGTACACTGCATTCTCCAGCATGTAAACAGCATTTGCCACACCTATTGCAAGAGCACCGCCACTGGAGCCCTCTCCTGTTACTATAGATATAACAGGAACCTTAAGAGCACTCATCTCAGCCAGATTCTTTGAAATAGCGATACTCTGACCATGCTCTTCAGCATCAATTCCCGGATAAGCACCGGGAGTATCTATAAATGTGATAATCGGTCTGCCGAACTTCTCAGCCTGCTTCATCAGTCTGAGAGCCTTGCGGTAACCTTCCGGCTCCGGCATACCAAAGTTATATTCCATGTTTTCTGTAATGTTCTTTCCCTTCCTGTGACCGAGAACAGTAACAGGAGTTCCGTGGAACATTGCGATACCGCCATATATACTCTTGTCTTCCTTACCGAGATAATCTCCTCTCTGAATAAAGAAGTCATCAAATATAGCGTCAATATAATCATCAACCTTAGGTCTTCTCATATGTCTTGCAAGAAAGACCTTATCATGGGCTGTCAGGTTAACAGCTTCCTTGCGGACAGCTTCATATTCCTTGCTGAGTTCTCTTGAAAGAACTGTATCCCCACTTGAAGCAGCTTCCTCGAGATGCTTCGACAGCTCAGTAAGCTTCTCGTCAATCTCTCTAATAGTCATTCTATATATCCTTTCCCAGCCAAAGCCGATATACGATCAAATAATTTACAGATTTTCTCATTCTGTTTATCATTCAGCTCCGAGGCAGGTGCGTGCTTCAGAGGCGTATTACGCCGGCTGAAGTGCGACATCCTGTGAGGAGCGTACGTTAATTGGCATGTAATCTGAGAATTTGCGCCAACTTATCCCGCATATCTGCACGCGCCACAATCTGATCCACAAATCCATGCTCCAGCTGGAACTCTGATCTCTGGAAGCCCTGTGGCAGCTTCTGTCCGATCGTCTGCTCTATTACACGTGGTCCTGCAAATCCGATAAGTGCTCCCGGCTCAGCGAGAGTAATATCTGCCAGAGTTGCAAAGCTCGCGCTTACACCACCTGTAGTCGGATGTGTAAGAACTGATACATACAGTCCGCCGTTCTCACTATATCTTTTTACTGCTGCTGAGGTCTTCGCCATCTGCATAAGTGAGAGGATACCCTCCTGCATTCTGGCACCGCCGCTGGCAGTAAATATAATAATAGGCAGCTTAAGCTTTTCAGCGATTTCAAAACTTCTTGTTATCTTCTCGCCTACCGCAATTCCCATACTGCCCATCAGGAATTCACTTGCCATAACTGCAACAACGCACTTATTGCCTTCTATTTCACAAACTCCTGCAAGCACACCTTCATCAAGTCCTGTGTCCTTCTGGAGTTTTTCTATCTTTGTATTGTAATCCGGATATTTAAGGGGATCGATGACCGGAACATCGATCTTAAGTTTTCTAAATGTTCCTTCGTCAGCTAATGCTCTCATACGACGAAGAGCTGATATCTTTCCATGCTTTCCACACTTAGGACAAACATAAAGATTCTTCTTCATCTCTGAAAGTGTTGTAACAAAGTTACATCCGGAGCAGGTAAAGCTTTCATCGCTTTCCGACTCCGGATATATATCTTCATCACTTTGTTTTGCCGGCTCCATGAACACTTCAAACTCCCTGGATGCACCCTTTTTTACAGGTGTGCTCTTCTTCTTCCCAAAAAGTTTCATGTCCGTCCTCCGAAGAATTCTTACTTATGCTCCTCTACGTAGTCAACAAGATCCTGAACTGTCTTGATGTTTGGAAGATCCTCATCTGAGATAGCAACGCCGAGGTTCTCCTCTATAGCCATACCAAGCTCTACAGCATCAAGAGAATCAGCATCAAGATCCTCTGAAAGAGATGCCTCAAGTACGACCTTGTCCTCATCACAGTTAAGAACGTCAACGATAATTGCCTTGATTTCTTCGAACATTTTAAAATCTCCTTTTTCGCTTTAGAATTGATAGCATTTATTATTTAAAATTCTTTAACTATCCATGTCTATTATAACGGTCAAACGATGAATGTCAACCTAAATATTTAAAATTATTTAGATATTGACAAACATATATTATATATATATTATTATTGTGGCGAAGGGGTATGTAGTATTGAAAACTACATCAGATGTTTCACGAAACCACTAAAACAGCAGGAGGATTCCCCGGTTCGTTATGGATACAGTTATAAATAACAACGCAAATACAGATTCTACCGAAACAGGGCTTACTCTCACACCTGAAGCAGGTGTTGCCGGAAGCTTTGTTTCTTCATGTGTGGACAAAAAAGGACGTCTGTTAAAGATAGATTTTCAGAACGATGACAACTTCAACTTCGGCTTCGATGTTGTGGATGTCCTTGCAAAGAAATGTCCTGAAAAAGTTGCCATGGTACATCTGTCCCGTCTTGGAAAGGAGCGTCGTTTCACCTTCCGTGATATGTACTACTATTCCAACAAGACAGCCAATTATCTTATGTATCTCGGCATCAAGAAGGGTGACCGTGTAATGGTTGTTGTAAAGCGCCATTATCAGTTCTGGTTTATCATGATTGCTCTTCATAAGATCGGTGCTATCGCAGTACCTGCATCTTATCTTCTGACCCGTAAGGACTTCGAATATCGTTTCAGAGCAGGCCATATCAATGGAATCCTTGCTACCTCAGATGGCGAAGTTGCTGAGGAGATATCTAAGGCTGCAAAGAATTATGATGGTCTTAAATGCAAGGTTCTCGTAGGCGGCGGCACACGCAAGGGCTGGTCAAGCTATAACCGCGACATCAGCTTCTTCTCTTCTCATTTCGTAAGAACCGAAGATACAGCCTGCGGCAATGATCCGATGCTTATGTTCTTTACATCAGGAACCACATCTTATCCAAAGATTGCAACTCATAACTTTAAGTACCCTCTCGGTCATTATATTACAGCAAAATACTGGCATCAGGTTGATCCTGACGGAATACATTTTGCCATAAGTGATACCGGATGGGGCAAAGCACTCTGGGGCAAGCTTTATGGACAGTGGCTGTGTGAAGCTACAATATTCACTTATGATTACGATGAATTCTTCGGTAAAGAGATAATCAGTCTCATAGAGAAGTACAAGATAACAACCTTCTGTGCTCCTCCTACCGTATACAGAATCTTAGTACATATGGATCTTAAGAAGTTCGATCTGTCACACCTGAAGAATGTAACAACTGCAGGTGAGGCACTGAATCCTGTTATATATAAGCGTTTCTACGAAGCTACAGGACTTAAGATCATGGAGGGCTTCGGTCAGACCGAGACCACTCTTACTATTGCAAACCTTAAGGGTACCGAGCCAAAGCCGGGTTCAATGGGTCTTCCAAGTCCGATGTATGACATTCATGTTATGCGTCCTGATGGATCAGACTGCGAGCCTATGGAAACAGGTGAGATATGCATCAAAATATCAGATGGTATTCCTAACGGACTTTTCATGGGATATTATCTGGATGCAGAAAAGACTAATTCCATCTGGCATGATGGTTACTATCATACCGGAGATACTGCATATCAGGATGAGGACGGCTACATGTGGTATGTAGGACGTACCGACGACGTTATCAAGTCCGCCGGCTACAGAGTAGGTCCTTTCGAGATTGAAAATGAGATCATGAAGCTTCCTTATGTTCTTGAGACAGCCGTAACCAGTGTTCCTGATCTTATCCGTGGTCAGGCTATTAAGGCTTCTATCGTTCTAAATAAAGAAACGGAGCCGTCTGAAGGGCTCCGTAAAGAAGTTATGAAATATCTTAAAACCAATCTTGCCTCTTATAAGAGACCTAAGATTGTTGAGTTTGTTACTGAACTGCCTAAGACAGTCAGCGGCAAGATCAGACGAGCTGAGATCAAGCAAAAAGACTGGCAGGGAGAAACTCCAGCAGAGTCCCAAACAGAACACCAAGAAGATAAAGTGTGATAATGATGCGAAGGTTTTCCTTCGCATTTTTATTATTCTTTATCAACACCATTATTCCCACGCCTGCTC
>JAEEGL011296952.1_pt1 | contig 11452 bp, 7 predicted proteins | sample 9134231 | NCBI WGS metagenome assembly JAEEGL01 (sample SAMN16246548, study PRJNA631951) | gut metagenome | biome: gut microbiome; feature: rumen; material: fiber-attached | host: Bos | place: Iran: Karaj | collected 2018-10
CTGACTGTTTTTGCTTTGTTGTTTAAGTGATTGCAATTTGAGCGTTTTTTATTGCCGTATGTTGTTTTCTTGTGTATTTTTGCACCTAATACATTTACTATAACGAGTTCAAAACATATAAAATAACTAAAAATGAAAAAGTTCTTTACTACTATGTTTGCGCTGGCCTTGTCATTGGTCATGATGGCCGGCAATTTCGTGATGCTTCCCTATTCGGGTCGCGCTGAATTGGAGAAGTTCTTCTCTGACCCCAACCTGACGGTGCATTATTATACCGACTCGGAGGTCTATGCCACTGCCGAACGCTTCGATGCCGGCATTATGGTGATGATTGACGAAAACGCTTTTGCTGAAAACGGTTGCTATATGTTGTTATATTGCCCGGAAGCACAACAGCAACAGTACGATGCGCTGTACTCCACACAGAATTACGTCATCGTGAAAGGCCCGGCTATGCCCTATAAGAACGATGGTGCCGTGGCCATCTTCAACAAGAAGGCGAGCTTGCCTCGTCTGAGCCGCGACTTCCCGCAGGTGACAGAGGTCGACCCCCGTATCCAAGAGATGCTTGATCAAGTGAGTCAGGACTCGATGCAGGCCACCGTGCAACATCTGCAGGATTATGGCCATCGTTTATGGAATTCTGATAATGCCTATGCCGCTTCCGATTGGATTGCGGGACGTATGCAGGCTCTTGGATTGGAAGTGGAGCAACAGCCTTTCTATGCCAGCACCTGGTTGGGTAGCGGCAATGCGGCCCCCAATGTCATTGGCATCCAGCGTGGAACACTCTATCCCGACACCTACGTGGTCTGCGGCAGCCATTTTGACTCGTTCTCATGGTCTGCTTATTACGGGGGCATGGCTCCTGGTGCCGACGACAACGCCACAGGCGTGGCCAGCGTGCTGGAAAGCGCGAGAATCATGACGCAATACGAGTTTGAATACAGCATCATCTATTGCGCCTACGGATGCGAGGAGATGGGCCTTTACGGCAGTGAAGCCTATGCATCACGTTGCCAGGAAGAAGGCATGGACATCATCGGCTATTTCAACAACGACATGAATGGCTATCTGAATCCGGGTGACCCCATCCATATCGACTGCATCTATCCCAACTCAGTGGAACCCATCGGCACCTATTACATGAACGTGGGTGGTGTGTATTATCCCGAATTGCCCATCCGTCACGTCAACTTCAACGAAGGCGACAGTGATCACACTTCGTTCAACAACCATGGTTACATGGGCATCTATCCCTTTGAGGACTATCAGAACTATAGCCCTTACATCCACACCGAAAACGACTTGATCGGCAACAGCGTCAACAGCTTTGCGATGGGACAGCAGTATTGCCAGATGAACATCGCCTGCTTGGCTGAGATTGCTAATCCTGTTTCCGATGCAGTCGGAGAGATGACTGTCGCTGACATGGTTTATCCTAATCCCTCCAACGGCACCTTTAAACTCAATCTTGGCGAAGGCCAATGGGATATTGAAGTTTACGACATCACAGGACGAAATGTCTATGAAAACCGTATGGAAGGTCGCTCTGTCCTCGAGCTGGGCCAATGTCACAAGGGGATTTACTTCCTGAAGGCCTCCAGCGAAAGCAGGAGCCTGACCACGAAAGTCGTGATCCAATAATCCGAGGCTGTTCAGAATGCGCCAAAAAACTCCGTTTCACAATTAGTGAGACGGAGTTTTTTGTATTTTTGCAGCCACAAATCAAGACATAAAATCGAACAAAAAAATGAGAACTACAAAGAAAGTATGGATGCTGGCCGCCATCCTTGTCTGCGGCGCTAGTTTAATCGGTTGTGGCAACAATAAGCCTAATGATTCACAGAAAAGCCCTGAAGAGGTGAGCGAGGAGACGGGAAGCAAGGAAGTCGATAGAACGGCTGAGATCATAGCTTACAATGAAGCAGTCGACGATTATTTGGTGAATGTCCTTGGCAAGCATTACGCTGAAGGCAAGATTTGCATTCCCTATCCTTTCGTTGTCAGCACTGACGATGGTGACCTGAATGATATCAAGGTGTGGGGCGACTTTTGGGTGTATAACTATAACCTTTCGGGTGACACGCTGAAGACCGTTTCGGGCGGCAATCATCCTGGCCTGCTGCATCTGAAAAAGACGGGTGACACCTTTGAGGTGACCAATTTTGAAGCCGTGGAAGATGGCGCCGGTAACATGGAAAGCGCCAAGAGGATTTTTGGCGACAAGTACGATTGTTACCAAGAATTCAGCAGCCAAGCGGAGAAACGCGAGCTGGAGAGACTCCGCTTCACTTCCGATTATGTGAAGAAGCATAACCTGTCGGCCACCATGTTGCAGGATTTTGGCTGGCCTGCGGTGGAGCTGCCGAAATAAGCTTCCATACAACCTTTGCTGAAGATTTCGCTCATGTCCGATAATCTCGAAAAAAACTTGAGTCTTGTCGGCGAGTCCGTCAAGCAAGCAACCTTGGTGAAGATGACGCTGAGCAAGCCTGCGCAAAAGCATGACGAGTTGCGCAACGTCTATGTGAAGCCCGTGCTGATCAAGGAGAAGCGCCTTTATGCCTTTACTTATCACTATGAGCGGCGCGACGAAGTGAAGAATTACGATCCGACGCAGATGCTTGACATGCTGAAGGAAATGCTGCCCAATCGCTTCCTCAACGCTGTGCTTTTCACGGTGAGTGAGGACGTTACCCTGCTGGTTTCTAGCAAGGGCAAGGCCACGATACAGACCAAAAAAGTGCAGGAATGCCGCGAGCAGAACTTGGAGCACGACAAGCAGAAGAACCGACTCATCAACCCAGCCAATCCTTGGTGGTACCAACTCGGCTTGACCACGCGTGAGGGCAAGATCACCGCCGACATGCAGCACAAGTTCAAGCAGATCTACAAGTATGCCGAAATCATTGAAAGTCTCGTTAAGCCCATGAGGTTTGACGGCGTGGTCCATATCGCTGATATGGGGGCAGGGAAGGGGTATCTCACCTTCGCCCTTCATGAGCTGCTGACACAACGCTTGAATCTGGATGTCGACATCAAAGGGGTGGAGATTCGCCCCGACTTGGTACTGAAAATCAACGAGATTATCAAGTCGTCTGGTCTAAAAGGCTTGCAGTTCGTGGAAAGCAGTATTGAGGCGTATCATCCCGAAAAGCTGGACGTGCTGATCGCGCTTCATGCCTGCAACACCGCTACCGACGATGCCATCGCCTCGGGCATTCGCGCAGGTGCCGAATTGATTGCATGCGCACCGTGCTGCCATAAGCAGATCCGGCAGGAGATGGAACGCTCAGGAAAGGCTGACGTCATGACACGCTATGGCATCTTCCTCGAACGTCAAGCCGTGATGGTGACCGACACCATCCGTGCCTTGATTTTGGAGTATTATGGCTACAAGACCCAAGTGATGGAGTTTATCGAGATGGAGCACACCCCCAAAAACGTGCTTCTCGTTGGGAGAAAAACCGCGACACCATCCAAAAAAGAAGATATTAAGCGGCAGATCGCCGAACTGAAAGCGAGATACGGCATCGAACGTCACTATTTGGAGACCTTGTTGCCTCTGAAAGACTGATGGAATTATTTTGTGCCTATGTTCAAAGCAATGGGATAATTTGTTAATTTTGCAAACTTGATTCTGGTTGAGTTATATGGCATACGACATCTTCATCAGTTATAGGCGTAAAGGAGCGGGAGCCGGTGTGGCAGGCGAGTTGCAGGCTAAGCTGGAAAACATGGGCTACAATGTCTTCCTTGATGTGGATGATCTCGGTAGCGGACAATTCCCCGTGCAAATCGAAAAGGCTATCGAAGAGTGTAAGGATTTCTTGATTGTGCTTTCACCCGGGACGCTTGACCGATGCCAAGAGGAGGACGACTGGGTGCGACGTGAAATCGTCATCGCCCAGAGCTTGAATAAAAACATCGTCGGAGTGGGCTTGCCGGGTTTCGTCATGCCAGCGCCTGAGTCATTGCCCTATGTGCTTCATACGCTCCCTACGAGGCAGGTGTTTTTGTGGACCCATGAGTACAGGTCGGCATCGCTTTCCAGAATCGTCGACAATCTCGTTTCTACCCAGATCAAGAAGCAAAGAGACCGTAACAGAAAGACTATTTTGTTCACCACGTTGTCGGCTGTGCTCCTGGCAGTGGTCATTGTGTTATTGGCCCGTTCCTTTGGCAATAGGGATAAGGCGGTGCCTCTGCCGCCTAACGATGATAATATGGTGGAGACCACTTTTGACAAGCATGTCACCAGGGCCATGTCACTGTCCGATAACTTGCCCAGCGCGGAAGATTTCAGAGACAATTTCGATACCTATATTGACTCTTCAGCGATTTTTCAGAATCTAGCCGAGGCACTCGTTGAATACGACTTGGCGATAGCGCTGAAGAAGGATGATCCTAAGAGTATAAATGATACCGTTGGTGTCGAAGGACGCAGGAAAGCTTTGGAAAGCCTGAGGTCAGAATATGTCACGATGGTCATGGATGACTTGCAGATTCAACTCGATGTTGAGTCTGAAACCACCATTAAATATGCCCGTCAAGATATAGAGATGGCGCGAATCATGGCTACGCCGGCCGAAAACAGGGTCCTGGATTCGTTGGAATCCATCGAGAGGCAATTGGAAAACAAACTGAGCAATGAATAGGAGAATTACGATAATCTTGTTGGTGGCCTTTTTTTCGTGCCTTTTTCATCAAGCTACATTCGCTCAAGAAAACATCTATGGCCGACGTCAGGAGGCCTATGATGAGGCCGTGTCAAAGATGAAAAAGGGGGAGTATAACGATGCCAAGGAGCGATTTGAGAAACTCAAAAAGTCATACAAAGGCTCCTTGCCAAAGAACAACGACCTTGATGAAATGATCAGGAAGTGCACCACCCTTGATTTTTCGCCCAAGACCACGACGCTTCAATTCAGCGCACATCAACCAGGCACGAAGAGCATCACGGTGACCACCAACGCCCATAAGCTGAGTGTGAAAGGCAACAAATGGTGCCACCCGTCCGTGAGTGGGACAGACAATAATGGTGAGAAGGTCGTCACCCAAAAGCGTGTCATCACGGTGAGGTGCGACGATAACGACAACCCTACCGAAAACGTGGGTAGCATACAGGTTAATGCCGACGGAAAGACGGTCTCCATCACGGTGAAACAGCTGAGTGGCGAGTTGACGATAGAGGTCTACCCCGACGTGGTTGACTTCTCTGATAAAGGCGGTGTTGAGACGATTACTGTCGAGACCAACGCGCATGAATGGTACATCGACTCGTTGAAGCCTTGGATTGACGTTGTCAAAAACACTAACACTTTTGACGTCAGGGTACAGAAGAATAACTCCCCCAACCGTCGTAGCGCTAATATCTACGTGGTTGCCAATAATGAGACCTATCCTGTCCTGATCCTACAGGCGAGTTCCGATTCACTGGTGGCGGTCAGCAAGGATGAGTTGGCGTTTCCTGCCACGGAGGCGACGGATAGCTTTGTCGTCATGGGCAATCTTAGTGAATGGAATGTTGTGTCGTCGGAAGAATGGATCACCGCGTGGGTCGTCCAAGACACGATAAGGGTGAGGGTGACCTCCAATCCCTCTGTCATCAGCCGTCATGGTCGTGTCAAGGTGGGCACTGGCAACAAGGTCTGCGTGGTCACCGTACACCAGGCGCCTTTTGTCTCTGAAATCGTCGAGCCCGAGTCGGAGATTCTGGATTTTTCACTTCCAAGCAAGTCAAAGGTCCTTGTGGTGAGTAACCCCAGCGATTTGAAGGTGACCCTGGAATCGAAAGGGAAGAAACAGGTTAAATTCACGCCATTCGAGATGCCTGCCGATTTCGGTACATTTACGCTGTCGATGGGTTTCGAAAAACGATGCAAGATCTTCAACAACCAGCTTGACAGTGTTGTCTTCGAGCCGGGCATGCGTTTCGCCACCATCACTTGGTCACCCGGTTCTTCCATCGGGATGATGAGTGGCTATGTGGGGAGGAAGTCATTTGGAGCCTATGCGCATTTCCGGGTCAATACTCCTTTTATGAAGGATTTGGCGAGTAACGCACCAGGCTTGTCAGGCTACAATATGACCTTTGGCCCTGTCTATCGTCCGGTCCAATTCCCCTATGTGGGACTCTATGCAGGAGTTGGCGTCGGTGCCTATGTGTGGGAGCCCCACGTGGGCATCGATTACGAAGCAGGTGTCATGGGTTTCTATAAGAACATCATGCTTACCGCTGGCTTCCATACCTCACGGCTGAGATCGAATGTGTCCAGCACCAGCTTTGAGCTTGGAGTGGGAGGCTATTTGAAGCGTTACAAAGATGAAGATTATGGCTATTGTGCCAGCGACAGCCGCCGTTGGACTTCGGTCAACTACGTGTTTCGTCCTTCCGAGAACGGCAAGGGCTTCATGGTAGGCGACTTGGGAGAAAACAAGGTGAGAGGCTATGTGAAAGCACTCTACTTGACACCGGTACGCTCTTCCGATAGTTTGCAGATGCAAAACATCGAGGTAGGCTTCGGCATCATCGTCACGCCCGTCAACGGTCTCATTGACATGTGTGCAGGCGCGTCGGTCGACTTTTCGCTCAACGACGGCGAAAGTCCTTTCCAAGGCATGGGTGCTGAAGTGGGTACCATCGTCAACATCTGGCGTTTCCCGCTTACCGTCATGCTCCATGAGGTCGATCTCTTTGGCGAACGTCATCTCTGTGTCGACTTCGGTGTCGGTTTTCACTTCGGCAAGTTCGGATGGAATAAATCAACATATAAATAGAAATATTTGGAAATGCTATGAAACGAATTGTCTTGCTCTTTGCAATAGGGTTGTGCATGGCGCTTCCGGCCGTCGCCCAAGTCAAAATCGGCTTGGAACGTGTCCTCCTAAAGCGTCTCGATGCCTATCGTCAGGTGGAACCGAGCAGTCTGATGGTCAAGGAAGTCAAGCAGAGCGGTGACGACCCAACGATACACTATTTCTATATGGCAGATGACGAGAGTAGGGGTCTGGACAATTTCTATGACAACGGGAAGCTCCTTCATATCTATGACGAATTCGGCCGCGATTTGACGGGTAGGTGCCAAGTTCGTCCTTTCGTGACCTCCGTGGATTGGCGTAAGTCGATTTTCGTCGTCAAGTATTCCGACCCATCGTCCTCCGAAATGGCTTACGGCAGGGAGTGGGTCGTGGCGAATGCTTCCAGACAGAAGTCGTGCGACAGCATCGTTAGTATGTCTGATGACGGCTTTATCTTCAGGTCGGGAAATAAGTATTATCGTCAGTACTATAAGAACGGCACGACGGAGACGCAAACCAAACAGGTGGTGTGGCCCGAAAGGAGGGTGTTCCACCTCTATGATAGCGTGTACTTCTCCTCCAAGCAGGAGTGGGAGCTCCTTTCGGATGGCGATACCTATTACCGCAGCGCTGAACTAACAGCAAAAGTAAAACCCCATTACTACTATTTGTACCGTGATGATTATATGCCCTATACCGTGTTGGTCATCGACGGGAAAGAGGTTGAGCTTCAGGGTGTTTACGATTATGACAGCTTCAGACTGAAATACTCCTACAATGGTTACCACTGGATGGCTGTAGGAGGCGACCGCTTTTGGGTCGACGGTGTAGCCAAATCGGCTAAAGGCTACGAGATCACCGATTTCCTGGTTAACGATGGAGGCGAGTATATGTATAAGGCTTCAAAGACCGAAAAAAACGACGTCATCGAAGTGGTTGTCATCAACGGGGAGATCAAGCAAAACGATGCCAGGGTCGGCTATTTCCATCTGAATGCAAACCAAAAGTTGAAATACCACTTCTTCACGGGTGGCCGTTGCTTCGTTTATGACGACGGGGACATCGATGAAAAGACTGACGAATTCAGGTCGTTGAGCTATTGTGACGACATGATTGTGGGGCGGACGGTGAAATTGGATTCTGGTAACGGTTTCCAATTGACCTATGTCACAGGTCAGGAAGGCGTATGGGTCAACAACATACGGCAGTGTGAGTCAGTGCCTTTCCATGTGGAGTATGATCTAGGAGACCACCTTTTCAGATGGACTTCCGTTGAGGTGATGAATGACGGGACTAAAGAGTTGGTGATGTATAAATATCATTGCCGTAATTAGTTTCCTTGAAGAGGTAATTCCTGAGTTAGTATAGGTATAAGGGCAAAAAAAGAAATCACCGGATTTGAAACAAGGTCCGGTGATTTCTTTGTTACTGCGTTGCAGCCTGAAGACTATTCCTTGATGATTCTTCTTGTCACGACGCCATTATCGCTTGTGATCCTAATCATGTAGACGCCGCTTTCGAGGTTGCTGAAATCAATAACACCCTCGCTGCCATTGGTTTGCGATGATCTGACCAGTTTTCCGTCAAGGCTGAAGACCTCATATTGCTGCATGTTGTCGCATCCTACATGGAGAATATCTTTCACGGGATTCGGATAGATAACGAGGTTCGCCACTTGCTCTTCTTCAACACCTGTGCCGCTGTTAATACGGATTTCAAGCAGATAGGTGCCCGACATTCCAGAGAAATACGGTGATACCAAGAAATAGATCGTGCCGCCGTTCATCGAGATGTTGTCATCCATCACATCGTCAATTCCATCTGAATAATTCAGGCCGTCAGTGGAATAGGCAAACATTGCGTCAACGGTATAATCATTTCCGTTGCCACTGTCGTAGGAGTCATGCAGACGCGCATTGATGACGTAGTTACGGCCTGTAGGCAGCTCGATTTTGTAATAGTCGATGTCGTTGCCTACATGCAAATTAGAGCCAGTGGTGGATACCGAGGTTTGGTTGTTCGACCAGTTCGATGGAACGAGTTTATAGGCTTGCGCCTGTGTGTTGTTGTTCTCATACGGATCGGCGTTGAGCTCTGGAGCCACCACCACTACGGTGATAGGATTCGATTGGTAGTATGCGCCGGCATAATACCAGCCGTTGTTATAATAAGCCAACTCCATGTGATATGTGCCTGGTTCTGCTGTTATACCGCCTTCGAAAGTCAGACTATAATAGTATCCTGACTCCAAACCACTGCTGACGTCTTTGATTTCGATGTTTTGTACCCACTCGCCGTCTAATGTCGACAGATTCACTCTCAATTTACCATAATAGGTGCTGCTTCCTGTGTTAGCCACATCCACGCTGATTTTCGCTGTCGAGCCTTGTATCAGTCGGCCGTTGTCGCTGAGGATGTTGAACTCGGAATAGGTCTCGATGTCATCATTGTAATAGATTTCGAAAGTAGCATAGTTGTTATAGCTTCCGTTGTCGATGATGGTCCAATCCTCGTCGTTTGTCTTGGAGAACAACGCTACTTGGTATTGGCCTGGCACAAACACCATGTTGCTGGAGGTGGAGAACTCGAAAGTGTGGTAATAGCCGCCGTCAAGATCATAGGTTTTTTGGTCGATAAAATCGATGAAGTTGCCGTCGGCATCGAATGCCGCTGCGCCGAAGCTGCCGCTAAAGGTGGCGTCGCCCCAATTGCCGATGCTTGCTGTTACTGTAATGGTGCTTCCGAACCATATCTGGCTTTCAACCGATAACGCGGAGTAAAGACGCAAATCGGCGTTGGTGCTGCTGCCGCCTCCGCCGCCACCTCCGCCGCCACCGCCGTTGGCGGGCTCTAAGCCGAAGATGGCTTGCTGGTTGTTGGTGAAGCTATAGGAACCGCCACCGGCGCCGCCACTGCCAGGATTCAAGGCAGAAAGGGAGTAATAGCCGTCGTTCTGACCGTCCCAGCCCCAATTGAAGTGGAACTTGTCGCTGTTGTCGTAACCGTCGCAAATGAAGCAGTGGCCGCCATTGCCGAAACCGGCATAAATCACAGGCCTTGACGCGTCGAGGTCGGCACGCAGCAAGCTCTTCCACTGGCTGTCGCCCATCTCGTCTTTCATCTCGCCATGAGCCGATGACTTATAACCGAAATGGTTTTTGAAAGCATATTCGGCGCAGTGTTCTGTGTTGGTATAGTTTGAAATGACAAAAGCGCCGCTGCCTCCTGTTGCCGACACACCATAGCTCATTTCGACGCTCACGCCGCAGTGATACATCAGAGTGGCTACGGCGTTGTTGGTGCTGGTGACACGATTCGGCATGTTGTCCCAATCATATTGGGTTCCACCGAAGTTGGCATACAGCGTGCCGTAGGAATTCGTTGAGTAGGAATGGCTTCCGCTACCAACCGAAGGATAATTCCAGTATTTCAAGATCTGAGCCATTGCGGTAGCCACACAACCTGTCACGGTGCGCTCGTAATACTGGTAATCGTACGGACAAAGATCATTATAATAAGGTGCCTGGTTCCATCTCGTCTGAACAAGCGGACTGACGGCTTTCTCGCCTTTGTTAATGAACTCTGTTGATACTCCGGAAAACAGTTCTTTCCACAATAACGTGGTGGTTTTGTCCGCAGCAATGTCATTATCAATGATATACTGGACCTCGGAACTGATGCCTACAAGCCAGTCTTCAATGTTGGCAGGAAGATTGTCAGTCACGAACTCGCCTGATCTCGAATAGCCTAAGATAGGAGTGCAGCGGTCGTCGTCGGCCACAATCACCCAGCCTTGGTTGTCGTTTAAGTTAAAAACGTAAAAGTGTTGGTTGCCGACACTTCTGTTTGTGACTTGGTTGAGTTCAATCGACTTGTACATCTTGAGAGCTTCGCCTCTCGTCGTGAGGTAGGTGTACTTCTGTTTCATGAAGTTCATGCCGACCTGACTTGCCTTGTCGGCACTGACGTGTTCTGCAAAAAGATTGATTTGCAACACAGTAATAATCATCGATAAAAGTAATAATCTGTGTTTCATAAGCCTGTGTTTTTGTTGTAACAACAATTTATTTCGAAGATGCAAATATACGGTATATTATTGACTAAGGCAATAGAAATAATCAGAAATCAAAAAAAAGAATGCTATTGGATATTATTTTTTGACTGAATTGCTTTTCGTATCGGAATTCTTTGTAATTTCGTGAACTTTTAGAAAACGACAGAATCTATCAACTAAAAACATAAAACATCATGCAAAACATCGATTGGGCAAACTTAACATTTGGTTATTATCCAACGAATTACAATGTGCGTTGCTATTTCCGCAACGGCAAATGGGGCGAGCTTGAGGTGAGCTCCGACACTTCCATCAACATCCACATGGCTGCCACCTGCCTGCACTATGGTCAGGAAGCCTTCGAAGGCATGAAAGCCTTCCGCGGCAAGGACGGCAAGGTGCGTGTGTTCCGCTGGGCCGAGAACTGCAAGCGTTTGCAGCGTTCGGCACAAGGTATCATGATGGCTGAGTTTCCCGATGACAAGTTCTGGGAAGCTATTGAGAAGGTCGTGCGTCTCAACGCCGACTTCATTCCGCCTTACGAGACGGGCGCTTCGCTCTATCTGCGTCCGCTGCTCCTCGGCACGGGCGCCC
>JAEEGL011520224.1_pt1 | contig 11452 bp, 11 predicted proteins | sample 9134231 | NCBI WGS metagenome assembly JAEEGL01 (sample SAMN16246548, study PRJNA631951) | gut metagenome | biome: gut microbiome; feature: rumen; material: fiber-attached | host: Bos | place: Iran: Karaj | collected 2018-10
CCAAATAACGAATTATTAACACCAAATAACAATATGGAATCTAGAACTCCAGTTGTTGATATTCCTCTATTCAGTGAACAAAATATTAATCAAGATATGAATAATACAGGTATACAACCGTCTGTTGAAGTTCCTTCACAAACATCATTTGCTACAACAGAACCAGTAAATAAAGAACCAGAACAACCTATAATGACCGAAACACCATTATTTAATCAAGAATTAAATAATCCTCCAGTTGGATCAGCACCGATTGCAGAGAATACTAATTTAAATGAATCATTCTATGATGTTCCAGTTAATATTTCTCCTGTAATAGAGGATAACAAGGATGATAAAGTAAATAAAGTACAACAATTATTAAGTAGTAATGATATTGAATATAAAACTTATAGCAATGAAACTGGGCACTGCATCATAATTGAAATTTAAAAAAAGTTTCCGTAAAAGAAACTTTTTTTAACTATTATCATTATTATTGTTTTCTAAATTACTTTCTATTTCATTATTTTCTTCATCATTTTTTTGCATATTTTTATTCGAATCATCCATATCGTTTTGATCTTCCTTAAAAACAGAATCCAAATTATAACCATAGTCAGAATGAGGTTCAGTTCCTTTAACAAAATAAAACATTTTGCTCCTTTTGGTATTGGTATCTGCTATTTCCCCTGTAAGTGGGTTAACTAATACCCCAACAATATTATTTGGAACCTCATACCATTCATTTTTTTTATCTTTTAAATAACCTTCCATTGTTTCAATCCAAATATCTTTATGATGAGATGTATCAAGACTTGTAAATTCTCTATTATCGTCATATCCAGTCCATACCCCTAAAACCGCATTTTTATTATACCCAATAATCCACATATCAGTATTGGTAGTTCCAGATTTTACTGCATACTTATTTGTCATCTTTGGTAATAAACTAATTAAAGTTGGATAATTATAATCAATAAAATCAGTATCATGTGTATAAGTTAACATTTCATTTAATATATATACCAAACTTTCATTGAGAATATTAACTTTTTCATCTTTATATTCATATAATACCTTTCCACTACTATCTTCTATTTTTTTTATAAAATGACCATTTACCTTATTTCCCATATTAGCAAATGCTGCATAACTAGTAACCATGTCAAATAGAGATATTTCTTCAGTTCCCAAAGCTAATGAAGGAACAGCTTCAAGTTCTCCGTTAATTCCTAGTCTATTTGCAATAGAAACTAATTTTTTTTCTCCTAAAAATAAATGTGTTTTAACTGCATAAATATTATCTGAGTAAGCAATGGCAGCCCCCATAGATAATGGCCCATTAGCATATTTATCATTATAATTTTTTGGTGTATAAGTTTTATTATTAGAGAATGAAAAAGTTGTTTTTTCACTTATAAAAGAAGAAGCCGATGTAAATCCATTTTCTAAAGCCGCATAATACAAGAAAGGTTTCATCGTTGAACCAACTTGTCTTTTTGCATTTATAGCTCTGTTAAATTGACTCTGATTATAGTTACTACCACCAACCAGAGCCATAATTTCCCCATTATCAGGATTCATTAACATTGCTGCAACTTCTAGTTCACCCATTTTTTTACTATTAACTGAGTTTTCTAACTCACTTTGCGCACCATTATTTAATGTCGTATAAATTTTAATTCCGCCTGTAGTTAAAATGGAATCAGGAATACTAGAAATTTCTTTTAATTCATTCAATACTGCATCTTTAAAATATAATTTACCAGATGTAATTGAAGTATTACTCTCTCCTACATAAGTTAAGCTTTCTTTAAATGCATCATTCATCTGCTTAGTGGTTATTTTTTTATTATTAACCATTAATTGTAAGACAATCTTTTGTCTTTCTTTGGCTTTCCTTAAATTAATTAATGGTGAATTATTAGCAGGTGATTGTGGAATACCCGCCAACATTGATGCTTCAGCCAATGTAAGCTCACTTGCTGACTTATTAAAATAATATCTAGATGCATTTTCAATTCCATATACTCCTCCATAATTAATTGTATTTAAATATCCTTCCAATATCTCGTTCTTCGTATAATGAGTTTCTAACTCAAAAGCTAAAATTGCTTCATCAATTTTTCTTTTCCATGTTTTATCATAATTTAAATATAAATTTCTTGCATATTGTTGAGTAATTGTCGAAGCACCTTCTGATAAACTTTTTGAAGTAAGATTTTTAATAATTGCTTTACCTATTCTAAAATAATCAAAACCAATATGATAATAAAAATGTCTGTCCTCAGTTGATAATGTTGCATCTATTAAATAATTACTAATATCATCTAACGCTAACCAACTATAATTATTAAATACCAAATTATCATTATCATCATATAAATAGTAAGACTGATTTCTTGTTATTTGTATTTTTGGTGTAATTAAGCAATATATATATAAACCAAGATTTCCAAGTAAAAACGCTATAATAAAAAATGTCAATAATTTTCTAATTTTTTTTAAAATTCTCATTAAATCACTCACATTCTTTCTACCTACATTTATTATTTATCAAAAAAGTAAAATTATGAGTTCTATTTTTATATAACTTATGATATAATGACTAATGAATTCTTATTGGAGGTGTTTTATATTAAAATTAGAATAAAAAATACATTAAAAAATTATAATGAAAAAACAGAAAATTTAATAGAAACATTTGCCATAAAAAACAAAAATAAAATTAGTTATTATAATAATAACACAACATATAAATTATTATTATCTGAGAAAAAAATTATATTAATTCGCGAAACCAATGAATTTATTCATAAATTTGTTTTTGAACTTGACAATATAACTAAAAGTGAGTACTATATAAAAGAACTTAATACGAATATTGATATTTTAATTAAAACAACTAATTTAAATATAAGCGAAAATCGAATTGAAATTAATTATGAAATAATTGATAATAATAACCAATATTCATATGTTTTAGATATGGAGTGATAATTTTGAGTATAAAAAAAGAATTACAAGAAATAATAAAAGAGAGTTTAGAAAAAAATAATATTGCCTATGAAGTTGATAATATTGTCATTGAAACTCCCAAAAATACAATTAATGGTGATTATTCAACCAATATTGCCTTAGTTTTAACAAAATTAATGCATAAAAATCCAATGGAAATAGCTGAATTAATAAAAAATAATATTTCTAACATTATTATTGATAAAATAGATATTGCTAAACCAGGATTTATAAATATCTTTTTAAGTAAAGAAAGATTACAATCAGAAATTAATAATATAATTAAAACTAATAAAGAATATGGAAAATCTAATATTGGTTTATCCAAAAAAATAAATATTGAATATGTTAGTGCTAATCCAACAGGAACACTTCATATAGGACATGCTCGTGGAGCCGCCTACGGAGATAATCTTTCTAGAATAATGAATTACTGTGGTTATGATGTTACAAGAGAATATTATATTAATGATGCCGGTAATCAAATGAATAATTTAGGTATATCCATAAAAGAAAGATATAAAGAAGTCTGTGGTCTTGAATGCAATTTACCTGAAGATGGTTATCATGGTAAAGAAATAATAGCTTTAGCTAAAAACATATATGACCAATATAGTAATAGTAAATTAGAAGAATCTATTGAATATTTTAAACAAGAAGGTTTAAAAGTATTGCTAAATCAAATAAAAAAAGACTTAGATGCTTTTAGAGTAAATTTTGATGTTTTTACAAGTGAACAAACACTATATGATAGAGGTTTTGTCGAAAAAGTAATTGAAACCCTAAAAAAGAAAGATGAATGTTATATAAATGAAGATGCTCTATGGCTAAAGACAACCAATCATGGCGATGAGAAAGATCGTGTTCTAATTAAAACAGATGGTTCATATACATATTTTTTACCAGATATTGCCTATCATGTTAATAAGATAGAACGTGGATTTGAAGAATTAATTGATGTTTTAGGAGCAGATCACCATGGGTATATCAATAGACTTAAAGCATCATTAGAAATTCTTGGATACAACAAAGATATGTTAGATATAGAAATACTTCAAATGGTAAGATTATTAAAAGATGGTGAAGAAGTCAAAGTAAGCAAAAGAACTGGTAAAACATATACTCTTAATGAACTGATAGATGAAGTTGGTGTAAATGCCGCTAGATACTTCTTCGCATCTAAATCATTAGATACCCAAATGGATTTTGATTTAAACTTAGCTACTAAAGATAGCAATGAAAATCCTGTATATTATATTGAATATGCTAATGCCAGAATATCTAAAATATTAAATAGTTATAAAAAAGAAATAAATATAAAAAATAAATATAATACAATTGATGATCCGCTCGCATATAATATTATGAATAAATTATTATCATTTACAGATATAGTTATTTCTGCCGCAAATAAGAAGCAACCACACATTATATGTAATTACGTTTACGAATTAGCCACATTATTTCATTCTTATTATGCAAAAGAAAAATTTATAACTGATGATGAAGAATATACAAATGAAAGAATGGCTCTATTAAAAGCCATAAAAATAGTTATAAATAATTCATTAAACTTAATTGGTATAATACCAAGAGAAGAAATGTAGGAGGATTAAGATGAAATTAAGTAAAATGAATAAAGAAGAGATAGAATTATTATCATATACCAATATTGCTAAATTGTTTTTAGAAGAAAATAAAGTAACTATGAATACTGCTGATTTATTTAAAGAAGTATGTAAATTACTTGAATTAAGTGAAAGAGATTATCAAAATAAAATAGCTGATTTTTTTCAATCATTAACAACATCTAAAGAATTTATATTACTAGATGATGGTAAATGGGATTTAAAAACTAATCATAAATCTAAAAAAATAGACATGGATGATTTATATGAAGAAAAAGATGATTTATCAGATGAAGACTATGACATTGAAGATGAAGAAACAGACGAAGAAGATGAATTTAATTCAATAGATGATGAAGATGAATATGCTGAAGATGATTTATCAGATTTAACTATTTTAAATGAAGATGAACTTGAAGATAGCGAATAACTATCTTTTTTTTGTTATATATAATTAATATAATCATATACTCTATTAGGTGAATTATGAAAAAAATAAAAATAGGAATTCCTAGAGCATTTCATTATTATCGGTATGGAGTATTATGGAAAACATATTTTGAAGGTTTAGGATTAAAAGTTGTATTAAGTCCTGAAACGAATCAAGAAATATTATCACTAGGAATTAATAATATTATTGATGAATGTTGTTTATCGTACAAAATATTTATTGGACATGCTATATATTTATCAAAAATATGTGATTATTTACTAATACCAAGAATATGTGATTATGGAAAAAAAGATAAAGTATGTACAAGATTTAATGGAACATATGATAATCTAAACCAATTATTATCTAAATCGCAAATATTAGACTACAATATCGAATATACCAAACATAAATATCAATTTTTAGGTTTAATAAAACTAGGTTTAAAATTTACCAAAAATCCTATTAAAATCATTTATAGTTATTTATATGCTTTAAAAAAACAAAGAAAATATGACTCAATAAATGAAAATGAACAAAAAAATAAACTTCAAAAAAATAATAAAAAAGTATTAATTATTTCTCATTTCTATAACATTAAAGATAAATTTATTTCAAAATATATAACTGACTATCTAGAAAAAAATAGTATAACATTAATTTATTCAAATTATTTAGATAGAAAGACAGCAAAAGTATTTTCAGAGTATTTTTCTAATACCTTATATTGGAAGTATTCCAAAGAAATGATTGGGTCACTCTACTACTACAAATACCAAATAGATGGAATAATTTTTATTTCAACTTATCCATGTGGCATAGATTCTTTAGTTAATAATTTAGCAATATATAAAAATAAAGATATTCCAATATTAAATCTATCAATAGATGAAAATATAACGAAAGTAAGTTTAGAGACTAAATTAGAAAGTTTCATTGATATTATCAAAGGAGCCAAAAATGAATAAAATTATTTCTTTTCCTCATATAAGTTATTACTATATACCAATAAGATACATAATAAGGAATATAACCAAATGCGAAATATTAATACCTGAAAGTAACAGTCTAAATACTGTTTCTATTGGAGCAAAATATAGTCCTAACGATGTATGTATGCCATTTAAATATAATTTAGGAAATTATATTAATGCCTTAAATCGTGGAGCAAATATTTTAATTCAAGCCGGAGGCGGTTGTCGGTATGGATATTATGCCGAATTGCAGGAACAAATTTTAAAAGAATTAGGTTATAATTTTAAATTTATAAATCTTATTAAAAATAATCATATTTCTATAATAAAACTATACAATGAAGCAAAAAAAATAAATAACAAATTATTATTTATAGAATATGTATTTTATTTAATAAAAGGCTTTTTAATTATTGTATTTATGGATAAAACACATAAATATATAAGAGAAAATCAAGCATTATCAATAAATCCTAAAGAATATAAAAAAGCATTTCAAATATTAAAAATAGCTTATTCAAAAGATAAATTAAGTATCTTAAAAATCATTAAAATATATATCAATAGTAAAAAAACACTTAAAAGTATTCCAAAAAAACAAAATAATAATAATATTAAAATACTTATAATTGGTGAGTTATATACTCTTATGGATAGTACAGCAAATAATAATCTAGAAAACATTCTAATAGATTCCGGTAGCATTATCTATCGTTACACGGATTTAACCTATTTATTATTTAAAAAGAAATTTGCCCGAACCAAAATTTTAAAAACAAGTAGAAAATACTTAAAATATACTTTGGGAGCTGATGGTGCCGAATCAATTGCCCATGCCATTGAACATTGTAAAAAAGGAATAGATGGAATAATACACATTAAAAGTTATGGTTGCGTTCCAGAAATAAATGCTATCCCAATTTTAAGTCAAATAAGTAAAGACTATAATGTTCCAATAATGTACCTAAGTTATGATGGCGAAAATAACATTGCTAATATTGATACCAAAATTGAAGCCTTTTACGATATGATTAATGAAAAAAACAAGAAAAATAACACATATTTTTAAGAAAAAGATACAAAAATATTTTGTATCTTTAATTTTTATGATATAATAATATTGAATAAGAAGGTGGAAACATGAATGAATTATTATTTATAATAATTGTATTACTAACATTTTTAACTATCTCCTGTTTGTCAAAAATATATGGTAAACAAGGATTAATCTATGCTTTAATAGTGTTAGATATAATATCATTTGTATTATCATTCAAGATAATTGAAGTATTTAGATTAAATATTAATCTAGGAATTGTTCCTTTTATAAGCACATCATCGATTATATATATATATTTAATAAAATATGGCCTTAAAGATATAAAAAAAAATGAAATGATATGTCTATATACTAACGTTACAATAGCAATTTTACTAATGATAATGAATTATATGATTCCGGCTATAACAGAAACAATATCAATTAATATTCAAGGGACATTTGAACATAATTACAAAATATTAATTTTATTTCCAATAATGATGTTTTTAAGTCAATATTTAGTTGCTAAACTATATTATTTTGTATCACAAATTCAATCTAATATTCCTATTTGTATAATTTTAACTTATATAATAACCGCATTAATATACATAATAATCATTTATATTATATATTATATAAAAGTATTATCACTAAGTGATTCATTATATATTGGTTTATCAACATATATTGTTGGTTTGATCGTAACAATCATAAACATTATATTTATAAATTTAATTGTTAATAGTAAGAAGGTGCTAAAATGATCAATTTCTTACTAGTTATAGCCGAAGCAATCGTATCTTATTTATCATTAACGCTATTATCAAAAAAATATAAAAAAGAAGGGATATACATTTTTGCCATAATAGCCACAATTCTTTCATGCATATTAAACTTAAAACAAATATCTATTATGAATGTAAGTGTTCCAATTGGATTTGGAATAACAACGGCAATTATTATTGCATTAAACATTTTAATCCAACAAAACGGTAAAGAAGAAACAAATAATTATTTATTAATTATATTAATATCTGCCATTGCCAGTTATCTTTTTCTTCACATTTCTGGATTGATAAATGAAAGTGAATATAATCTATTATCCAACAAGTCATTTGATAATATATTTACTAATAATACTCGTTGCTATATTGCCTTAACGATTTCGTTATTATTATCACTATATCTTGATAGTAAACTATACTATATAATTAAAAAAATACAAAATAAGATTATTTTAAGTAATATTTTTTCAATTATAATTGTTGAATTTTTTGAAAACATCATCTTCGTTTTATTAGCATATTTATTTAACTATGAAGCTTTAGATTTAATATTATGTATAATATTTAGATATATAATCAAAACAACAATTGGCTTAATTGGAACCATACCATTATACATAGCCAATAAAAATAAATAAAGGGAGTGTTTTATGAGAACTAGAAAAAAAGAATTAGTAAGTGATGAATTAAAACCATTCGTAGGAAATTTAATCAAAGAAAACAGACAAAAATTCAACTATTCACTTGAAGATTTATCAGAAGCCTTAAATCATCAAAAAAATCGTCAAACTCTTCATAAATATGAAACTGGATTATTAAATATACCTTATGATATCTTTTTTGAAATCTGTCGTATCTTCAATATTGATACATCTATATTAAACAACATTGATATAAGTGAAGAAGAAAAAAGAGTCCTTGAAAACAAATTTGTTAAAAACTATGTAAACAATGCTAGAACAGATAAAAATTTAACTGTTCAAAAAGAAAAAATTATTAATACATATAAAAATGCTAACTACGAACCAATTGGTAAATCAGAATTATCCGTAAAATTATTAGATGATTCGATGAGTCCATTTTATTTAAAAAATGATAAAATATTCTTTGAAAAACAAGAAGAATATAAAAATGGTGATGATATCGTTATTGCTATTAAAGGTAATGTTTTATCAGTAAGAAAGTTATATAAATATCCAAAAGGAATTATTTTACAAGCCATGAATCCCAAATATCCGAGTCTAAATGTAAATATAATTTCACCGGACATGATTTTAGGTAAAGTAACTGCAATTCATAGAGAAATAAAATAAACCACATAATGTGGTTTTAAAATAATGAAAACAACTAATAATAAACCATTAGTTGTTCTTTTTTTAATCTATTAAGATTAGTTTAAAGCATCTTTTAATTTGCTTCCAGCTTTGAAGCCAGGTACTACTCTAGCAGCAATCTTAACTTCAGCACCAGTTTGAGGATTTCTACCAGTTCTAGCTGCTCTCTTTTTAGCAGTGAAAGTACCAAAACCAACTAAAGTTACTTTTCCTTCTTTCTTTAATCCTTTTGTTACACCTGCAACTACAGCATCTAGAGCTCTAGCAGCATCAGCTTTTGTTAAATCAGCATTTTCAGCAACGAATTCTACTAATTCAGCTTTTGTCATTTTTGTTTACCTCCGTTTTCTTATTTAAGCATACATCATCTATGCTTACAAATATATGGTAGCACGAAATTCCTTTAAAATCAAGAGTTTAAATAAAAAAAGGCCATAATTAGTAACCTTTTTTACCTCTTGTTTACATAATATGTCTATTTTTTATAAAACAATTGCAATCATTGTAGAACTTCCTTTGTTAATAATTTTAGTTAACGTCTGACATAACTTAAATCTAACACTATCAGGCATCATAGCGAGTTTTGCTTGAATACCCTCTTGTACTATTACATCTAAACTTCTTCCAAATATTTCACTTTTCCAAATATCATTACTATTCTTACTATCAGTTAAACTTTTAATAAGTTCTTTACTTTGCATTTCACTTCCAATTATAGGCTCGAATGTTGACTCGACATCGACTTTAATCATATGTATAGATGGAGCCTTAGCCTTAAGTTTAACACCATATCTACCACCCTGTTTAATAATTTCAGGTGTTTCTAGTTTCATATCAGCCAGTGTTGGTGCTGCAATTCCATATCCGGTTTGCTTAACTGTTTTAAGTGCACTTTTAATTTGATCGTATTCACTTTTTGTATCATTAAATTCTTGAAATAAGTATAATAAATCTGCCTTACTGTTTATATCAATATTGATTATTTCTTTTAATACTTGACTATATAATCCTCCAGGAGCCGATAAATTAATTGTTACTTCCCCCGTTGATGTATCAATGTCTGATAAATAAGCTTTATCAATATATTCGCTATCGTTAAAATAACTAGTAATCGTATCCACATCTCTTATCTTATCAATAGCAATTACACTTTCTCTAATCTTATCAATATAGGCCTGTTTAACATAGTGATCAGGATTTAAAATTGAAATCCAATCAGGAATATTAACTTTAACATCAACAACAGGAAATTCATATAATGCTTCTTTCAAAATATTAAGCATATCTCGTTCTTGCATAACCTCAACATTTATAGGAAGCACAGGTACATTATATTTATTTTTTAATTCCTCAGTCAAATTAATTGCTTCGTTGCTAGAAGGATTAGCACTATTAAGCAGAACGATATATGGTTTACCAATTTCTTTTAGTTCATTAATAACAGTTTCCTCAGCTGGTACATAATCCGCTCTATTAAATTCTCCAAAAGATCCATCAGAAGTAACTACAATTCCAATTGTTGAATGATCTTTAATAACTTTTTCTGTACCTATTTCTGCAGCTTCAACAAAAGGTATTGGTTCGCTATACCAGTATGACCTGTTTTCGTGATACCTACCAATCTTTTTAAAAATTGCTTATTAGCAACTCGTATTTTTTAACTTATACTAATACTTCACTTTTCTTTATTCTATAATGAATTTCTAGTTTTTTATCTTTCGTTACATATATTTTATCGATTAATCTATTCATTATTTCTCTTGTAGGATTTTTCATATCTAAAAAATTCTTAATAATATCTAAATATTCAACATAACAAGAAGAATCTTCATCAATACTAGAAATTTCATCTTTTAATTTTTCTAATTTGTTATTTGCAGTTTTAATATCTTCTTCAGTAGCATTAAATAATCTTTGATAAGTTTCTACACTTATTACATTATTAAATTTATCATCATATAAAGCATCTTGCTTTCTTTTTAAATCAGTTATTGTATGATTTAATTCATCTATCTTCTTTAATTTATCTTGTTTAGGATCAACATATTCATTTTTAATAATATTCTCAAATTCTTCTTTATCATTAATATATTGATTAGCCATTGTGCTTAATTTATCATAAACTGTATTTTCTAGTTTTGTATAATTAATATAATGAGAAAAACATATATCATACTTGCTAAACTTACGATAGTTATTACAATTCATTGTAACTCTATCTCTTTTTCTATCATAACTAATACTCATTCTAGC
>JAEEGL012228575.1_pt1 | contig 11452 bp, 9 predicted proteins | sample 9134231 | NCBI WGS metagenome assembly JAEEGL01 (sample SAMN16246548, study PRJNA631951) | gut metagenome | biome: gut microbiome; feature: rumen; material: fiber-attached | host: Bos | place: Iran: Karaj | collected 2018-10
ACATACATCCATGTGGGACCGGAGATCGGAGTCGCCTCCACCAAGGCCTTCACCGGCCAGGTTGCGGTAATGGCGATGCTTGCGCTGGTCATCGGAAGGGAGCGCGGAGTGATTCCGGACGAGAAGTACTACGAGGTGTCGAAATCTCTGCTCAAGCTGCCTGAGATACTCGAGGAAGTGATGAAGACCTCCGGGCAGGTCGCCGACCTCGCCAAGATCTTCACCTACGCCCACAACTTCATATACCTCGGCCGAGGATACAACTATCCTACCGCCCTGGAGGGCGCGCTCAAGCTCAAGGAGATCTCATACATCCATGCTGAGGGCCTTCCTGCTGCGGAGATGAAGCACGGGCCGATCGCCCTTATCGACAACGAGATGCCTACCGTGGTGATAGCCACGAATGGTCAGACATATGAAAAGACAATAAGTAACATTGAGGAAATCAAGGCCCGCGGAGGCAAGATCATAGCCGTTGTGAGCGAAGGCGACTCTCTCGCCCGCACGAGCGCCGACTATGTGATCGAGGTGCCGTCAGTGACGGACTGCCTGATGCCGATAGTGGCGTCGGTGCCTCTGCAGATGCTCGCCTACTATATCGCAGTATATAAGGGCAGGAACGTCGACCAGCCGAGAAACCTCGCAAAATCAGTAACAGTAGAATAACATGAGACAATACCTGGATCTGCTACGTCACATCCGTGAGAACGGAACCATCAAACACGACAGGACCGGTGTCGGGACGCAGAGCGTCTTCGGCTACCAGATGCGCTTCAACCTGGAGGACGGCTTCCCGCTCCTCACCACCAAGAAGGTGCACCTGAAATCAATCATCCATGAGCTTCTGTGGTTCATCGCAGGAGATACCAACATCAAGTATCTCAAGGACCACGGGGTTTCCATCTGGGATGAATGGGCGGACGAGAACGGCGACCTGGGCCCTGTGTATGGGCACCAGTGGCGCAGCTGGCCTGCCCCGGACGGCCGTAGCATAGACCAGTTGTCGAATGTTGTCGAGACCATAAAGAAGAATCCCGACTCGAGAAGGATGCTTGTCAGCGCATGGAATCCGGGAGAGGTGGACAGCATGGCCCTTCCGCCGTGCCACTGCCTTTTCCAGTTCTATGTGGCCGACGGGAAACTCTCCTGCCAGCTCTACCAGCGCAGCGCTGACACCTTCCTCGGGGTTCCTTTCAACATCGCCTCCTATGCCCTCCTGACGATGATGATCGCCCAGGTATGCGGGCTCAGGCCGGGCGAGTTCATCCACACTACGGGAGACACCCACATCTATCTCAACCACTTCGACCAGGTGGACCTCCAGCTCAGCCGCGAGCCACGCGCGCTGCCTGTGATGAAGCTGAATCCTGATGTCAGGAGCATCTTTGACTTCAAGTACGAGGACTTCACCCTGGAGGGCTATGACCCATGGCCGGCCATCAAGGCTCCGGTGGCCGTATAGGCCGTATTGCCGTATTGCCGTAACTGAAAATAAAAAGCTATATTTGCAGATATGGAAAAGTGTACAATCGTAGCGGTCGCGGACAACTGGGCCATAGGAAAGAACAACGCTCTCCTGTGGCACATCTCCGAAGACCTTCAGTATTTCAAGAAACAGACTCTCGGCTGCCCGGTGATCATGGGATACATGACCTTCAAGTCCCTTGGTTCCCGCCCGCTTCCGAAGAGGAAAAATATAGTGATATCCATCTTCCCGTGGCCTGACGCCCCTCAGGACATCACCATCGTGGACTCCCTGGATGCCGCCTACAAGGCTGCCGAGGAGGTCTGCGACGGCACTCCGGGCGCACCTGAGAAATGCTTCGTGATGGGCGGAGGCTATACTTATGCCGAGGCCATGGCGAGCGTGGACAAGCTGTACATCACACATGTGCATACCTCGATAGAAGATGCGGATGTATATTTCCCTGTGATCGACCCCACGGTCTGGGAAGTTGAATCCACGTCCGAGATGCACAAGGACCCCGAAACCGGGTACGAATTCGAATTCACTGTCTATCGGAGAAGATAGCTGAGACAATAAGACGAACTTAATGGAAAAGACAAAAAGAGAAAATTTCGGCGGCCGGGCTGCCGTAATCATGGCCCTGGCCGGTTCCGCGATAGGACTCGGCAATATCTGGAGATTCCCCTACATGGTCGGAGAGAACGGCGGTGCCGCCTTCGTCCTGGTATATATCTTCGCCACATTGCTTATCTCCCTTCCGATCTTCCTCGCCGAGACGGTGATCGGACGCCGCAGCGGGGCCAACTGCCGCGGGGCGATGGAGAAGCTCGCCCCATGTTCATTCTGGAAGTGGTTCGGATACCTCTCCGTGATAACCCCGATGATCATAGTCTCGTACTACAGCGTAGTGGGAGGCTGGTCCCTGAACTATCTCTGGAAAGCCTGCACCCTGAGCTTCATCCGCTCCACTCCGGAGCAGATCGGGGGCATGTTCGGCGACCTGGTGTCCTCTGTCTGGACCCCGATAGTGTTCCATACGATTTTCCTGGGCCTGAGCGTGCTGGTGGTCGCTTTCGGTGTCAAGGGAGGCATCGAGAGAGTCAGCAAGTTCTGCCTGCCGGTATTGTTCCTGCTGATAGTCATGATCTCGATATATTCGCTTTCCCTGCCGGGTTCGAAGGCCGGAGTCGAGTATCTGCTGAAGCCTGACTTTACCAAACTCAGTCCGCGCTCATGCGCCGCCGCGATGGGACAGTCGTTCTATTCGCTGTCTCTGGGAATGGGCATCGTGATCACATATTCGTCATACATCAGCCGCAAGGAGAATGTCCTCGCGACAGGAGTCGGGACGGCCGTTTCAGACCTGCTTTTCGCCATCCTGGCGGGCTTCGCGATAATGCCGGCAGTGTTCGCCGCCGGTATCGAGCCGGGCGCTGGAGCGGGCCTCATCTTCGAGACCCTCCCGTTCATCTTCTCCAAGATGGGCGCGACCATGCCGGTACTCTGCTCGATCGCGGCCATACTTTTCTTCGTGACCATACTCTTCGCCGCGCTTACGTCCTGCATGTCCCTGGTGGAAGTAGGGGTGGCCTACCTTATCGAAGAGAAGCATATCCGAAGAGGCTGGGCCTGCCTGTGGGTGTTCCTGGCTGCCTGGGGCGTTGGCGTGCTGAGTTCCCTCCACGGCAAGTTCTTCGACTTCCTGGACATGTTCTCGTCCAACTTCCTGCTGACCGTCGGCGGACTGCTCTGCGTGCTGTTCGTGGGCTGGAGGATGAAGAAGGCCGACGTGGAAGACGAGTTTACCAACGGCGGGTCGCTCCCGCTCAACAAGAGGATCTTCAAGGTCGTATATTTCATAGTAAGATATGTCGCCCCGATTGCGGTGACAATAATATTCGTGACTAATTTCCTGTAATATATGGGTTGCAAGGGCAAGGTACGAGAGACATTCGGCAGCCGTTTTGCCGTGATAATGGCGATGGCCGGTTCGGCCATAGGACTGGGAAACATCTGGCGTTTTCCTTACGTGGTGGGCCAGTACGGCGGGGCTGCATTCATACTGGTCTATGTGCTCTGCACCTTCCTGCTGGCGCTGCCGATATTCCTGTCTGAGTCCATAATAGGACGCCGGAGCGGAGCCAACACTTTCGGGGCCATGGAGAAGCTCGCTCCGGGCACATGCTGGAAGTGGATGGGCCTGCTTACCGTAGTGTCCCCTGTGATAATCCTTTCGTACTACAGCGTCGTCGGAGGCTGGTCCGTGGAATATCTCTTCAAGTCCCTGGCCTTCGAGTTTACGAACACCCCGGCCGATGACGTGCCAAGACTTTTCGGCACCTTCATTTCCTCCTCCTGGGAGCCTCTGTTCATGCTTGCCATCTTCCTGCTGATGGTGGCCGGAATCGTGCTCGGAGGCGTGAAGAGCGGCATCGAGAGGTTCTCCAAGATCACAATGCCCGTGCTCTTCCTGCTGATAGTCGTCATGCTTGTCTATTCGGTGACCCTTCCGGGATCCGCCGAGGGCGTGGCCTACCTGCTGAAGCCCGATTTCTCCAAGCTGACGGCCTCCGCGGTCGCAGCTGCCATGGGCCAGGCCTTCTTCTCCCTCTCCCTCGGAGTCGGCACTATCCTGACCTATTCTTCGTATGTCCGCAAGGATGAAGACCTGTTCATGTCCGGAATCGGCACCGGTGTGTCCGACCTCATGTTCGCCCTGCTGGCGGGCTTTGCGGTGATGCCTGCCGTGTTCGCCTGCGGAGTCGAGCCGGGAGCCGGTCCGGGACTGGTGTTCCAGACCCTGCCGTTCATATTCAACAAGATGGGCGCCGGAGCCCCTCTGATAAGTTCCCTGGTGGCCATTATCTTCTTCGTGACCATACTCGTAGCCGCCCTTACGTCGGCGATTTCGATGATGGAAGTGGGAGTCGCCTATCTGGTGGAGAACAAAGGCTTCAGCCGCTTCACGGCCGTCGCCTCCATCTTCTGCTTCTCCCTCGTCGTGGGCGGTCTCTGCTCCCTTTCTTTCGGAGCCCTTTCGGACGTCAAGATATTCGGAAACACAATCTTCGACGCCCTCGACAAGCTCTGCTCCAACTTCCTGATGACCTTCGGAGGCCTGCTGTTCACCCTTTTCGTGGGCTGGAAGATGAAGAAGGCGGACGTCGGGGAAGAATTCACGAGCGGCGGGTCGAAGTTCAACAAGAAAGCCTTCCGCGCCGTCTATTTCCTGGTCAGATACGTGGCTCCTATCGCAATAATAGCTATTTTCATCACTAATCTTTTCCTCTAAACGGGGTGTTTTTGCTATCTTTGCATCCACAAATTGCAAACAAACATGAAACACACTCTCAAAGATTGGATCATAGCAACAAGACCATGGTCTTTCCCGGCTTCATCAATGCCTGTCATCGTAACCCTTTTCTGGCTCTGGGCCAAGGGATATGAAGTCAACTGGGCGCTCGGCCTGTGGGCCCTGGCAACCATAATACTCGTACACGCAGCCGGTAACGTCTGGAGCGACTATTTCGACTACAAGAAAGGAGTCGATGCTCCCGACACTTATGGAGTCAAGATACTTACATCAGGCCAGTTCACCCCTTCGGAGGTCATGAAACTCTCCGTCGGCATCCAGATCGCAGCCATCCTCAGCGGTATCGGATTGGTCCTCGCGACCGGACTTCCGCTGCTCTGGATAGGCATCGCCGGAATCGCCCTCTCGCTGCTTTATCCGCCTCTCAAATACATGGCCCTCGGCGACCTTGTGATCGCTCTCTGCTATTCGGTACTGCCGATGCTCGGAGTGACATTCATCGCCTCCGGCGCCATCATTCCTGCCGTCCTCTGGCTGGCCGTCCCTGTGGGCTGCATCACAGTCGCAATCCTTCAGGCAAATGACGTCAGGGACATCGAGACCGACGACCGTGCCGGCATCAACACCATCGCCATGGTGACCGGCCGAAAGATAGGAGCATGGCTCTACTGCGCCGAGATGGCAATCCCATATCTCTGGACCATCGGAATCGTGATCGCCGGACTCGTGCCATGGACATGTCTCACCGTGCTGCTTTCGGCTCCTCTCGCTTATGGCAATGCCCGCACCGTGCTTTCATACAAGACAGGCGGCATCTCAGCAATCGGCAGCCTCGACGAGATGACCGCGAAGCTCCAGCTCGCCTTCAGCTTCCTGCTGGTCGCAGGCCTGGCTCTCTCGCTGCTGTTCTAGATGGACAGGAAACCCTTCATAGCAATAGCGGTCGCGGCCGTACTCTGGTTCGTGATGTTCTCTCCGCTGACAGCGCCGCACCTGAATTTCTGGGCGGCGATGACTGTCTCGGCCCTCATCCTGACCGCTGTCGCCCAACTTTTCGGGAAGACGCTCGCGGCCCTGAGATGCCCTCTCGGCAAGCTTCCTGAGACGATTTTGCTCGGTCTCGGGATAGCTGTCGCCCTCTGGTGGGCTTTCCGTGCCGGGGACAAGATCTCGCAGCTGATGTTCAGCTTCGCCAGGCCGCAGGTTGACATGATCTACGGAATGAAGGCCGGCACTTCGGGGACGCTCATCTCGGTGCTGCTGTTGCTGGTGATCGGACCTGCCGAGGAGATATTCTGGCGCGGCTATGTCCAGCGCTCCCTTTCCGGGACGATGGGCGCTGACAAGGGGTTCATCGTCACTCTGCTTGCCTATACCCTTATACACGTGCCTTCGCTCAACCTGATGCTGATACTTGCGGCAATGGTCTGCGGCATCGCATGGGGCGGTCTCTACCGCCTTTTCCCGGACAAGCTGCCTGCAATCATCCTCAGCCACGCCCTCTGGGACGCTGCCGCCTTTGTCTGGTTCCCTCTCTAGGATTCATGTTGTTTTTTCAGGGCAAAGATTTTATATTTGCTCCTGATGATAGACGAGTATCACGGCAGAGACGCTCAAATCTTGAGCATAAAAAGCCCGGAAAGCATGATTGAAACTATCCGGGAAATGGGTCTCGTGCCCTTTTTCGCCAATTCAACCCCGGGTTTCTCGATAGAAGAAAGGACGTTCCCCGAGTTCTGGTTCACCTCCGAAGAGCTGGGTCCGTGGGACTGGAAAATCGAGGCCGTACGTGCCGGGGACATTGCCTACGGCAAGTTCTTCAAAGGAAAAAGCTGCTTCGCCACCAAGGAGGCCTATATACGGCTCATGGAAGAAAGGCGCGGCCAGGAGAAGTTCATCCCTAAAGGAGTGGATGCAGAAGTCCTCGCCGCCGTCAGGAAAGCCGGTTCCATGACCAGTCGCGAGCTGCGCAAGGTCTTCGGCCTGAAGAAGTCCGCCATGGACGCCATACTTACCAGGCTGGAGATGGGGACATGGCTCATCATCGGCGATTTCGAGCGTCAGTACCGCGGGGCCGACCTTCATTATTCAGGTTGGCAGCTTGCCTCCTACTGCCCTCCGGAGGCGTTTTTCAATCTTGAGAAAAATGAAGAAAAGCCGAAGGAGACCTTCGGCTTCACAAGTTTCGCGGGGTTTTCCGATCTCGACTGAGATCCTTATACATCCCTTCTTTCCGGCATCGCCGCAACGCCTACTGTGATCACCAGGATCAGCAGCAGGAAGATTGACGCAACCATTGAAATCTCTGAGCTGAGCTCATAGACTTCCGGCTCGAATCTCATGACGAGATCATATTCTCCTGCAGGCAGGATCGCTCCCCTGAGGGTCCAGTTGGCGCGGAAGAGCTCGATGCTCTCGCCGGTGTCCGCCCTGTGCAGGTGCCATTCCGGATAATATATCTCGCTGAACACCACGGCCTTGTCCTCCGTGCTTTCGAAATGGTATCTCAGCTTGTTCGGAGTGTATGCAGTCATCTTTATGACTCCATGAGCCTTTGACGAAATATCAGGCACGTCTGCGAAGTCAGGACCGATGATGGCCGTGTTGCGCAGGTCAACCTTTCCGAGGGCCGAGATCTCCTCCTCCGGAGTCGAGGTATATACGAAGGAGTCAACGCACCATGCGTCTCCGAAAGCGGCGTTGTTCTCCACCGGAGCGGCCTCTCCGTCGAGGATGATATATTTGTCGTTAAGCATCGAGAGTACCGGGAGGTAAGGTATGGCCTTGGTCGCCTCCTGCACGGTCGAAGCTCCATGCACGGCCTTGTAGATAGAGTTGATCTCCGATACCAGCACATGGTCGATGAGGTCCTGGTAGCGCTGGAGCTTGACAGGGCTGTATCCTCCGATATTCTTGTGGAAATAGCTGGCGTGGGAGTCGTTGAATACGTTTGCAGTCAGGTCGAGTACCCTGTAGCTCTGGTCCGGATCCTCCAGGATGTGCTTGTCCACTGGTCTCTCCACGAAATGCTGGTTGAACTTGTTCTGGGAGACGAAGTGGTCGCCGTTGAGGTATCTCTTTCCGACGATGCCCATGTTGAGGAGGACGAGGCCGCAGATGATCCAGGTTGCGATTCTCTTGCGCTCATATGTCATGAAGTCCTCTTTTGCGCAAAGGCTCCAGTACAGGATGCCGGCGGTCAGTAATATGAGCACCATGCTTATCAGCGAATCCTCGCGGAGAAGCATGAGCCTGTCGGCCTTGAATGCGTCCACGAGGATGTCCTGCTGGCCGCTGTCGGCTGGGCCGGTAAAGCTGCGGCCGAGACCGGTGGCGCTTATGAGACAGAAGCCGGCGGTGATGGCCAGGGCGATGAGCGCGTTGCGCTTGAATTCCTTCTTGTCGATGTTCTGCTTCTTTATGTAGTCAAGCATCAGGAAGCCCAGCACCGGCAGGGTGAACTGCAGTATCACCAGGGCCATCGATACCGTCCTGAACTTGTTGTAGAACGGCATGTAGTTGAACCAGAATTTGGTGAAGCCCATGAAATGGTTGCCGAGGGCGAGTCCGATACCGATTATCGTCGGGATCAGCAGCCACCATTTTTCCTTGCCCTTGTACATGCACAGTCCGAGCACGAAGAGGAAGATGGTGATGGCTCCCATGTACATCGGTCCGGCCGTGAACGGCTGCGGGCCCCAGTAGAGAGGCAGGGCCTTCGCAATCTGGTGGAGATTGCCCTGTCCGGCGTTGCGGAGCAGCTTTATGGTCTTGGAACTTGTCGGATTGACTGCGGTGGCAGACGATCCGCCGTTGTAGTCCGGAATCATCATGTTCGGGAGCTCTTCCCAGCCATATGACCATGCTGTTGCGTAGTTGATGTCGAGACCTTTGGTCTTCTTGCCGTCAGCGTTCAGCTCCGAGCCTCCGCGCATAGTCTCCTTGGTGTAGGAGTATGTAGGCATGAGCCTGTTGGCGTTCGTGGCGATTCCGGCGGAGCCGAGCACCAGCAGTAGGACCGACGCTGCGGCGAAGCGGCCGAGCAGCTTGCGCCTGCTGCGGTCGGCAATCAGCCAGACCAGCAACACCAGCACGTATGAAATTATGATGATTGCGAGATAATATGAAATCTGGACATGGTTGGCCTTGATCTGGAAGTTCAGCGCCATCGCGAACAGGGCGGCGCCGAGGGCAGTCGGGGTGAACCATTTCTCGTCAGGATGTTTTTCCAGGGCGCTCCGGTATGTATATACGACTCCGGCCAGCACCCATGGCAGAAAGGCCAGGGCCACCATTTTGGCATTGTGCCCCACCTGGATGATCTGCATGTTGTAGGAGCAGAAGGTGATTGCGACGGCTCCGCCGACTGCAACCAGCCAGTGGACGCCAAAGGCCATCATTAGCAAGAATGCGCCGAGAAGCGATAGGAAAAGGTAGCTTGCCGGTCTCTTTCCTGCGAGGAACAGGTCATAGACAGGCTTCGTCCAGTCTCCTTCATCGTTACCGGTAAGCATCGTAGTAGGCATGCCTCCGAACATGGAATTGGTCCAGAGCGCCTTGTCGTCAGGATGGTCTGCGTCCCATGAGTTGGCCTCGTGCGCCATTCCCACATATCCGGAGATGTCGCTCTGGTCCACGATCTTTCCAGCGAGGACCTGAGGAACGTAACCGTAGGAGATTACGAGGAACGCCAGGACTATTCCGGCGAAAGTCAGAAGTTTTTTGAAACTCATAGCGATAATTTTAATGATTCCAGAAGGGCTGCCATCTTGCGGGCGGTCTCTTTTCTGGAGTACTGTTCGATTCCTTTGGTCGCCGTCCATTCCTCGCCGGAAAGGAAGGCCTCCCATCTCCGGGCGACGTAGCCGTGGATCCCTGGCTCGTCGTCCCAGTCAAATGTCTCTCCTGCCCCTGTGCCGGACAGGATTCTTGCCATCGCGCCGTCTGTCTGCCCGATTCCGAGCACCGGCCTGCGTGAACCCAAATATTCGAAAAGCTTGCCCGGAAGCGTGGCCCTGTACTCCGGTTCTTTACGCAGTGGCAGTATCAGCATGGTTGCTCCAGTCTGCTCCCTGACAGCCTCGTCGTGATCCCTGTAGCCGAGGTCGATGAGGTTCTCCCCGAGACCGGCCGCCTTGATGCTGTCCAGTATCTGGACATCATTCTTTCCGGCGAGCCTGATGCGCAGCTTTTCTGCGAACCGGCCGTCTTCACGGCACATGTCGGCGAGTACCTTCCAGAGAGTTTCCGGATTTCCGTCGGAGGCGAACAGCCCCGTGTGCACTATATCGAAATAGCCGTCCGGTGCTGCCGGAGCGGCGAAATCTTCTGGATCATAGCCATTGGTGATGAGCTCCACCCTGTTGCTGGTCATCTCCCGGAACTCGTCCTGCACCAGCGGCGACACGGCCACTACTGCAGACGCCCCGTCGAGGACTTTCTGCTCGAGTTTCTCATGTTGCCTGCGGGCCCATGAGGACAGCGCCAGATGCTTGAAGTAGAACATCCTGGTCCATGGATCCCTGAAGTCGGCGACCCATGGGATCCCGGTAGCCTTCGATACTTCCCTGGCTATGAGATGCATCGAATGAGGAGGGCCCGTGCTGACGATCACGTCCACAGGGTGCTCCTTGAGGTATTTTTTCAGGAAGCGGACTGCCGGGCCGAGCCATGTGATGCGGGGGTCCGGGATGAACAGGTTGCCCCTGATCGCCAGGGCCAGCTTCTGCTTCCAAGTCTTTTCCTGACTGTTTATCGGGTTGACTTCTCCGCCGCCGCGGTTGCCGGTCAGCCGGCGGTAGATGCCATAGATTTCGGTGATAGGCCTTTTTATGATCTCGGTCCCTTCGGGGATGTCAGCCATGAGACTGTAGTCGACGGACGGCATATCTGGATTCTCCGGAGTGAAGATCACCGGCTGCCAGCCTTCGGACGGGAGATACTTGGCGAATTTCACCCATCGCTGGACTCCGGAACCGCCTGAGGGCGGCCAGTAATATGTTATGACCAGGACACGATTCATAATACGACAAAAATAATGAAATAAACTGATAAAATTGTAAATTTGCCTATTATGGCAAAAAAACTTGCAGAGGATACTCCTCTGATCAAACAATATTTCGAAGTAAAGGCCCAGAATCCGGAGGCGATCCTTCTTTACCGGGTGGGGGACTTCTATGAAACATATTCCGACGACGCCCTGCTGACAAGCAAGGTGCTGGGCATCGTGCTTACCAAGAGAGCCAACGGAGACAAGGGAAAACTGCCGATGGCCGGGTTCCCTCACCATGCGATAGACGTATATCTCCCGAAGCTTGTGCGGGCCGGCTACAAGGTGGCTGTCTGTGACCAGCTGGAAGACCCCAAGCTTGCCAAGAAACTCGTCAAGAGAGGCGTCACGGAGCTTGTCACTCCCGGAATCGCATTCGGAGAGGCCATGCTCGAACAGAAGAAGAACAACTATCTCCTCGGCCTTACTTTCAGCAAGGACCAGTGCGGAGCCGCCTTCCTGGACGTGACTACGGGCGAGTTCAGCGTGGCCCAGGGCACAGTGGAATACATCTCGACCCTGGTCTCCTCGCTCGCTCCGAAAGAGGTGCTCGTGACCAGAGGCAATGAGAAATATGTGCGCGAGCAGTTCGGCGACAGCCTGTATGTGTCCACCGTCGATG
>JAEEGL013288933.1_pt1 | contig 11452 bp, 8 predicted proteins | sample 9134231 | NCBI WGS metagenome assembly JAEEGL01 (sample SAMN16246548, study PRJNA631951) | gut metagenome | biome: gut microbiome; feature: rumen; material: fiber-attached | host: Bos | place: Iran: Karaj | collected 2018-10
AGGTGTACCTGACGCCGTCCTCACTTTTATTGAATTTTGATGACTGCGCCACGTATCCGCCACGCTCGGCACTTAGTTGGATGATATTGTTGTCAATGCGGTCGATGTTGGCGCGCACCTCGTCTAAACTGTTGCAAATCATAATGTTCGGATGTTTAAAATGATGATTTTGGTTTGACAAAGATAATAAAAGTTTTTGGATTGGCGTTAGAAATCAAAACAAATGAAATTATGGAATTTAGAAAAATTTTCGATACAATCCCTGAGGAGTTTGACAAATACAGACCTCGATATTGTGCGGAACTATTTGAATATCTGATAGATTGCGCACATATTGGGCGAGGCAGCGACGTCCTCGAACTCGGTCCGGGAACGGGTCAGGCAACCGAACCGATTTTGAATACAGGCTGCAATTATAACGCCATTGAATTGGGCGAAAACCTCTATAACAAGATGGTTTCCAAATACGGTCATCTTCCTAATTTTCAAATCGTTAACGGCGACTTCATCACATACGACTTCGCCGACCAAAAGTTTGATTTGATATACTCCGCCGCCACAATCCAGTGGATTCCCGAGGAAGTGGCATTTGCCAAGACTTTTGAACTTCTGAAACCAGGCGGCACGCTCGCAATGATGATTGTATCAGCGGATTACAAGACGCCAAACCCTACGCTTTACGCCCAAATTCAGAAAGTTTACGACGCATATTTCAAGCCCGAAATCAAGTACACCCACGGTGGTTTCCGCTACGACAACGCCGTCAAATACGGCTACACCGACTTTGAAAAACATTCGTTCCACGGCCGCCGCGTAATGACCGCCGACCAATACGTCGCCTTCTGCGGCACTCACTGCGACCACCTCGTAATTCCCGAACCATACAAGACGCCGTTTTTCGACGGCCTGCGGAATGCGGTATTAGAGGCGGGAGATGAAGTGGTGTTTGAGGATACGTATTGGCTGTATGTGGCGAGGAAGAAGGGGGAATGATTTACTAAACTGTACAATTTGTTGGTAGAAGTTGTATAGGTTGGGAACGGAGGGAAGTTTTTTTGTATCGCAGCACTATGAGAATTTTTTTCGATAATTAATTTCTTTTTTCAAGAATTAATCGCTATTTTTGCCGAAAATAATTCAGCAATGAGAAAGATTGATATATATAATTTCGGCCCCATCAACGAAGGGAGCATCAAGATTAAGAAAACAACGATGTTTATGGGCAACCAAGGCTCAGGCAAAAGCACCGCTGCCAAACTTATTTCCACTTTTGCGTGGATTGAAAAATTCCTGTTCCGGTTTAGCGCGACTATCAAACACCCCGAAGAAAAACTCAAATCAGATTTCAAGAAATATTTGGAATACCACCGCATTGAAAGTTACTTAAAAGACGACACCGTAATTGTGTATGATGGTGACTGCTACCAAATTGCATTCAAGAACGGCAATATCCGCATCAAAAAAATAGGCGACAAATATTTGCTGCCAAAAATCACATATTTCCCCGCCGAAAGGAATTTCGTTTCGTCAATCAAGAACTCCAAGGAGAGCAACGGTTTCAAACTTTGGTCGCAGTCGCTGCAAGAGTTTAAGGAGATTTTTCAAGAGGCGAAAGAAGATTTGAAGATTGGAAGTGCAATTCAACTTCCAATCAGTGGAACGTCCATCGAGTACAATCAACTCAATGACATTCTGTATGTTAAGGGCGACGATTACAAAATTCCGCTTTCTGATTCGGCGAGTGGATTCCAATCCTTTGTACCGATGTACGTTGTGGCGGATTATCTCTCAAAAATTACAGAAAGGGAACAGAAAATGGATAATTCGCAGCGCGAAATGTTCATTCAGCAATCAACAGACATACTCAACAATCCTAATTACACCCAGGAGCAAATAAGCATTCTTCTGTCGCAACTTGTGCGTGGAATCAACATAAAATCGGTCTTCAACATCATCGAGGAACCTGAACAAAATCTCTTCCCGTCGTCGCAGCGGAGTATGCTATTTTCATTGTTGCAATTCATCAATGTTTCGGAGAATAACAGCCTGGTTATTACGACGCATAGCCCGTATATTATTGGCAATATGACACTTGCAATCAAGGCGGCAGAGTTGTACAACAAGACATCCAACGACGAGATTAAGGCGAAAATTGCCGCCATTGTCCCCGAAAAGTCATCCATCAACGTCAATGATGTTGCCATTTACGAGTTTGACGACAAGACACACACAATCAACGAATTGGAGTATCAAAACGGTCTTCCAAGCGACAACGACTACCTCAACACCGCCCTCGGCGATACAAACGATTTGTTTAGTGATTTGTTAGATTTGGAGGATGAGATATGCAAGTAGATTTTTTCAAACGGAAATTCATTGACAAAACCGACGCAAAGGAATTTGGTCTGTGCGACGATTCAATTGAGGGGAAGACTTTGCCCGCATATCTCGATGTGTCAGACGACCACGAAAAGTGGATTGCGACCGTCAAAAACGAGCCTCAATTTTTGGTGGAGTTTTATCCCATTGACGGTCATCTGTCTTGGGAAAGGACTGACGGCACGATGTCAGGCAAGTGCGATGGAATGTTGAGTTTCAACGATAAGAAAAACATTATTTTTGTAGAGTTGAAATGTCGCAATTTAGGAGGCGATTGGCGTGCTCACGGCAAATCTCAACTGAAAGAAACATTGGAAAAGTTTTTCTCAATTTATAAATATTCTGATTTTCAGTGTGTTGAAGCGTATATTTGCAACAAACGTCAACTTCTCAATCAACGTTACGCTGCGTTAGAGGATAGTTTCAAGAAAGAAACAGGAATTACGCTGAGGGTAAAAAAGGAAATAGATATACAAGAATGACACATTGTTTGTTTTACACGCAATGTGTCATTCTTGTATCTACAACTTGTAAATCTCGTCCAAAATCTGCACAATCTGCAAACCCTCCTTCAAATCCTTGTCGGAAGGTTTGAAAGAAGAAGATGCTTTGGGTGCTGTGGGCTTTTCTTCTTTGCTGCTCTCTGATAGTTTTCTTATCAAGAGAAAAAGCAATACTACTGCCACACCGCCGAAAATTGCTCGCGCAAAATACCAAAATGCCATAATCTTATTTGTAATTTTCATTGATTAATTGATAGTTGTTAATTATTTCCTTTACTGCATTGGGAAGCGTTGACGAAATGCCGATTTCAATTTGATTGTCTGAAACCGTTTTTGCCAACAATTCGATATTACCCGATGCTGTACCTTGATGAAGACGGTCTTCAAACGCCTTTTCCAATTCGGCGTTTACTTCGTCAACCGTCATTGATTCAAGTGATTTGTCGCCGAGCGGGAACAAAATCCCGTCCAACTTTTTGAGAAGTCCGGGATTTTTGTATTTGGCTCGTTCAAACTGCAAATTGCTGATGAAACTGCTCATTGTTTATTCGTTTTTTGTTATTTCTGACCAAGAAACCTGAAAAGGTTCGACACAAGACTTGATTTCTACCAAGTTTTGTTTTTGCTCGTTGAGTCGTTCGATATTCTCTGCCAAAGCGCGTGTGTTATCAATTGCATTACTGGCACGAGTAGAGTTTTCAAAGCCATTTTCACGGGCAGCATTCATTTGGTCGATAATGTCATTGACAACATTTTCAACCAATCTTGTCAGCGTGTCTTTGGTTGAGGCAATTTCAGTTTTCAACGAATTGCCAACCGCTTTAATCAAAATCGGCTTGAAATATTCGTCGTAAACTTCCATATTTTTGTCGAGACTGATACAAACCTTGTTAACATCAGTTGCCCATTTGCTCAGCCAATTTCTGAAACCAAACCAATCACCACGGTCGCCCAATGTCGATGTTGTGAATGATTTAGACAATGCTTTCCACAACTCGTCGTAATCAACTCCGTTGATGTCAAGGCTTTTGGGGGTTGCTTCGCCCGAATACTTGAATGCAAAGTCAATTGTTGAAGATTGAATGTCGAAATCAATGTTGCAGTCCGACTTCAACGATGTTTTCAACTTGTCAATTGCGGAATCAAGTTTCTGCTGTCTTTCGTTGACGATTTTCACCAAATCGTTCTGAATGAGTTTGGTCTCGTTCTTCAACTCTTCCGTACATCCGTCAATCTGAGATTTGATGCTTTCAATCAAAACCTCATTAAAGTGAGATTTGATGGTGTCGTAGAAAATCTCGTGGATTTTTTTCTCTTTAAGTGCCGGATTGTCTTCGCGACGGTCGGTTGAAGCATCGAAAGCGTTTTTCAATTGCTTGCGATATTCTTTCTTGAAATTGTCACCAATTGCTTGATTCAAGCACTTTTGCTCGCTGATTTCGGAATCGATGAATGTTTCGCGGACAAATCCCGAAAGATTTTTCAAGTTGGCATTTTTTTCTAAGAAACCGTTGCGGAGCGCAATGCTGTCCAACTTTTTCTTCTTCGCTTTTTCAACGATGTCGGGATATGTGTCGTCGTAGATTGTTTTGACTTCGTTGTGGAACGTCTCCAAGATTTTCTTTGCCTTTTCGAGTTTTTCCTTGTTTTCGGCAAGTTGGTTCTCCAAGTCAGCAAACTTGAACAAGTTCCAAATGCTGATTATCTCTGAATCAATGCTGTAAATCAAGTTGTTGAGACGCTCGGCGCGGGCTTTGTTCTGAGTGATGTAGTTGACGTAGTTGAGCAAGTCGGGCATTCCACTGAACTGCTTTACTTGCTGCAAGTTGGTTACTTTGACATTGAAAGTGCGTTTGAATCTGTTGGACTGCTCCTGAATAAACATCAGTTTGTCTTCTTCGTCCTGCGTAAGGTCAAGATTGTTGAGCCTTGAATCCAATTCAAGAAACAGGTCTGCAACAGATGCATCTTTCAAATCCTCGCAACCAATGATTTTGGGAATTTCCAAAACATTGAAATATGTCAATGCCGATGTACCGAAAATAATCGAATCCTTAAATTCGGGAGCGATTGCGATTAGTTTTTCACGAATAAAATCAATCACCCTCACCATACACTTGTCGCCTTCGCTTGTAAAACGTTGGTCGGTTTTGTTGATGTCGAAGATGAGCGAATAGAATTTCTTTTTCTTCGCAAAAACATCGCGAATATCCTTCAAGTACGCCGTTTCAGTGTCAGTCAGGTACTTGGTGTAGTCAATTGGGAAAATCAACACGTCGGATTCCTTAATTGCATTGTCTGCCGCAGTGTGGTGTGCAGTTCCCGCCAAATCGGGGCCGGGCGTGTCGTAGATAGTCAGCGACGATAGGTTTTCTGTTGTCGGGATATAACCGATTTCCATATCTTCGATGGCAAATTTGTTCTTTTCGTCAAATTCTGCATCCTTGAAAATCGGTATGATGTACTCTTTTACGTCCTGTGGCGTATCGAAATATTTTGTCTCTCCCTTGTATTTCAAGTAGTATTTGTCCGACTTTTTGTAAACACAGTTGTTGGGCGTTGCGAGTTCGAGACTTGTCGGGGCTAACTCACATTCCAACATAGAGTTAACGACAACACTTTTGCCACTTTTTTTCGAAGCGGCAACAGCAACTTTCAACTCTGTCTCACGGCTTTCAGCAATGTAGCCTTGAATCTTTTTTAAAGAAGTCAAGACTTGGTTTTTCAGTTTTTCGTTGTTCGGGAAACGCTTGGCTGCGATTTCGTCGTAAATCTTCTTGGAAAGTGAATCGTAAAGATTTACATTTTCTTCGTAACGCTTGATTATGACCAAATCTTTCGCTTCCTTTTCGGTTACAACTTGCATCTTGCCAAGTGGAATGCCCAAATAGACAAGTTGTTGCACAATCGCGCTGAGTTGGGTGCGCACAGCATCTTTGCGTTTTTCGTCCATATCGCCATTGACAATAATCAAAGATTCGTTTTCTTGATTGATGTCTATGAGCAATTCGCTGAATTTCGTGTAGTTTTTGCCCTGATAATCAACATCAATGGGCTTGACTTCTTTGCAAATCTTTATCGTATAAAGTTGCTTGTTCTGTTTCAAGTCAAGTTTATCGATGTACTCGCAAAGTTTCTGTTTCGGATTGTCAAGGACAAAGGCAACGTCAGTTTTGCCAATGCTGTCGAACAAGATGTTTTTGTCCTGTTCGATGTCCGTTCCTTTTAGTATTTCTACATTCATAACTACTTATTTATTTGATTTTATGGTGGTTAGTAGTTTTTCAATTTGAGCCAATGTCGCGGTTACCCGTTTCATTTTCTCCATCTTCTCCCTGATTTCGTCGTCGGAGCCGGGCTTGATTTTACTGAAATGCTTGTTGACAAACTGATTGAAACTGAGTTTCTCGTTCAATTCGTTAACAATTTCTTCAATAAAATTGTTCTCGTATGCTGCAAACGGTGTTTCCAAGTTGATGGCATTGACAACGGAATGAATGAAGACATAATTCAAAATCTTGATGTCCGCATTCAACTGTTGCTGAATGTCCTGTTCGTTTTTCGGCGACGGATAGACATACTTTGGTTCTTCCGATTCAGTATCATCGTTTGAACTGCGGCTGTCAAACCTTTCAAGGAAGGTTGACAATGTGTCCTTGCCTTTTTTCCAATTAACAAGACTCTTTTGGACAATGTCCTTAACCTTGTTGATGTCGCCGATAGGAATAAACCGCTTGATAAGCATTATTGCAGCATCTTTTGAGATTTCGCCAAGTTCGCTTGCTACAAGGCGCAATACATCCTTCCACTTTGATTCTCTGATGTACTTGTCCTCGTGCCGGAGAATCAATGGATAGAGAGGTTGTTTCTCAATTGAAACGGTGGAATCAATACCATCGTCCACGCAAGCCAAAGTGTAGAAGTTGTTTTTCTTTTCGTCGAAAAACATTACACGCTCATCAGTGAAAGGTTTCCTTATCAAGATACCGATTACATCATCACAGAAACGGTCAACAAGGCTCTTGAAATAACCCTTGTATTCCAATTTGTTGACACTTGCGAGGTACTCTGTGATGCAGTCCGCCAATTCACCTTTGTATTCACTGTCACTGATTTCCAATCCTTTGATGAAAATCTCTTTGATTTGTTCGGAATAAACGCTGTGTTCGTTTCCCGCCAAATCAATTACGATGGAATCAAAATCCTTTTTGATTTTCCTGTTCCATTCTGTACGCAAATAGTTTTCAATTGCTTGAAGATTAGGCGAATAACCTGAAAGGTCTTTCATAAACTTTTTCGCATTGGTCAGAATGTCAGGTGTGATTTCGTAGTTCTTGATTTGGAATTTTGTGAAATCAGTCAAAGCCTCCTCGTCTTTGTCATTAGCCTCGTTGCCCTCCTCTGTTTTCAACTTCTCTTTGTAGTCAGTCCACATCCAATATTTCAGGATTGTGATAAGTTTTTGGGTGAGAGGACCACGAAGTGGGTGTTGGTTTTCATCGCGGGGAAACATCGTGTCAGAAATCTCACTTGACAAACCTTTCAGTTCTTTGACGATTCTGTCCTTGCTGTTCTTGATGTGTGCATCAGAAATGTTACGAATCATCTCAAAATCGTAAACAGTCTGATTGTCAGGTGTGTTTCCAATTTTTGCGGTGATTTCGGCAATCAACTTGGAAAGACTTTCAATGTTGAAATCTCTTTGGAAAAACGCATTGAGTTCGTCATCCATTTTGGCGAGCGTGTTGCCAAGGTCATCAGCAACTTTGCCAAAAATTTTTTCTACATCATCATAGTTCAACTTACCTTCAATCTTCAATGGACATTCATACACTTCGTGTGCAGCGTTCTTTTGCAAATCTGTCCGCATCTTTGCGCATACCGCATCTACGCCGTCTTCTTGGTACTTGTTGAGAAGATACGACATATAGTCCTTGAACGTCTCTTTCAGCAAGATATTCTCCCTAAGGTTTTTGTAGCAATCGTCAAATGCTTCCTGCAAGTGCGAAAATGCAGACGAAGTGTTCTCTATATAGAGTGCAAAATCTACAATCTTCAATTTTTCGATGGTCGTTTTGGTTACTTTTGCGGATTCGCTGAATCCGGGCAAGTCCCAAAGAACAACCTTGACATCGTTAGCGACACCACTGAACGGTGCATAGATTTTTGCTTCTTTCACCGCAGGATAGAAACGATGGTCGGCATCGTCGTCCATATAAGTGAAATAGTATTTGCCTTGACTGAATTGTTCTTCTTTCAGAACGATAGGTTCAGGATTTCTCAACAAACGGCGGAATGAGGGCAGTGCTTCCTGAATTTTTTTCAGTTTTTTTGCGTTCTTGCTATCGCCTATTTTAGAAAGGTTGAGATTTTCAAACTTGTCGAGTTCATAATTAGAGTCATATCCGAACTGTGAAAGCAATTCTTTGAGTTTTTGTTCAAACTCAGATTCTGTGAAGAAGTATATTATTGCCTCTTTACGCTCAGAATTGTGAATCTCTGAGTGAACCGCAGTGGTAGGATCAACATTGCCGACCTTGGCACTTGGAATCAAATCCTCGGGCAAGCCGGTGAGTGCTTGAATGAACGTGCTTTTCCCCGCCCTTGATTCTCCTGCCAAACCAATATACACGGCATCTGTACGCTGAATCCTGTTTTCCAAGAAAGCATACTTGTCAAGTGCCGTTTCCAAGTTGGATTTGATTTCTTCCAACGTAGCCACTTGACTACTGCAACCATCTATTTGAGCGTTTTGAATTTGTCGTTTCAAAATGCCAATGTTTTCTATCAGAGCGTGGGCATTTTTGAAGTGCGCCAAAATCTTCGCACAATTTTTTGCCCTTTCTGACAAAACAACTTGAATTTTCTCTTGTAGTTTTGACATATAATTGTTGATATTTAGTTTGTTAAAAATTAGTACCTAAACCAACGTTACCGCTGCGCCAATTTTTTCAAACTATCAGGAAGGATTTTTATAAAGAAAGAAAGCGCGGCTGCCTCTTTAATGTATTACATCTCAATTATTGATGGTCGTAGGAAACCGCGAGAAGAAGATATAATACCTGCACGCCACGCCCATATACATATATGAGCCAGTCGCCGTGCTGCCTCTCCCTTCTCTAAGAATTTCCTATGTTCTCCAATAATTAGAGAGTCAGCACAACTTCCGAATAATTATCAAAAATTATTCTCGGCTACGGGGCGCAAATGCCGCCCCGCAACGGTTTATGTTTACGGCGGTAAATTTAAAGATTATTTTTGGAAACTTCCAAATTTTTTGGCAAGTTTTTTTTGAAAATTTTTATATTTGGTTGATTATCAAAGCAATGAATTACATCCACAATGCTTCGTTTTCCCAACCTTTTGGGAAGCCCATTGCGGATGTGTCAATTTCGGGATATTGGGCGAGAAGTTCGTCAATCTTAGACTTCATATCGTTCTGAGGGGAGATGATATTGAGGAAGTATTTGATTATGCATAGGTCAAAATAAATTTTCAGGCAAGCAGTGTGTAAAGTTATCCACGGATATTGTATGCTGTTAGGTAGTGTAGGGCGGATGGTGTTTTGCTTGTTCCATACGCGACGGTGATGGCAACACGCATTGCGTGTAAGCGTTATAATTGTTAGCCACGATTGGAATGGAATAATGTGCAGACCAAATTTTTGTGCTACTTTTTTCTTCAAACGCTTGTCGTTTAGGTTGTTGTATATGTTTGTCAAAATACCGAAAGGCAAAATTTCGGCAAGCATCCACGCCGGCGGGTATTTATCTGAATATGTATTTTGAAAATGTAAAATAAAATCTTCGTGAGAATGTTGTAATTCATTGTCAATCTTGTCCAAAGTGCTTATAAACTTGGCGTTGTTAGCATAATTGACCGTATCAGTCATCCAAAACGAATCGTTTGTTGCTTCACATACCGTTGATGTAATGGCATTGCGTACCGCGACTTCAATTTTTTCTATCTCATTGAAAATCAATAGTCGAAGTTTCTTGTCAAAACGGTACAACATCATTATTTTTTCAAATGACGCACCTGTTTTGTACTGATGGTTGCTTTTGGGATTTTGCAGGAAAGGATACATATAAGCCGACAGCCGATAATAACCAATATAATCCAAGTATTTTGCCGCCTTTGCAGTGTCCAATATCGTCAACCCCCTTGAAATCAAGAGGTTTATCTGTCCTTGCACATCTAAATATTGCTTTGTAAATGGTGTCTGTCCGCTCATAACGTCATATAAAAAAAACGACCCGCAAACATTTGAGCATCGTTGAGAGGCTTGGCGGGTTCTGGCACTGCAAAGATGAGAACTATTTTTGATTCCTCCAAATTTTTCGGCAAGTTTTTTTTGAAATAAATATTTAATTGTTGTGTTTCAATGGATTACAAGTCTTAACTTAGACACCAACTTAGACACCCACCCAAAAAAATTCACCACCGCCGGAAGCCTCTCCCTGACGGTGGTGTGTTGTAAAAACAATTATGATAGATTTAATGGACTACTTGATTTCAAACGCGCCTTTCAACGCGCCTTTCAAGTTGCTGTCTTGGGCGAGCCAGAGAGTGAACTTTCCGGGTTCGAGAACAAATTTGTTGTCCAAGCCGAAAAATTCGAGGCGGGAGACGGGAAGGTCGAAGGCAACATCCACTGACTTGCCGGCGGGGATTTCGACACGGCGGAAGTCTTTGAGTTCCAATACGGGACGTACTATCGAGCCTACCAAATCGCGGACGTACAACTGAACCACCGTCGCACCGTCCACCTTGCTGGTGTTGGCAACTTTGCAGGTGACGTGGATGACGTCGCCTTTGCTGAATTGAGTGCCAAAAATGTTGAGGTCGCGGTACTCAAAGGTAGTGTAACTCAGGCCATAACCAAACGACAACAGCGGATAAAAACCGTCGTCCAAATGGTACGAAGTGCAGCCCAATGAAGTCTGACCAGCCTCGGCGGGGATGGCGTCAAGGAGAATTTCGGTGCCGCTTGCAGGGCGGCCAGTCATACTTTTGCCGTAATACACAGGCACTTGACCCACCGAAACGGGGAACGTGACAAGCAGTTTGCCCGAGGGGTTCACCTTGCCGCTGAGGATGTTGACGAGCGCAGGACCGCCCATCGTGCCGGGGTGAAACATATAAATCATCGCGTCGCAATTGTCGATGTCGCGGCGGATGGTGAGCGGACGTCCAGCCATTATGACTGCAACAACGGGTTTGCCAGTCTTTTTCAGGGCTTCAAGCAATTGGCTCTGAGCACCTTGGAGATTGAGGTTGGCAAGACAGTGAGCCTCGCCCGAGAGGATGGATTCCTCGCCGCCGACGAAGAGGATTACGTCGGAATTTTTGGCGGCGGCAACAGCCTTGGCGATGCCGTCGGTCTTGTTGTCACGGCTGTAATTGAGTCCGGGGACGTAGGTGATTTGGTAATTGCCATTGTCCTGCAAAGCCTTCAACGGCGTGATTGTGTGCTCCTTGTCGCCGTCAAAAACCCACGTGCCGAGTTGGTCGTGCGGTGCGTCAGCCATCGGGCCTGTAACAAGGATTCGCTTGGCGTTGGCGGCGAG
>JAEEGL014238430.1_pt1 | contig 11452 bp, 8 predicted proteins | sample 9134231 | NCBI WGS metagenome assembly JAEEGL01 (sample SAMN16246548, study PRJNA631951) | gut metagenome | biome: gut microbiome; feature: rumen; material: fiber-attached | host: Bos | place: Iran: Karaj | collected 2018-10
CACATCCCTGTCTCGCCGTAGCCCGCTACGTCTTCGCCAGCGATGCGGCCAATCTGCTCGAAACAAATACTAATCTGCCATAAACCCTAATGACCGATTTGGGATAAATGTGTTGATGAGTTAATTCGAAAATCGGATTAGCTCATCAACATATTTATACATTAGCACATTAAGGACTATGCCCCTGCGGTGACGGTCACCAGGTCGGTGAGGGTGGATTGGGCGAGAGAGAGGAGTTGGTCGGGGGTGACGGTGGCGAGGGTTTCCATAAGGTTGGTGGAAAGGCGTTCGTCGATTTCGGTGGAGACCATATGGCGGTAGCGTTCGGCAATTTCGAAGGTGCCGTCGATGCTGCGGATAAAGTCGCCCATCATGAAGTTGCGTACGCGGTCGAGTTCGGCGTCGGGGACGGACTCTTGCCGCAGGAGGTCGATTTCGCGGTTGATTTCGGTGACTGCGGCCTCGGTGGCTTGTGCGGCCACGTCGGCGGTGATGTACATGACTATGCTGTGGCGGAAGATTTGGGTTTGGCTGTAGATACCGTAGGTGTAGCCTTTGTCTTCGCGCAGGTTGCTCATGAGACGCGAACCGAAGTAGCCTCCGAGGACGGTATTGAGAACCATGAAGCGGGAATAGTCTGTGCTGTCCCATGCAAAGGGGAGCAGGCGTCCTATACGAATGGTGGACTGTACGGTGTCGGGGAGGGTGATGTGGTCGGTGACTGTGGGATGGATGTTGTGACAGGCTAACGATATGGGTTGAAGGGTGGTGGTATCGTGAGAAGGGGAGAGGTATTGGTCGGCAAGGGCGAGCAGTTGGGGGGAGACGGAGCCGCTGATGACCAGGTGGGCAGAGGCAAGGCGGTAGTACTGACTGATGAAGTCGGCCACAGCGGTGAGGGTGAGCCGGTCAAGGTCTTGGGGCAGGGCATAGGTGCCCAGCGGGTGGTCGGCACCATAGAGTATTTCGTAGTGGCGGTTGCGTGCCAGATAGGAGGTCTTCTGGAAGTTGGTTTTGAGTTGGGCGCGCCGATGGCCTACATAGGCGTTGAACAGTTGCGGGGTGATGAGTGTTGAGGAGAACATTTCGGCTATGAGGGGGAAGAGGGAGTCGGCGAATTGGGGCAGGAAGTAAAAGGAGATATTGCTGACGCAGGTGTCGGCCATACGTTCTATGACGATTCCGTGGAAGTCAGTGTATTCGGCCATCTGTTGTGCGGTGTGGAGGGTGGTGGCTTCGCCAAAGAGCTGGCTGGCGGCGTGGGCTTGGCTTTTGAAGGTTTGATATGCACTGCCGGCTTCGAGGGTGATGTCGAGTTTGACGAGCCCCAGCGAGTGGTTGGGGAAGAGATAGAGTGTGTTGCCGTTGGGCAGGGTGTGTTCTTGGGGGATGAGGGGCTGGAGCGATGGGGGCTGGAGCATTGGGATTTGGATTTTTGAATGATGAATTATGGAATTGATTGCGTCTTTTTCCGAGGTTAGAAGGTGGCACTGAGTTTGACGTTGAGTTGGCGGGCAGTGAGGTAGTTGGGAACGGGATAGTATTGGTTGGTGTAGTCGGCCACCCAGATGAAAGAGACGACGTTGTGGTAGTCGAAAAGGTTGAAGACTTCGATACTGACGGAGATGTCGTCGAAGAGTTGGCCGATACGCGATTTGCGGATGCGGTCGAAACGAGTGAGCTGGATGGTGTTGCCCCAGTCGGCACGGAAGTAGGGCGGGATGTGGTATTCGACAGAGCGGTCGTTTTGGTAGGGGTGTGTGGTGGGGGTGCGGGTGCCATAGATAAAACTGAGGCTCATACGCCACCAAGGGAATTCGGGCAGGTAGTCTTGCAGGAAAATCTTGAAGCTGAAGCGTTGGTCGGTGGGTCGGTTGATCCAGCCGAGGTTGTCGCCCAGTATGTCTTCCTGGGTTTTCATGAGAGAGATGCTTGCCCACGACTCCACTCCGGGGACGAAATCGCCGTTGATGCGGAGCGAGACTCCGGTGGCGTAGCCGATGGCTTGAAGGTCGGGGTTGTAGCGTATGCGGAGGTTGTCGATGGTGTAGGGGATGATGTGGGTGATGTATTTGTAGTAGAGGTCGGCGGTGATGCGGAAGGGTTTGTTCCAGATGTGTAGATTCCAGTCGGCGGAGGCAGCGGCTTGGTAGGAGCATTGAGCCGGGATGTTTTGGCAGAGAGAGCCATCGGTTCGGCGCAACTCGCGGTAGAGCGAGGGCTGCTGGTAGATGCCAGTGGCAAGACGATAGAGGATGTCGGGGCCTGAATGGGGTTTATAGCTAAGCGACAGGCGGGGGGAGAGGAGTATCTGGCTGTTGAGGGGGAGGGAGTCGGAACGGGTGTCGTAGTACTGTCCGCGGAGGCCGGCGGTGATTTTGAGCAGGTCGTCGTGGCGTGAGAAGATGTTGATTTCGCGCTGTGCGTAGGCGATGCCCCGGAGGGTCTGCACACGGCCGGAGGCGTTGCAGAAGAGTTGCAGGACGGGGTTGTAGACATTGGTGTCGTCGACTCCGGGAAGGTGGTGGTCGGTGGGATAGGAGTAGTCGGCGCTGTCGACCCATTTCCATTCGCGCAGGTGGCCCGAGATTTGTTCGACTTGGGCTTTCAGACCGAAGTTCCAAGAGCCGAGGAGTGCGTAGTGCACCATTTTCAGTTCGGAAGAGTAGATGGTCATGTCGAGCCGGTTGCGGGCGTGTTCGAGGAAGGTACCCACCCCTTGGTCGAACTGGTTGGTGTCGCCGGCGTTTTCGCCCACGCCCACGGCATAGAGCCAGTATTGGCTTTGGATGTCGTAGTTTTCTTGTTCGCGGTTGGAGAGAGCGGAGGTTATCCATTGCATCTGGAAATCGTCGTTGGGGTGGTAGTTGAGGTTGAAGGCTCCGAGCAGGGTGCGGTAGCGGTCGTCTTCCAGACCGTCGAAATAGACGTCGAGCTTGAGCGACTCGTTGAAAGTGCCGAAAGTGGTGGTGCGGGTGTAGGGCACAAGGCCGTAGACGTTGCGTGTCCAGACTGTGAGAAGGCTGAGGTCGAGGCTGTCGTTGACTTTGTAGCGGAAGATGCCTTGGAGGTCGGTGTAGGAGGTGGTGTATCGTCCTTCAGTGTCAAGGCTTTTGAAGATGTATCGGTTGTTGTGATGGCGCAACCCAACGCCGTAGGAGAACCGGTTGCCCAGGGTACCCTGCGCGGTGGCGGAACCACCGAGGAGCGAGAGGGAGACGTTGAATTGCTGTTCGAGAGGACGGCTATAGATGATGTCGAGTACAGAGGACATGCGGTCGCCGTAGGTGGCATCGAAGCCCCCGGGGGAGAAAAGGAGGTGGTCGACAAGGTCGGGGTTGATGATGCTGAGGCCTTCCTGCTGTCCGCTGCGTACCAGTTGGGGACGGTAGATTTCAACGCCGTTGATGTAGACAAGGTTCTCGTCGAAAGAACCGCCTCGGACAGAATACTGCGAGGAGAGTTCATTGTTTGAGTTGACATCGGGCAGCGTTTTGATGAAGGATTCGACACCTTGGGTAGGGCCGACGCTGTTCTCGATGCGTTTGATGTCGATTTCGGTGAAGGTGGTGGAACGTGTGCGGTCGTCGCTCACGGTGACGGTTTCGAGTTGCCTGGCCGACGGCTTCAGGTCGATGTCCAGTTGCTTGTGCTCGTTTTTGGAAAGGAGGACACGTTTCTCCTGGGTTTCAAATCCTGAGCAGGAGAAACGGACGGTCACACTGTCGGTCTCACGTATGGTGAGCGTGTATCGGCCGCGGTTGTCGGTAGCGGTGCCGTAGGGCGATGCTGCACTGACCACCCCCACGGTGGCATATTCAACGGCGCTGCCTTCGGTGGAGAGGACCCTCCCGTAGAGAGTGCCTTGTGCCCGAAGAGTAAGGGAACAGCATGGCAATAAAGCCATTAGAGTTATGAAAAGTTTCTTGTTCATTAAAAATAGTTGTCAATAAACGAAGTATTTGAAAAAAAATTGTATCTTTGCAAATTATTTTGACATTAAAAATATAGACAAAGGAAGTAAAATCAAGCTTACGGATTGTTTCCGCTAAAACACATAAAATATTGTATATATGAACAGCAAGGTTGTTTTATTGGTGCTTTTGATGGCAGGATTGGCCTGCCAGGCACAGAATCAGATTGACAAACAGGGACGCCGTCAGGGCCATTGGCTCAAGACCGACAAGCAGGGTGCGAAGGTGTATGAGGGTGATTTTGTCGATGGTATGGAGACGGGTACGTTTACCTATTTCTATCCCGACGGTAAGGTGCGCATCCGCAACGAGTACAGCGTGCCGGGCAAGATTTGCAAACATACCGTCTATGATCAGGACGGGAACATGCTGGCTCAGGGCTCTTTCAACCAAAAGAACCGCGATGGGCTGTGGCAGTTCTATTCCAAGAAGGGCAAATTAATCAAGATCACCAATTATAAAATGGGTGTCCGCGACGGACAGCAGGTGATTTTCACTTCTAACGGCGACACTGCCGAGGTGAGCACTTGGAGCGACAACCATCGCAATGGCCGCTGGTGGAAACGCATTGGCGAGAAGGGCTACATCACCGCCAACTATGTGAATGGCGGCATTGAGGGCAGGATGGTGGAGTATGACGACAACGGCTTGCTGGTGCGCGAGGGAAATTATGTCGCGGGTGAACGCGACGGCCATTTCCTCTATTACGAGAACGGCCAGCGGGTGGTAGACGAACTGTGGAGCAAAGGCATCCTGCGCGACAGAATGGTGCGCTTGCTGTTGCCCGAAGAGTCGATGATTTCGGTAAACGACATCAATTATATGGTGCCCCAAGGCAAAACCAAGACTCTTGTCTATCTGCCCGATGAGACCGTGTTGATGGATATGGAGGAGCCTGAGCGCCTCTACGCCCATGTGGGTGAAGGCCGTTTTACCCTGGCCAACAAAGAGGCTCGTATCATGGTGGCAACAGAGTTGATTGTCGGCACCACGCGCGACAGTCAGGGACGCGAGATTCTTGACCTCGACCCCAAACCCGACTTCGATGTCTTCCCCGACGAGGATTGTTTAAAGATGCTGCATAGTTTGAAAATGCAGCAGGAAACCCTCGAGGCAGGAGGCTCGTTTGATTTCGAGTAATACAAAAAAACGGGACGCCATTGGCGTCCCGTTTCCCATTAAACACTATTACAAAATCCTTTTTTTAGGTAAAACAAATAAACCTAAGCATTTGATTTTCGGTAAGAAACACCGTTTTTCTCTCTCAAATGCGTTTGCAAAAGTACTAACTTTTTTCGATATAGCAAGGTGTCAATTTGCGTTTTAATTGTTTTTAACAAATATGAAGGTCGCTACACATACCCTCGGTTGTAAGTTAAACTTTGCGGAGACCAGTTATTTACAAAAGAGGTTTGCGGAGGCTGGTTTTAACATTGTCTCCTTCCGCGAGAAGGCTGACATATATGTGATAAATACCTGTACAGTGACTTCTGTCGCCGAAAAAAAGTGCCGCAATGCCATCAGGCAGGCTCATTCTTCAAACCCCGGCGCAGTTGTTGCCGTGATAGGATGTTTCGCTCAAAACGATGCCGCGCAAATTGCAGCTATTCCGGGGGTCGATATTGTTTTGGGAAACGACAGGAAACACCTGCTGTTGGAGATTGCCAGTGAATATTTGCAGCAGCGCGGGTTGGGGGAGGAGACCGAGCACCCCTTTGTCAGCACACCCGAACCAACCAGTTTCATCCCCTGTTTCTCCGGGGGCGACCGCACCCGCACTTTCTTCAAGATACAGGATGGTTGTGACTACTTCTGTACCTATTGCGCCATTCCTCGCGCCAGAGGCCGCAGTCGCTCGGCCACTATCGAGGAGACTGTTGCCGTGGCCCGCGAGATTGCAAAGACCGGTACACGTGAAGTGGTGCTGACTGGAGTCAACACAGGTACTTTTGGAAAGAACCAGGGCGAAACTTTTGTTGACCTTTTGAGACAGCTCGACACTATCGAAGGAATAGCCCGCTACCGTATCTCAAGCATCGAACCCAATCTCATCACCGAGGAGATAGTTGACTTTGTGGCTTCGTCGCGTGCGTTTCTGCCACATTTCCACATACCCCTGCAGGCGGGTAGCGACAAGGTGTTGAAAATGATGCACCGCCGATACGATACCGCTCTCTATGCCAATAGGGTGGAATACATCAAAAAAGCCATGCCCGACGCCTGTATTGCGGCCGACGTGATAACGGGTTTTAACGGCGAGGATGACAAAACATTTGAGGAGAGCAAACTCTTTATCAGCCAGTTGCCCATTTCCTATCTGCATGTCTTTCCCTATTCCGACCGACCCGGCACGGCGGCTTTGAAAATGAGCGAAAAAATCCCTGTGGCAGTCCGCAAGGCGAGAGGTGCCGAGTTGCAGGAACTTTCCGACAGGATGCGCCACTCCTTTATTGTGGGGCAAAAGGAAACGGTCCATCCCGTTTTGTGGGAACACACGTGTCACAACCAAACCGGCACCCCGATGATGCAGGGCTGGACCGATAACTATGTGCGCCTCCACCGCCCCTACGACAATGCTCTGGTGGGCAATGTTACCCCGTTTGAAGTGACGGATTCAACAATTGTTGAAAACTTCGTTTGTGAAGATTAAAAAAATAATGTACTTTTGTTCCCGTATTCGTAACAACGTGTTTTAACGCAACATGCTGTTACTGAGTTTAATTTTTATTTTTTTGATATATATAATAGTATAATTTTTTCATCATGAGCGGTCTTTTTGGAGTCATTTCCCGCAAACCTTGTGCCGTCGACCTTTTTTATGGCACAGATTATCATTCACATCTCGGCACGCGTCGTGCAGGTCTCAGCACCATCGACAATGGTGTGATGCACCTCAACATCCACAACATCGAGAACACCCAGTTCAAAACCAAGTTCTCCAGCGACATCCACGAAATGCTGGGCGACAAAGGTATCGGTGTTATCAGCGACACGGATGCCCAACCCATCGTGTGCAATTCGCACCTTGGTCGCTTTGCCGTGTGCACAGTTTCCCGTATCAACAACATTGCTGAGTTGGAACAGATTTGCTTGTCCAAAAACCAGCAGTTCACCGAACTCAGCATGGGCAGTACCAACCCCTCCGAACTCATTGCTCTGCTTATCACGCAAGGCAAGACCTTTGCCGATGGCATAGCCAATGTCTACAATCATGTGCGAGGCAGTGTCTCCTTCCTCATCCTCACCAACAACGGCATCATCGCTGCTCGCGACCGCTATGGTCGCACCCCCCTCGTCGTCGGCAAACGCGACGGTGACTATGCTGTAGCCTCCGAAACCAGCAGCTACGTCAATCTTGGCTACCGTACCGAATACTTCATCAAATCCGGCGAGGCGGTGATGATCACCCACGAAGGCATCCAGCAGCTCATCGCTCCCAGCGACAAGATGCAGATTTGCTCCTTCCTCTGGATTTACTACGGTTTCCCCGCCGTTGAGTATGAAGACATCAACGCCGAGGAAGTGCGTTTCCGTCTGGGCCATGCCATGGGTGAGAGCGACGATGTTCATGCCGACTACGTGTCGGGCATCCCCGACTCGGGCGTGGGCATGGCTCTTGGCTATGCCGCTGGCAAGGGCATCCCCTACAAACGCGGCATCCTTAAATACACCCCCACATGGTCGCGCAGCTTCATGCCCGTCAATCAGGAGTCCCGCAGCCTGGTGGCAAGGATGAAACTCATCCCCTCGCACAAAGTCCTCGAAGGCAAAGAAGTCGTCTTCTGCGACGACAGCATAGTCCGCGGCACCCAGCTCAAAGACCAAGTGCGTATGCTCTACGCCAACGGTGTCAAGCGCATCCACGTCCGCATCAGTTGTCCACCCCTTCTCTATGGCTGCAACTACCTCAATTTCTCCACGTCCAAAACCGACAAGGAACTCATCACCCGCAGGGTGATAGAAGAACTCGAAGGCGGCGAAGTGCGCAACCTCGAAGCCTACCGCGACGAAACCTCCAAGCAATATGCCACCCTTGTGGAAACCATCCGCAAAACCGTGGGTGTCGACACCCTCAAATTCAACAGCCTTGACACCGTATGCAAAGCCATCGGTCTCCCCAAGTGCGACCTCTGCACCCACTGCTTCGACGGCAGTTCCTATGGCGAATAATCAACAACCCTTTCAACAACCCTTTCTAATGACTAAAAAGCTGCACATCATCCTCATCGCTCTTCTCCTGTCGACAGGACAACTCTGGGCGCAGGACACCCTCATGCTCTCCGTTAAAAACGTTGCCCCGGCTTTTGGCATTCAGCCCCGTTTCATGGACGACACCCTGGTGGTGGCCCGCTATCTCGACAGCCTTGGCTCCGACAACCAATCCCTCACCGACACCTGTGTAGCCCTCAATGCCCGTGTCTTGGCCTTCCAGAATGTCATGCTCCACGACTACCGCCACACCGGCGACTCGGTGTGGATGGACAGCCGGCGATGCCTTGTCGACTATGAGCACTACCGTCAAAAACTCAACGACCTCTCCTCCTTTGTGCTCCACCGCGCCCACAGCTATATCGAGAATGCCCACCTCCACCGCGAGACCGTGCAGCAAAACTCCTTCATCCTCCGCAAAGACACCATCGCGCGCCTCCACCGCACCATTGTCAACGCCTGCGAGGGCTTTGGCGTCAACGATGCCGACCGCAAGAAGGAACTGAAAGAAATCTACTACGCCTACCTCTCCGTCTACAACCGCTACGACCTCTCCAACAACCGCTATGGCGACTCCTACCTCGACGAACTTGACGAATTCGTCACCTTCCAAAACCACCTTATCAACAACCTCCTCGGCACAGGCGGTTTCCGCAGCCGCATCAAGAACTTCCCCAACACTCTCCGCATCCGTTGCGGCCACACCCACAGCGATGTCCTCCGTTCCTACCAGAGGGTTTCTGCCCGTCCTGCCGCTCCCGTATCCTTCTCCACCATCGGCGGATACTATCTCTACATCGACAGCCTGCAGCGTGTCCTCCATGTTCAGGACTGCTACCTCACCGTTGTCGACCTCAGGGAGAAAATAACGGCCAACTCCGAACGCATCAACACCCTCTACGGCTCCCGCTTCCGTCAAGTGGTCAAGACCTATCAGGAAGTGGCCGGAAGCATCAATGTTGTCCCAGCCTTCACCACCCAGCAGGCCGCTGACAACTTCATCAGCACCATGAAAGAGTTCATCAAAGTCCAGGACTGCTACCTCAGCGACTACAACCGACTCTCCCTCATCAAAGAACATGGCGACACGATAGCCCGCCGTTGTGCGGTCCGTTACTCCGATGTGTCAAAAGCCTACAACAAAATGGTTGAAGAGCTTTACCCCAAATCACAAACCCCCATTCCCGCCTACCGCTCCATCGACGATGCCGCGCGCTTCGGCAAAGAACTCGACTATTTCGAACACCTTCAGCGACAATACGACACCGTCATCCTTCTCCGCAAGCAAATCACCGACCTCGGCGACTCCGTCTCGCGGGGCTGGATGACCCACATGACCGTCTACAATGGTTTCCAAACCATCCGCAAGCAGGTGGTACTTACGCCCTCCTTCATCAACCCCTCCGAGGGGAGCCGTTTCATCCACGACTTGAGCGACTTTGTCGAAACCGGCGAAAAATGCCTCGAGGCCATCCGTCTCCTCGACGAGAGCAAACGCCTCGACAACCTTGTCACCGTTGCAATACAACCCTACCGCAATATCCGTAAAGCCTATTCCCGACTCGAAAAAGCCTACCTCACCATCAATGCCATCAACCACGCCTCCGAGGTCTACAACTATTGCCGCCAGCTCGACGCCTTCATCACTGTCCAGAAAGGCCTCCTCGAAACCGCCAAAGGCATCGATGTGCAAGGTGTCGACACCCGTTTGCGCAACATCTCCGACATTGATATTATTGAACAAATATTAGGATTATGAACATTGCAATCATTCTTTCCGGTTGCGGCAACCGCGACGGAAGCGAGCTCCAGGAAACCCTTTCCCTCTTCCTCGCCATCGACCGCCGGGGATGGCACTATCAGTGCTTTGCCCCCGAAGACCTTTACACTGTTGTAAGCCACCTCGACGGCAACGAACACGGCGACCGCCGCGACCTCCTCACCGAGTCGGCGCGTGTGGCCCGCGGCGAAATCAAACCGCTCAAACTGTTCAATGCCGCACAATTCGACGCCCTCGCCCTCCCCGGAGGCATGGGTGCCGCGCGCAACCTCTCCACATTTGCCTTCGACGGTCCCTCGATGAAGGTCCGCTCCGATGTCGAACAGGCCATCCTCTCCACCATCGGCCTCCACAAACCTGTCCTCGCCATGTGCATTGCTCCCATGGTGCTGGCCAAGGTGCTGGGCAATCAGGGTGTCAAAATTACCCTTGGCGGAGCCAATTCGGCCTCGCAGGTGGCCGAACAACTCGGTGCTCATGTGCAGCACTGCGGCGTCACCGACGTATGTGTCGACAGCCAGCTGCGTGTTTACACAACACCCGCCTACATGGTCGGCACCCGCATCAGCGAAATCTTCGCCGGTGCCGAAAACATGATTGCCGCACTCGAAAAAGACTGCCGATAACGCATCTCGTCTGTACAAAGAAAAGCCTGCCGCACATCTTTTTGCGTGGCAGGCTTTTTTTTCGGTTGCACCCTCGGCGCATCCCATCGGTTCAAAAACCGTTCTTTTCACGGTTGTCTTACACTTTTTTCACAGTTGTTTTACACTTTTAAAGTGTAAAACAACTGTAATACAAGTGGAGAAAAAGTGTAAAACAGACCGATTGTCTTAGTCAGGCCATTCAAATTTTACAAACAATTCCTTCTTCGGATTGGATCCCCACTGGTTGTCGCCGGGTTGCGAGTCGGTGAACATCCATACCAAATAGATGATGCAGACTGCCAGGCTGACACAGGTGAGGAAAATGAACAGGCCTATGTTTGTCTCCTCGAACATACTCCCTACCGAACCCAGGATGGAGCCCCCTGCAAAGAGGAAATACCAAAAGCCCGACCTGCCCGTGTCGTGCAGACGGCGCACGGTGACAGCGATAGAGGGAATCAGCATCGCCAGATAGTACAGCAGGTAGATGTACAAAAACGGACTGCCCAGCGTGAGGCGGATTAACTCCATATCATCAACCTCCCCCGGGTCAAAACCCATTTTCACAATAGGCGCAATCCAGCAGACAAACAGAATCATCGAAATGATGAAGTTGATAAGCGTGAACCACCAGAATTCACTCCTTCGGGCACGGCTGTTGAAGTCCGTGTACTGCTTCAAACATTTAATAAACCATTTCATGGTTTATGCTTTTAAAAGGAAGTTGAGGTTGTCCTCGAGGGCATACTCTTTGGTGTTCTCCATCTTGGTCTTGAACACCTTCATCTTGTTGGGTTTGCCAATCAGTTTCAGGTCGCCGTTCTCAAGCAGCAGGGCGGTAG
>JAEEGL014965449.1_pt1 | contig 11452 bp, 8 predicted proteins | sample 9134231 | NCBI WGS metagenome assembly JAEEGL01 (sample SAMN16246548, study PRJNA631951) | gut metagenome | biome: gut microbiome; feature: rumen; material: fiber-attached | host: Bos | place: Iran: Karaj | collected 2018-10
ATCGAGGGCATGGCCATTGCCGGCTACGCCATCGGCGCCAGCGAGGGCTACTTCTACATCCGCGCCGAGTATCCGAGAGCCGTGGCCAGGGTGCGGGCCACCATCGCCAAGGCGGAGGAGCTGGGACTTCTGGGCGACAACATCCTGGGCACAGGCTTCAGCTTCCGCGCCCACGTGCGTCTCGGCGCCGGCGCCTTCGTCTGCGGCGAGGAGACGGCGCTGCTGAATTCCATCATGGGCCTGCGCGGCATGCCCAGGGCCCGGCCGCCTTATCCCGCGGTGAAGGGCCTTTGGGACAAGCCCACCATCGTGAACAACGTGGAAACCCTGGCCACCGTGCCCTACATCCTGCGGGAAGGGGTGGACGCCTTCACCTGCTACGGCACGGAAAAGAGCAAGGGCACCAAGGTGTTCTGCCTGGGCGGCAAGGTGAACAACGTGGGCCTGGTGGAGATCCCCATGGGCCTCACTCTGCGGGAGCTGATCTTCGACATCGGCGGCGGTATCCAGCACGCCAAGAAATTCAAGGCGATCCAGACCGGCGGCCCCTCCGGCGGCTGCCTGACGTCGGAATATCTGGACGAGCCCATCGACTTTGATAATATGGTCCGGCTGGGCTCCATGATGGGCTCCGGCGGCGCCATCGTCATGGACGAGGACAACTGCATGGTGGACGTGGCAAAGTTCTACATGGGCTTCATCTGCGACGAAAGCTGCGGCAAGTGTTCTCCCTGCCGCATCGGCACCAAGCGCATGCTGGAGATCCTGGAGCGCATCACCTCCGGCAAGGGCACCATGAAGGATCTGGATGAGCTGGAGGACATCAGCAACGCCTGCAAGAGCAATTCCCTCTGCGCCCTGGGACAGACCGCGGCGAACCCCGTGGATTCCACCATCTTCCACTTCCGCAAGGAGTATCTGGCCCACATTCAGGACAAGAAATGCCCTGCCGGCGTCTGCACGGATCTGATCTCCTATACCATCGACCCGGAAAAGTGCCGGATGTGCTCCCTCTGCTCCAGAGCCTGTCCCGTGGAGGCCATCCACGGCATACCCGGCAAGGAACCCTTCGTCATCGATCAGAATCGCTGCGTAAAGTGCGGGATGTGTATCGCCACCTGCAAGTTCGACGCAATCATTCGGAAGTAAGGAGGCGGGAAAATGGCTAAGGTTAAGATCAAGATCGAGGGCTGCGAGTATACTGTCGACGACAGCCTGACCGTCCTGGAGGCCGCGCGGGAATGCGGCTATGAGATCCCTTCCCTGTGCAGCTATAACCACGGCGAGTGCAATCAGGCCTCCTGCCGTGTCTGTCTCGTGGAGGTCAAAGGGGCCAAGGGCCTCGTGGCTTCCTGCGTATATCCCGTGTCGGAAGGGATGGAGGTCGTCATCTCCTCCCAGAAGGCCATCCGGGCGCGGCGCACCAGCGTGGAGCTGCTCCTTTCCAACCACTCGCAGAACTGCCAGCAGTGCCGGAAGAACGGCAACTGCGAGCTGCTCTACGTCGCCCGTCTGGTGGGCGCCAGGGAGGGCGTGTTCCAGGGCAGCAAGACCCCGGTGACCTATGAAGCCCTCTCCCCCTCCATCATTCGGGATACCTCCAAGTGCATCCTCTGCGGCCGCTGCATCGCCCGCTGCAAGGCTGCCCACGGCAACGGCGTCCTGGGCTTCGAGAACCGGGGCTTCAAAACCATCGTCGGCCCTGCCGGGAACATCTCCCTGGCGGACTCCCCCTGCCTGATGTGCGGCCAGTGCGTCAGCGTCTGCCCCACCGGTGCGCTGATGGAAAAATCCGACCAGGATCTGGTGGACAAGGCCTTCGAGGAAGGCAAGCACGTGATCGTGCAGACCGCGCCGGCCGTCCGCGCCGGCCTCGGCGAGGAATTCGGCATGCCCGTGGGCACGCCGGTCACGGGAAAAATGGTGGCCGCCCTGCGGCGTCTGGGCTTCGAGCGGGTCTATGACACGAACTTTGCCGCCGACCTGACCATCATGGAGGAGGCCACCGAGCTTCTGAACCGCATCAAAAGCGGCGGAAAGCTCCCCATGATCACCTCCTGCTCCCCCGGCTGGATCAACTACGCGGAGACCTACTACGGCGACATTCTGGACCACATCTCCACCTGCAAGTCCCCCCACGAGATGCAGGGCGCCGTTCTCAAGAGCTACTATGCCAAGGTGCGCGGGCTGGACCCCAAGGACATCTTCGTGGTCTCCATCATGCCCTGTACCGCCAAAAAGTTCGAGAAGGAGAGGCCGCAGCTGCGGAACCAGGACGGCTGCAAGGACGTGGACGCGGTGCTCACCGTCCGTGAGCTGGGCGACATGATCAAGCGTTCCGGCATCCACTTCCTCCGTCTGCCGGATGAGGAATTCGACCAGGATATCATGGGTGAATACTCCGGCGCCGGCGTCATCTTCGGCGTCACCGGCGGCGTCATGGAAGCTGCGCTCCGAACGGCTTACTACGTGCTGGAGGGCAAGGAGGCACAGCCCATCGAATTCACCGCCGTCCGCGGTTTTGACGACGTGAAGGAGGCTTCGCTGGAGCTGGGCGGCATGACGGTGAATATCGCCGTCACCAGCGGCATGAAGAACGCCAAAGTTCTGCTGGACGAGATCCGGGCCGGAACGAGCAAGTACCACTTCATCGAGATCATGTGCTGCCCCGGCGGCTGCATCAACGGCGGCGGCATGCCCTACATCCGCCCCTCCCTGCTGCCCAACGAGGACTACGACATCGTGGACACTTTCCGGCAGAAACGGGCCAGAGCCCTGTACAGCGAGGACGAGCGTCAGGCGGTCCGCCAGTCACACAACAACACTCAGGTGCAGAAGTTGTACGAAAAATTCCTGGGCGAGCCCAATTCCCACCTGGCCCACGAGCTGCTGCACACCACCTACCAGGCCAGAAAACCCTTCCGCATCCCCGAATAATCGAAAACGCAAGGAGACCGGGCCGCCGTCTGGCAGCCCGGTCTTTCTCTCTGTCCTGCCGTAAAGCGCGGCCTCCGGCTCAGAACAGCTCCGCCGCTTTCTTTGCAAAACGCTCGCCGAAGACGAGGAAGTAATCCCGGTAATGCTCCATGCCGTTGTGGGATTCCACGTTGTCGTTTACCCCGATGGGACCCATGTGGATGCAGGGCTTCCCCATGGCCGCGCCGCCGGAATAGCAGAGCATGCCGAAGCACAGCTCATTGGTGAGGATGGACTGGATGACCATTTCTCCGCCGCCGTGGGTGTACTGCTCGGTGGCAAAAGCGCCGCCCAGCTTGCCGCCCAGGCCCAGCTTGCCGCCGCCCATGAGCCAGGTGCGCATGTTGGGCGTGATGGACGCCATATAGGCCGGGCACCCGATCACGACGCCCGCACATTCCTTCACAAAGGTTTCGTCCACCTCGTCAATGCGGAATGCCCGGGCTTCCGTGCCTGCGACCTTGTTCATGCCCTCCGCGATCCAGTCCGCCGCCTGCCGGGTATTTCCGGTCACGGAGTCGTAGATGACTGCCAGCTTCATATGCGATACCTCCAAAACATTGATCGGATATGCCGCAAGCCTGCCGAGCATCTCAACAGGCTTGCGGTTTGTTCTGCCTTTCAGCTTTTCGACGGGCCGAAGGCCGCCATGATCTTCTGGGACCACTCCTTGCCGTAGCCGCTGGATTCGTTGAAATGATGCTTCCGGTCGGACGCCGCGGAGGCGGCGCTGAATTCCCGCATGTTCTGGAAGCCGTTGGGATCGGTCCGGTCCCACATAAACAGCAGCTCGCTGGAAGCAAAATGGCCGTACTCCATGGGGATGATCTGATAGTTCTCCGGCGCGTCGAAGATCTTGCCGGTGTCGGTGAAGTCGTGGATGAAGCCGCCGATGGATTCCCCCACGTCACACATGTGCTGCAGGGATTCCGCGTAGGCCTTGTTGGGGAACCAGCTCCCCCCCAGCCGCAGCACGCTCTGCAGGCGGCAGACGATCATGAAATAATCCATGTGGTCCTCCCACCACTGCTCCAGCTCCCGGGGGATGCGCTCCCCATGAGTCTCCCGGATCACGTCAAAGAGGATCTTCTCCTCATATTCCCGCTCGCGGACGGAAAGAGGGGCCAGGTGGACCACCAGCGGCATGGGGAAGATCTTTTTATAGGTGCCCCACTTCTCCCAGAACTCATTGGCGGAGTCCGTCATCATCAGGGTCAGGGGCAGATAGAAGTATTTCTGCACGGTGGCGCCGATTTCACATTCGCCCAGGGCCAGCATGGCATCGCAGGCATCCTGGATGTTCTTGAAATTGAACACGTAGACCCGGCTGCAGTCGCTGTCCATGATCATCTTGTGGTGGGGGCTGACGCCCTCTCTGCGGATCTCCACAGGGCCCTTGCACAGATCCAGGGCGATGGCGCACTTCGTCACGATGCCGACCCTGCCGGAATTGCCGCTGTAGCCCTTGACCACGCCCCGGAGGCTGGGGCCGGGGCTTTCCGGGCAGAACCAGCCCTCATTTGCCTGGAGAGAGCCGGTGCGCAGGATCTCCCCGTCGGGGGTCACCAATTCCACGCCCAGAAGATAGCGGGTGGGGCGGGAGGTGCCGTACTGCACGTGATTGTCGCCGCCGGTGCAGGCGTAGGTGACCAGCGGGGACCCGCCGGGGCCCACGGCGGGCGGCGCATAGCTGAGCCCGCGTTTTCGCACCTCCGGATAGAGCTGTACATGCCGCACGCCGGGCTCGATCAGCGCATAGCGGTCCTCCTCGTTGATCTCCAGGATCCGGTTCATGCGCTTCAGGTGGATGAGGATCGTATCCTCCCTGGAGGCATAGGCGGTGGGGATGCAGCCGGTCACGAAGGCTACGTAGCTGAGGCCGCTGCGATTGCAGATGCGGACGATCTCGGCGACCTCCTCCGCGCTGCCGGGCAGGACGATCGCCTCCGCGCTCTTGTGGGCCATGGGGATCTCCGGGGTCTTGGCGCGGTCGCCGGCCAGAATGAAGTCCTCACGACTGATGTTCCGTTCGCCGACCACGGCGGCCAGTTCTCGGTATGCCTGTTCGGAAATGCTCATGCTTCCACCTCCAGTCTGTCCGCAAGCAGCTCCGTCAGATCCAGATAGCGCAGCCTGTATTCGTCATCCGCGTCCAGCGCCTCCCGGCAGAAGGGACAGCAGGAGACGAGCGTGTCCGCGCCCACGGAGGCGGCTTCCCGGCGGCGCTCCCGAGCGGTGTAGTCGGCGAACTCCGGATCCACGTCCGCGGCGCCGCGGCCGCAGCACCAGGCCTCCTCCATGCTGCGGGGCATTTCCGTCAGCTCCACGCCTGGGATGGCGCGCAGCAGCTCCCGCGGCGGGTCATACACGCCGTGTTCGCCTCTGCGCCACTGCTTGTCCGGCACGTGCAGACCGTAGGAACGGATCTCCCCCTCCCAGGGGACGTAGGTTTCGGAAAGCCTGCCCAGCATGCAGGGATCGTGATATGTGACGGTCATGGGCTGCCCGTCGCTGCGCAGACGCAGCTTCCCTTCCCGCAGGAGCTCCGCCGCAACCTGGGTGATGTGTTTCGTCTCAAATTCCGTCTGCACGAAGCGGGGATAGCCGGAACGGAAGGCGCCGAAGCACTCCGCGCAGGCGGTGATCACGGTGCGGATGCCCATTTTGCGGAACGTCTCAACGTTCCGGGTGATCAGCGCTTCCGCGTCCTTCCAGTCGCCCATGCGCCAAAGTGCGCCGCCGCAGCACCACTCCTCGCTGCGGAGCACGCGGAATTTTACGCCGCCCGCCCGCAGGAGCTTCGCGGCGGCCAGGAAGGTTTCCGGGTGCTTGTAAACGCTGCAGCCGGCAAACAGGACGGTGTCCGCCTCGGGATCGTCACGGAAATCCTCTGGAAGGAAGGAGAATCGCTCCTCATGGGGCAGACCGTAGATGTTGTGCTCCTTCATCACGTTCTCTGCCGTGACCTTCCGGCTCTCCGGCAGGAATCCTGCCTCGGCGCAGTCCCTGCGGAGCTCGTAGATCGTGTCCAGCACTTCCATGTCCCGCACGTTCTTGCAGTTGACGTCGCAGGCGCCGCAGGCCGTACAGGTGTGCAGCATGGCGGCCAGCTTCGGGGTGTGGGACAGCGTGCCGTTCATGATCTCTCCGGCGATGTTCAGCATCCCCTGGCCGGAGCAGGCGTCGAAGTTGAAGTAGTCGTGGAGCGGGCAGACGGGGGCAAAGTCCCACCCGTGCATCCTGCCGGGAAGGAGCCACTTGCACTGACCGCAGTGATTGCACGATTCGATCGTGTAGCGAAATGCGTTCAAATCAGCCATGTTTTCCCCTCCTCAAAAGCAGAGTTTGCCCGGATTCAGGATGCCGTCCGGGTCAAAAATCCTTTTCAGCCGCCGCATGGCCTCCACGGAGAGGGCGTCGCCGTAAACGAGCTCCGTCAGCCGCCCGTAGGGCCTGTCGAAATAAGCGCCGGCGGCAGCCAGCTTCCGCGCAAGGGCGAGCAGTTCCTCCTCCCGATGCTCCGCCTCGCCGGGCAGATCCGCAAACCGCAGATCACACTCGATCCGGAAGGCGCGGCCCTGGACCTGCGGCTGGACCGTCAGACCCGCCGCGGGAAGGCTGTCCTCCAGAAGCTCCAGCAATCCCGCCGTTTTGCTGGGAGCCGCCAGCATCAGAAGCTCCCGCTCGCCGCCCCGGCGGAGCTTCCAGGACGCCAGTCTTCGGTCGCAGTCGGTGAGCATCCCTTCGATGCGCTCCGTCAAACCGGGCAGCAGCGGGCATTCGGCCTCGGCTGAAAGGCCGGTTTCCGCGCAGAGGTCCCGCACGTAGCCTTCATAGATGGCAAGGCGCTCCTCTGGATAGCGGTCATAGCCGCAGACGCGGCAGAGCATGACCCAGGGCGCGCAGCCGCGCAGGGCGGCTTCCTCCGAAGCGTCGTCGGCGAAGGCGGCGGCGAAGTTCTCCCGATTGAGGATAACGCACTCATCCGGGATGCGTTTGCGGCAGAGCGCGTTTGCCAGGTCCGTGAGCTGCTGACCCCGCTCCGCGGAAATGAAGAACAGACGGCCGGCGGAGGGCAGGATCTCCGTTTTCAGCGTTGCCCAGGTCACGAAACCGATGGTCCCCTGGGCGGCGGACAGGAAGCGAAGATAGTCGATGCCGCCCGGTCCCCAGGGCAGGACCTTGTCGGCCCGGGACTCCTCGGAACCGCCTGCAGAGCCGGTGCGGAACACGTCCCCGGTGCCGAACACGGTCTCCACCGTCAGCAGCGGATCGGGATAATCATACTGGTACTTCGGCAGGAGCACAGCTTCGCGCTCCAGGGCGCTGGCCGCCGCAGATTTTCCCGCGCGGGCCAGGAACGGCAGATTCAGCCGCATCCCCTGCTCCCTCACCTTCGGGATCAGCTCGCCGAACGTGACCCCAGGCTCCACTCTGACGTAGCGGCTTCTCCGATCGATCTTGATGATCCGGTTCATCCTGGAAAAGCAGACGGTCTCCGCACCGGCATTCTCCGAAGCACCGTGGAAATGCGGCGGTTGGGAGCTGAGCGGCACAAGACCCGTTCCGGTCTCCCGCGCGTGGGTGATGATCTCGCAGACCTGCTCCGTGTTTTCCGGAAACAGCAAGACAACTCCCCCTTTCTAATTCTGACAGACACAATGGTTTCCCGTTTCCTTGATTATACAACACGGCCTTCTCCTTTGCAATTGCAGGAGGGCAACAAAACGAGGGCTTCCGGACGCGGCTGAAGCGTGTCCGGAAGCCCTGTGACCATTCCTTTTGAACCAAAGGCTCAACAATTCCCCGTATACACGTATTCCAGGGTTTCCCGGGCAATCTCCGCCAGACGATAGACGGTCCGGACGGGCGTCGCTTCCCTGTCCTGCATGTGAAACCGAGGGAAGAACCGGGTGACGTGGAGCGGGATGCCCCTGCCGTCGGGGTTTTTCAGGGTGCCGACCCACTTCGCCAGCGCCCGCATCTCCTCTTCGCTGTCGTTCTCACCGGGAACGATCAGCGTTGTCAGCTCCACGTGGCTGGTCTTTACGGCGGCCTCGATGAAGCCCATGACCTGGCGCAGGCTGCCGCCCAGCACCTTGCCGTAATACCGCTCGGTGAAGCCCTTCAGATCCACGTTCATGGCGTCGATATACGGCGAAAGCTCGGCCAGTACGGCCGGCTCAGCGGTGCCGTTCGTGACCATGACGGTCTTCAAGCCTTTCTCTTTGGCAAGCCTGGCCGTGTCCCGCACGAATTCGTAACCGATGAGCGGCTCGTTGTAGGTGAAGGCAATGCCGACGTTCCCTCTGTTCCGCATGCCCTCGGCCAGCGCCGTCAATTCCTCGGGGCTTGCGCTTTCCGCCGTCTTCGCATATTGCTTCGCCTGCTCTGACCAGGAGATCTCATGATTCTGGCAGAAGGGGCAGCGGAGGTTGCAGCCGAAGCTGCCGACGGAGAGGATCATGCTGCCGGGACAGAACCGCGCCAGAGGCTTTTTCTCAATGGGATCCAGGGCAAGGGCCGTGATCCGGCCGTAATTGAAGGCCTCCACCCGACCGTTTCTTGCGATGCGGCCGCCGCAGAAGCCGAGCTGACCGTCTTTGATCGTACAATGCCGGAAGCAGACGCTGCACACAGCCATGGCAAATACCTCAGTAATGACGGACGACTTCGAACCGCTCCAGGGTGTACGGCTCACCCTCGCGGATGCCGCCCTTCCGGCAGGCAATGCGGATCTGCTCCTCCACGGTGTCCACACCTTCCAGATTCGGAAGCAGCAGGCCCCGCTTCCGCCCGTGGCTGACGATGACGCCGTAGCGGATCACGTCCAAGGCTTCGGGGGAATCGACGGGCTCCGGTTCTCCCAAAACGTCCACGCTGATCTCCAGGCTCTTCAGCTCCTCCGGGGTGACCGGCGGAAACCGGGGATCGCGGGAGCAGGCGCTGACGGCGTTCTGAAGGATCTCCTCCGCAACGTTTCTCTGCGTCGCCGTGATGGTGCCGATGCAGCCCCGAAGCCGCCCGTTCAGGTGCAGGGAGACGAAGGCTCCGGCGCGCTGCCGCAGCATCTCCTCCGGCAGCCCCGGCGGTGCGGAGATGCGTTCATGCCGCCGGACCCAGGCTTCTACGGAAGCTCTGGCCAGCTTGACGCAGGGATCGCTCTTTTCCGCTTTTTCCAGGCACAGCCGCTCCTGCTCCTCCAGATAGGCCTTCAGGAAATACCTCCCCTCGTCCCTTCCCTCGGGATAGAAGGTGCATATGCCGTAGCCCACGCCTGTGACGTCCTGATGGGAGAGGGCCGTGGCCTTGACTTGAAGCCCGTCAAAGGCTCCGGCCATGATGACGAAGGAGCGGTGGCCGCATTCCGCAGCCTTTTCGCAGAAGGTCTCGCCGAAATCAAACAGCTCACCGAAGGTCGCCCTTCCGCACACGTCCATGATCCGCCGGTCGTATTCCGGCCCTTCCGCGGCAAAGCCATAAGGCCCGTGCTCTCGGAGCTTGTGCGAGAGGTCGCCGCTGGCGATCAGGACAGCTCGTCTTCCAACGTCCTCCACGGCCCGGGCAAGGAGCTGCCCCAGCCGATAGTGATCGGTCAGCGGAAGCCCGGAAAGCCCGATGCGGACAAGCTCTCCGGCGGTGTACCTTTGCCGGATGAACCACAGGGGGACCATGGTTCCGTGATCCAGGGAAGCATCCCGCTCCCCCAGCGTTCCCGCCGGAAAGCCCTCGGCATCCGCCAGCTCGCAGATTCTGTTCACCAGCGCCGTGTCGTATTTCTCGGAAAAACGGACCTCGGGCGCCCGGAACTGACGGAAGGAACCCGTCGCTCCGCCGCCGGGCGACACGTGAAAGTAATCCGAATACATCACGGAATGCGGACTTGTCACGATCAGGGTGTCCGGCCTGAGCGCGGCCACCTCATCCGCGACCTGCTCATAGGCCCGCGTCGTTTCCGTGATCTGCTTCTCGCTCCCCCGCCCGACCTCCGGGACGATCATGGGCGGGTGCGGCACCATGAATGCGGCAAGGACAGACATGCGGTTTCCCTCCTTGTGGTTGTTCGGCAGATGTCGGTGATAGTCCCAATGAAACCATGAGCCTGCCGATCGTCAGCAGGCTCATGGGCGTAAGTTTGTCAGCCGATGCAGATAACCGTTTCCGAGCGCGGTTTTTCCTTAGAAAGGCTGCTTTTCAATACAGCTTCGCGCCTGCCGGAATGTGAGAATCGACCATCAGAAGATGGAGCTTTTCCTCCTCCCCTTCCTTGTGAACGGCGCTGAGAAGCATTCCGCAGGACTCGATGCCCATCATGGCGCGGGGCGGCAGGTTCGTGATGGCGATGCAGGTCTTTCCGATCAGCTCCTCCGGCTCATAATATGCGTGAATACCGCTCAAAATCGTCCGATTCTCGCCGGAAACGTCGTCCAGTGTGAATTGCAGGAGCTTCTTTGACTTCTTCACCGCCTGGCAGTCCAGCACCTTCACGGCGCGGAAATCGCTCCTGGAGAAGGTCTCGAAGTCCACCTGATCGGCAAACAGCGGCTCGATACCACATTGGAAAAGTCGATCTTTTCTTCCACAGCGGGGACGGTCTCTGCGGGAGCGGCGGCTTCCTCGGGGGCTGCCTCCGCCTTTTCTTCCTTCTTGGGCATATCCAACGGCTTCATCGTCGGGAACAGGATCACGTCGCGGATGGAATCACAGCCCGTGAGGAGCATAACGCAGCGGTCGATGCCGATGCCCAGGCCTCCGGTGGGGGGCATGCCGTACTCCAGAGCGTTGATGAAGTCGTTGTCCATCATGCCCGCTTCCTCGTCCCCCTTGGCCCGCAGCTCCATCTGCTTCTGGAAACGCTCCTTCTGGTCGATGGGGTCGTTCAGCTCGGAGAAGGCGTTGCCCATTTCACTGCGGCAGATAAAGAGCTCAAAACGCTCCGTGAGCCGGGGATCCTTGGGGCTGCGCTTCGCCAGAGGCGAAACATCCACCGGGTGCATGGTGACGAAGGTGGGCTGGACCATCTTCTCCTCCACCTTCTGATCGTAGCACTCGTACAGGGCGTGGCCCCAGGTGGGCTCCACACCGTCCATATCCACGCCCACGGACTTCGCAGCGCGGACCGCCTCCTCGTCGGAATCGATGGACATGAAATCGACGCCCAGATACTCCTTTACCGCGTCCGCCATGGTCATGCGCCGGAAGGGCGGTGCAAGGGAAATCTTCTCTCCCTGCCACTCCACGTCGTAGGTACCCAGGATCTCCTGCGCGGCGCCGGAGAGGAGCTCCTCAAAGAGGTCCATCATGCCGTTGAAATCCGTGTAGCTCTCATAGAGCTCCACAGAGGTGAATTCCGGGTTGTGCCGGGTGTCCATGCCCTCGTTGCGGAAGATGCGGCCGATCTCGTAGACCCGCTCCATGCCGCCCACGATGAGCCGCTTCAGGTTCAGCTCCGTGGCGATGCGCAGGTACATATCCA
>JAEEGL016491677.1_pt1 | contig 11452 bp, 3 predicted proteins | sample 9134231 | NCBI WGS metagenome assembly JAEEGL01 (sample SAMN16246548, study PRJNA631951) | gut metagenome | biome: gut microbiome; feature: rumen; material: fiber-attached | host: Bos | place: Iran: Karaj | collected 2018-10
CCCGTTGTTGTCGTACAATGGGAAGTACCACACGCCGCCGACCTCGGTGGCGAGGAGGCCGCCGACGCCGCCCGCGCCGTCGAGGGTGCCGGAGAGGTCTTTCCCCCAGACGTAGTAAGTGGTTGGTGGAAAGTGGTTAGTGGTCAGTGTTTCGCAGAGGAGGGTCCAGCCGCTGTAGGCGAAGTGGCGGGTCTCCTGCGAGGACATCGTCTTGCGCCGGCGGCGCTTTTCGGCGTCGTATTCGTAGGTCGCGAGGATTCTCGGACCGTTCAGGTGGTTTGTGTAGACGCCTCCCTGCAGATTGTCGTAGTACTGGTACGAATAGGGCTGCCGCTGATCATCAGTGCCGGAAATGGAATTGGAGACAACCCAAACAACCTGTGACAACGAACAGGTTGGAGCGCTCGCGAACCTGCTCGCGCGGCCCGGTTGGGCCGTGCGTCCATCAAGTTGGTTAGCCTTGGTTGTCGAGGTTGTTTTCATTTCAAAAAGTTTCTTTGGAAATTGCATTTGTCACGTCATGGCCCGACTCTTCTGTCGGAGAAGCTTCCGGGACGTTGAAGCGTCCATTTGACCAGTATATGCCTGTGAGGAACAGCCTGCCCGCCATTTGCTTTTCTGAAAGCCCGCGAGGTTCGACGGCTAGTTCCTTTCCATTAATGAGAAAACGCGGGAAGAAGGGTTTGTCTACCATTCCCAGTTTCGGCAATGTCGCGACATAGGCGTCAATCTCCTTTGCCAAGGCCATTAATGCTTCCACACCGATCACGATGTCATCGCTGGGCATGGCCTCCAGCCGAAGTTCAAGGACGGGGGGGACTATGCCCGCGCGTATGTCGGCGATGGCAATGGTCGTTGCCGTCCCCGATGAAGAGTCTGTAACCATGTTCGTACCGAGAAACTTTGCCCTGATTCCGGCGATTGCGTTGGAGTAGGCCTCAAGCGTGACAGACGTCACCATCGGGGTGCTGAAGCGGCTTGCGCAGGGGTTTACGAAGTCGAATGCGTTCGTACACCAGTGCGGCTTATGAAATAAAGCGTCGGGAGTGCATTTCAGAATTTGCGCCTCCCAGATGTTGGAGGCGACAATGCGGCTTACATCTGGGGCAAGTGGAGCCGTTGGCAACCAATAGTCATGCGGATGGCATTCCCTTTCCGACTTGCCGTCAATAACTTTGTCAACATGTGGTTGATAGCAATCTCGTCTGCCCCACAACGTAGCATAGTAATCGCTGATCGCCGTTTCAGCCAGGTCGCGCGCAGCGCGGTGACATTCTTTCCAGTACTTGTCATTTGCGAACGTTCTAACTGGAGAAATGCATATTTTGAAGAGAACGTATGTTGGTGGATCTGCCGCAAGTATTTCACAGTGAATCTCCGCACCAAACGCCATTTTTCCTCTCTTCAACTTCCCATTCGTTTTCTCACCCTTCGCGTCCGTTTCCATCCATGTAACGCCGCCAAGTTTTGCCGTGACTCGGCTTAGGGCATTCGTGTAGGGATAAAGTGCCGCCTTGTGAACCTCTTCCATCGACTTGCTGGCCAATGCGTATGGCGGCGTTGTCCAAAGATTTGTTTCACTCCATGGCGTCCATGTCATCCCGTAATCGGCAAACACGTGCATTCGTTCGAGATATGTCGTGTAGTAATCGGGTTGCAAATCGTACCATTCGGCCATGTGCATAATGGCGTCAATGTCAAATTCATCCAGAACGCGCCCCAAATCATTGAAAAAACAACCATTGGAACGGAACAATAGCAATGGTTGCATGCGATTTGTGCTTGATTCCCGTTTTGAAAAAAAGTCTCGTACCACTTCAATATACCCAAGGACTGGTGATCGAAGAAGTCCATTGGCCATCCATGAAGCTGTGGTGGAAAGGCTTGAAATGGATTCTTGCTGGATGGCATTTGAAACATTCACATCAAATAAAATTAATGTCGCGAATTCATCAAAAGCCTTAATTGAGACATCAAGGGGAACGGACATGGCGATGCTTTTATTCGTCACGCACCATGTGTACTCCCCTTTTCTGCATACATATTGTCGCCCCCCGAACTGCTCGCGTGACATGGCAACGATCTCGTCAAGCGCGGCACGGTTCGCAGAGTTCATGCTTGGAGGCGAGACCGCGAATGCCGAAAGAACGACAAGAAGGGATCCACATAAAACGACTGATCGTCGAAACTCACGGTATCGGCAAGTCATTGATGTAATCAATCCATTCATCACAACTGACTCCTTTGAAATAGCTTGATTCGGCAAGCTTTTTTGCCGTTTCAAGTGCCTCTTCGGCCGCATTTTTAAATGGCTCAAAAACATCTGCGGGTTTGAGATCGCGTCGGTAGTGAATGGCATCCATCTTCTTACTAATGCCCAGTGCCAATTGATCATAGTGTTTATCCATTTCCTTTATGTACTGGTCAATAGTTCCCTTCTGTCCTTCATTCACCCTCAAAACAGAAAGACACCTATAGCAATCAGACATTTTCTGAACATATGTCATCAGATGTTTGACATGAGTGTTCTCATGCTCCTTGAGGCTGACGCTAGGGGTGTTAAGCGGACTGTATACACCAATGTATAAATGATTTAGCTTTGATTGCATAAGACGCTGCACAATCTCATACTTTCCATCCCTCTTCTTTTTAAGTTGCCAGCAAATCTCTCTGTTACAACCCACAATTTTTTCCCATTCATACGCCGGACTTGTTGTGGCGTAATTCAATTTTCCACTGGGATTTTTTGGTATTGTAAAACCATACATTGTTTTATCAAATTCACCCGGGATGAGTCGTCTGGCTTCTGCTTCAAAATCTTGGTCCGATAATTCGGATGAATCAACTGTCACTATGTAGTCACCAACTTTTTTATTGTAAAGCCCTAATGCATCATATCGGTCCACCCCATTGTTCCCGCAGAACGCATACAGGTTGTCCCCTCCGTCTTCCTCGATGGGGTCCCGTGTGAGCCACCGGCCCAGCTCGGGCGAGTAGTACCGGTAGCCGTAGTAGTAGAGGCCGCTTTCTGCGTCGTAGTACTTCGTGCTGAAGCGGAAGGGGAAGACGGACGCCATGGGGCCGGTGGCGGACAGCGTCCGGCCGAAGGCGTCGTACTCGTACGACGCCACGACCTCGCCCGTCTCCGACACGTAGTCGGTTATGTTCCCGTTGTTGTCGTACAATGGGAAGTACCACACGCCGCCGACCTCGGTGGCGAGGAGGCCGCCGACGCCGCCCGCGCCGTCGAGGGTGCCGGAGAGGTCTTTCCCCCAGACGTAGTGAATGAAGGCGTAGGGGCCGGAGTTGCCCTGCCGCAACCGCTCCACCATGAGCGTCCAGCCGCTGTAGGAATAGTAGTGGACACGATGCGGAGAGGTTTGATGCACCTCCTTGCGGTTCCGGCGGCGCTGCGCGTCGTATTCGAAGGTCGCGAGATTTCTCGGACCGTCCGGGTGGTTTGTCCTGACGCGCGAGAGGACGTTGTCATAGTAGCGGTAGACGTAGGGATGCGCCTGCACGAGGCTCCCCCAGGCGTCATAGGCGAACGCATTGGTCGCCACGCCCTGCATGACCGCCTCGTACTGGTTGAGGCCGTTCGCGGCGTAGACGGAGGCGGCGTTGTCCCACACCGACGTCGTGCGGTTCCCCGCGGGGTCGTAGGAGTACGAATTGAGAATGGAAAATGGAGAATGGAAAATGGTCTCCGTCACCTCGGAGCGGTCGTTGTAGGCGAAGGCGTCGCCGCTTCGCGAGACGGGGCGGCCAAGCGCGTCGTAGGAGTAGGAGAAGGCGCGGACCTCGTCTCCGTCCACCTCGGTCGCAATGTCCGTGACGAGGTGGCGGCGATAGTAGTCGCGGCTAACGTTACGCGCGATTTCAACGCCGCCGGTGGTGGTAATCACGTAGCCGGCGTCGAGGCGGTCCGGCGTGTAGAGGTAGTCGACGCGGAAGGCGTCGTTCGAAATTGTCGCGAGCTGGCCGTCCGGGGCGTAGACGTAGTGGACGGAGTTGCCCAGGGTCGAGCGTGACACGATGCGTCCGTAGGCGTCGCGGCCCGTGGCGACGGCCGTCGCGGGCCATTCGTGGAATTCGTTGGTGACGGCGCCATGGTCGTCGCGGTGCAGATCGCTGGCGAAACTGTCGTATTCGGAGCGGATGCAGTTGCCGAAGGCGTCGTATTCCCATGTGGACAGGTAGTCGCACAGGACGGATACGAGGCGTCGGTTTTCGTCATATTCCCGCTCCTCGGGGTATTGGGTCGCATTCAGGCGGGTTGCAAGGAGACCATCCGGCGTGTAGGTGTTCGTAACCGCCGTGCCGTCGGGGTAGACCTTGTTCAGGCAGAGTCCGGTGGCCGGGTCGAACCTCCATTCCGTGGTGTCCCACGGAATGGAGGTTCGACAAGTTGCAAGGTTGAAGGGTTGAAGGGTTGAAAGGATGGCGTTGGCCGCGGGGTCGCGGGTGGTGGAGAGGGAGGTGCGGCGGCCCTGCGTGTCATAGGCGTAGAGGGTCGGTCGGGCGGCGGAGCCCCAGACGGCGACCGGGCGGCCTAACGCATCGTAGGCGCGGCGCTCCACGCCGCCGAGGGCGTTGGTGGTGGCGATGCGGTTGCCCCGGCAGTCGTAGCCGTGGCAGGTGGAGAAGACATGGCGGTAGCCCTGCCGCTTTGTGACGATGTCTTCGCGAATGACATCTTTGAAATGTCTTTTTATGTCAATACCCCTTTTGCAAATAATTCAAGTCTGGCCCAGTTTACCACATTGGCGAAATATGTGTCAATACGATTTTTGATTGACATTTCCTTTCCAAAGCGCCGCGAGTGGCGCGATTTATGCTACTAATTGTGGCATAATGAAGAAAACCCTGTATTTCATGCTTTTTGCCGTATGCGGCGCAGTCTTCGCGGCGGACGCATGGGTCGACCGCGTCGCGGGCATTTCGCCGGACACCTACGTTGACTTCCCCGTCCGCGCCGGCACGGCCGTCGCCGTCTCCGTCTCCAACGACTGCGCCGCAACCGCAGCGTCCCCCAACGCCTTCAACCTCAAGGCCCCGGAAAACGCCGAGGGCACGGTTCTGCTGGGCTTCCGCCGCTACCGAGGACGTTGCGCGCTCTTTCTCGACGGCAAACCGGCCGGCGACTTCCCCGACGACCGTCCCGGCCTTTTCCACCTCCTCGTTAACGCCGAGTCGCTGCCCGAAGACCGGGGCGACGCCTACGTCCAAAGTCTCGGCCCCTTCTCCTTCGCCGACGCCTTCATGGTGGCGGAGGGCGACAAGACCGGTCTCCAGAGCTGGGAGAAGCTCGCCGGCGACTGGACGCTCCACGCCGTCACGGGACGCCTCGTCCGGGCCGCGGACAAGACCAAGCTCTCGCGCTATCCCACGCAGGAGCGCAGCCCGAACTTCTACTGCCTCAACGGATTCGGCTCCCACGCCCTCATCACGGCCGGAGAGGCCTTCTACAGCCACTACTTGATCCGAGCCTCCCTCCAGCAGAACGCCGGCACGAACGGCATCGCCTTCCTCGTCTCGGACGAGGGACGCGGCTACACCTTCACCGCGCAGCCCAATCCGCTCACGGGCCGCCTCGACTTCGTCCTCCGCTCGGGCTGCATCGCCGGAGAATCGGCGGGGGACTTCGTCGCCGGCGTGGAGGCGGAACTGACGCCCGGCCAGTGGTACATGCTCGAGGCGCGCCTCACGGACAGCGAAGTCATTTGCTCCGTCGACGGCATCCCCGTGATTCGCAAGGCGCTCCCCTTCCCCGCAGGCGGCCGCTTCGGCCTCTACTGCCACACCCTCGAGGCTCATCCGGCGCGCTTCGACGACGTGGCGGCCGAAACCTGGACGGGTGTCGATTTCGCCCTTGCCGACGACAAGCCGAACAAGACCGCAAAGGCGGCCTTCGGCGCCACCAACGACCCGCCCGCCGCCATCTCCCTCCGCGCCGCCATTCCCGCCGACCGGCACGTTGAACTCAACCTTGGCGATGGCGGACAGGCCGCCCTCCCCGCCTGGCGCCTCCTCTGCGAAAGCGTCGCCCAAGACGGCCCGAGACTCCGCGTCAGCCTCCTCTCCGTCGCGGGCAATGGCGCAGCCGTGACGAACGACACCTGGCTTTCGGAAGTCCTTCCCGCCGCCTCCGGCAACGAAACCGACGCCCGCGAGTTCACCCTCGACGCGACGACGCCCGGCATCGTCGCGGGACGCGTCGACAACGTCACCGTCGTCCTCGCCCACGCCGCCCGCCCCCCCGTCGGCCGCGCCGGCTACGCCACGGACCTCGAGCCCGGCCGCCGCCACGGCGGCTTCCTCGGCCATCCGTCCGTGACGCGCGACCCCTCGCCCTACACAGACCGATTCGAGAAGAACAAGATATTCGTCGCCGACCCCTACATGCGCCACTGGGCCTCCACGGCCGGACAGTGGCTCACCTATACGAACGGAACCGCCTGGTACAAGGACGACGTCCTCAACCGCGTCTCCCTCTCCCTCCCCGTCCTTGACGGCCTCGACCTCCGCCTCGGCGTCCCCGAAACCAATCTTTGCGAGGACGGCCGCCCCGCCACGACGAACGCCTGCGACATCCGCGTCCGCTGCGCCGACGGCACGCTCTCCATCCTCGACGCCGCCATGACGAACGCCGCGCCGCTCTTCACCTGGAGCTACCCGCCCGCGCAGATGGCCGGTGAAACGGGCGCCCTCTCCGCCACGAACGCCGTGACCCTGCGCTTCGACGGCCGCCGATTCGACTTCTCGTCCGCCACCGGCGCCGTCTTCACCTGCGCCCTCCCCTACCCCCACACCGGTCGCCGCATGTTTTTCGCCCAGCACCCGGCGCACTACCTCGGCAATGTCCTCGTCCACCGCGAACCGGTCCTCGACTGCCTCTTCGAGGAATCGCTCCACGACTGGACGATCAACGGCGGCACCTGGGAGGTCATCAACCGCTTCCAGTGCTATCCCGACTGGTCGCACATGGACGGCGAAAACGCCGACTCCGTCGCCGCGCTCTGGTCCAAGTTCGAAATCGCGGGCGACTTCTGCGCGACATTCGTCTGCGGCATGCGCCACGGCGGTCCATGGTACGACCGCGTCGGCGACTTCAACCTCACGCTCTTCAACGGCGCCACGACCCCCTCCGAGGGCTACACGCTCAAGGTCACGGACTGGGACCCCAACAACTCCCAGCGCTGGTCGCGCCTCTTCCGCAACGGCAAGCTCGTCGTCCGGACCGACGTCAAGGCCGCCCCGCGCCGGCGCGAAGGCAACGTCCGCACGGGCTACGAACCCCTCGTGGCCAAAGGGCGCGACGTCCACGGCGCCTGGTACACCGTCAAGTTCCGCAAGCTCGGCAACCGCCTTGAAGCGCTCTTCGACAACCTGCCCCTCCTCTCCGCCGTCGATCCCGAACCGCTTGCCGGCGGAGGCCTCGGCATCTGGACCTACCGCAGCTCGATGGTCGTCGCCCGCGTCCGCGTCACCGCGGAGCGCATCGCCCCGCGGCGGTTTGCGTTCAAGCCGCTCGCCGCGCCGCCTTCGAACGACCCGCCAGCCCCCTCCCCCCTTGCAGGCGTTCCCAACCTCTTCTTCAACGACCTCCCCGCCGACCTCCTCCGCCCCGAACTCTGGCATGCGGCCGACGATGTGAGCTGCCCCGAAATCGCCTTTGCCGAAGAGGGCGGCGAAACGACGATGACCGTCACCTCCCTCCATGGCTCCGGCTCGTTCCAGGCGATGCCCGTCCTCCCCGAAACGACCGTCGACAAGCTCGCCGGCTGGACCTTCGAGGTGGCGCGCTCGCCCGACGCGCAGTTCAACTTCGTCTTCTCCCTCGCGGGGCAGGGCTACACCAATCTCTACACCCACGTCCTCTGCGGCACCGACGAGCCCTGCGGTCCGCGCACCCTCGTCGGCCGCACCTCCACGCCCGCCCCGACGGAACCGGACGCCCGCAAGAAGATCTGGACGCCCGTCACCGTCTGGATTCCGGCAACGGGCAGGGACGCGCGCGTCGAACGCGTCATCTGCGAGGGCTTCGGCAACCTCCAGCCCAGCGACATCCAGCAGGGACTCCACGGCAACGGCCCCGGCGCCTGGTACGCCGTCCGCCGCCTCCATCCCATCTACCGCGGCACGCCCTCGCCCGACAACGCCGGCGGCAATGCCTCCGCCTTCAATGCCGAAATCACCCGCGCCTTCGACAAGGGCAAGGCCGCCCAGCTCAACACCCACAAGGTTTCGTCCTCGATCTGCAAGACGCGTCCCACCCTCTACTGGACGCTCCCGCCGGCCGACAACCCCGGCCTCATCGCCACCGTCCTCCCCGCCCCGACCAACGCCATCCGCATCGCCTCATCGCTCGACTGGCCGAACCCGATCATCTGCGTCTCCAACGTCACGGTCAACGGCGTCGCCGTCCCCTACGCCCACGTCGAAGACAGCGCACTCATCATTCCGTACCCCCGTCCGTTCAATCCGTCCGCCTCGTCCATCGTCAAGGTCTCCTTCACCACCGAAAGCGGCCGTCCCTTCACGCAGATGATCCAATCGTCCGCCTTCGCCCGGCCAGGTGGAACGCCTGAGCGCGCACCCGTGGTGACGGGCGTTTCCTTCCCGCCATCAATCGCGGCAGCCTACGAGAACTTCGAGTCGCGGACAATGGCCATCCAGCCCTACGCGCGCGAAAACACGAAGCGGGCGCTGCGCTACGGCGATGACGCCCAGTCCACATATCTTCACTTCCACAACGCGGGGCGCAACTCACGCCTCTCCGGCACCTTCGCGAGCCGATTCGACGTCGCCCGCACACCTCTTCTCCAGTTCCGCTACAGGGGCGATGACATGGCCCTGGTGAACATCTCCCCGCGTCAGGGCACCTTCTACCACTTCTCCGACAACTACGGCGGACAGAAGCGTCCGGCACAGCTCGACGACGATTGGCACACGGCCTTCTGCCGACTGACGGCGATCGACTTCGAGACGCGGCCCAACTTCCTCTTCCAGAAGTCGCAGAACCAGCTCTTCTTCACCTCAAGCCACATCTCCGTTCCCGGCATCCCCCAGTACCACATCAACCAGACGGGGCTCTTCAGCTACTTCGACATCGACGACGTCGCGCTCGGCCCCGCCATCGGTCCCGCCAACACCAATGACTTCCGCTTCCGGGCCGCCTTCGACGCGCCCGACGGCCTCGGCAAGGCGCAGTACGCCGTCATTTCCGGCGAAGCCCCGTACGACGCCCGTCCCGACAATGAGCGCGACGCCATCGCCTGGACCGCCTTCGACCCCGCCCCCACAAACGTCGTCGCCCCGCCCGTCGGCAATCTCGCGAACGGCATGCACCACCTTCTTGTCCGCGCCCTCTCGCCTGGCGGCACACCGTCGGCCGTCGCGGACATCCCCTTCCTCTACGACGCCCTTCCGCCCGAACTCTCCTTCGTGCTCTCCACCAACTCCGCGACCGGCCCCAACGAGGCCATGCTGACGACAGACGTCAAGTGCGGCCCCCTGGGATCCGCCCCCGTGTTCACAAACGCCGTCATCACGGCAAACGGCACAAAACTGACCCCTTCCTACTCGGGCGCTGTCATCGGCAAGTCCGACAACAGCGTCTCGTACGCGATGAAATGGCCGTATACGGCGCGCAACGTCATCCAGGCCTGCACCAACGGCGCCACGATCCACTTCCGCATCGAAAACGTCATGGACGGCGCCGGCAACGTCGCCCCGCCCGCCGAGGCGACCTACCGAATCGACTATGCGTCCGACAAGACGCCGCCGATGTGCTCGCCGACCCTTTCCAACATCGGCGTGTTCAATGGCAAATGCGGATTCCCGTCGCGGGAGGCCTTCTTCATAAACTTCGGGCCGGGAATTGAGGCCGGCCGCGCGGTCTACACGGACGTCGACGGCACGCAAAGCCAAACCCTGAAGCTAAAGGTGGCCGGAGACCCCAACCAGAAGGATGCGCCCCATCGCGTGGCCAGTCTCCCCTTCCAGAATTGGACTGCGCCGACGAACCGCTGGCTCATGCTCCGTGCAAGGGTCCCTGAAAATGCGCCTGCCCCCACGGGCGTCGTCTTCCGGCTCGCCTTCATCGTGAACGCCCCGCCGAAGGGCGCCAAGACGCCGGCAAGAAACAACAGGTACGTACTGGAAATGCCCGCCTCCAACCAGACGAACGAGGCGGCCCGCATCGTCGGCCTTCGCGGCAAAACGGACTTCACCCCAGGCAAGTGGGTCGAACTCGCCGTTGACGTCGGCGCCTTCCTGTGCCACAAGGCGGGCGCACCCGGCGCCAGTTTCAAGATAGAGCGCCTCGCTTTGATCCTGCCTCCCGTCAAGGGCGGCGCCCTGGAACTTGAAGCGGTGGCCGTGGTGAAGAACGTCCCCGCCGAGAAGCGGAGCCTCGATTTCAACGCCTACGACGTCAGCGGCATCGACGGACTGTACGTCGGCGACACCAGAATCGCCGAAAGCGGCCGCATCATGCTCGACAAGCTCTACGAAAAATGCGGCACGAACCTCTTCGCCGACGTCACCGTCCGAGACCGCGCCGGAAACGTCTCGCCCTTGGCAACAATCGTCCCCCTGCCGCCGAGGGACTGAGACTAGGGGGCCCTGCGGGCCTTAAGTGGCGGGCTGCGCCGCCTAAGTGGGCCTTGCGCGCCATAAGTGGCGGGCTGCGCCGCCTAAGTGGGCCCTGCGGGCCCTAAGTGGGCGCTGCGCGCCCTAAGTGGCGGGCTGCGCCGCCTAAGTGGGCCCTGCGGGCCCTAAGTGGCGGGCTGCGCCGCCTAAGTGGGCCTTGCGGGCCCTAAGTGGCGGGCTGCGCCGCCTAAGTGGGCGCTGCGCGCCCTAAGTGTGACGTCTACTTCCGGTTCCAGTCGAACTCGAGCGTGTCGAGCAGGGCGTGGGCCAGGACGTTCGCGCCGGGAATGTTGGGGTGGACGCGGTCCCAGGCGATGTAGTTGGGACTGCAGCACTGGAGGACGCGGTCGGCGTAGGCCTGCGCGTCGCAGAAGAGAACGCCCTCCGTCTCGGCGGTTTCGCGGCAGATGGCCTGGTACTCGGCCACGCGCGCCGCCATGGCGTCCTGCTTGTTCAGCTCCCAGTAGACGGGCGTGATCAGGACAAGCCCCTTGACGAGCGGCTTCGTCGTGCGGACGAGTTCGCCGAGCGTTTCCCGGTATTCGTCCGGCGGAACGCCGTGCTCCGGAATCTGGGGCGTGTCGAACTGGCGCCAGACGTCGTTGATGCCGATCATGATCGAGAGCCAGTCAGGCTTGAGGTCAATGACGTCGGTCTGCCAGCGGGCCTTGAGGTTGCGGACGTTGTCGCCCGAGTTGCCCATGTTGACAACGTTGATGAAGTAGTCGGGGTAGACCGACGTGAGAAGTCCCTGGATGACATTCGGGTAGCCGGTGCCGTGCGGGTTGAAGAGACC
>JAEEGL016853382.1_pt1 | contig 11452 bp, 14 predicted proteins | sample 9134231 | NCBI WGS metagenome assembly JAEEGL01 (sample SAMN16246548, study PRJNA631951) | gut metagenome | biome: gut microbiome; feature: rumen; material: fiber-attached | host: Bos | place: Iran: Karaj | collected 2018-10
AACACGAGCATATTTTCTTAAAGCTGAGTTTGGTTTCTTAGGTGTTCTTGTTCCTACACGAGTACAAACTCCTCTTTTTTGTGGACTAGTTTGATCAGTAGTCTTTCTTTCAAGTGTATTATAACCTACATTTAAAACTGGACTTTTACTTTTTCTAGTCTTTTTACTACGTTTTTTCTTAACTAATTGATTAATTGTTGGCATTAATATGTCCTCCTTCCAATGTACACATAACCAGGTGTATCATAAATACCATTAAATTTGGTCCTACGCATGGTAGAACCTAAATTTAAACGCAATAATAATTTAACATTAATATATGATTTTGTCAACGATTTTTAGTTAACGACTTTGAACTTTATTTAACTTAATATTAAACTCTTGATTAAATAAATCATTAAAACAATCTTCAATGTTAACTACGTCGTTATCTCTACCTTCACTAATAGCATCTCTATTAGCAATTTGTTGTTCTAAAATGCCAGCAAGAATAACACCAATTCTGCGAGATACTACCTCGTTTTCAATATCAAAGTTATTCATGTAAGCAGCATTTTCAACTTTAATAACATATTCCTTAACTAAAGCAATATCTAATAAAACATCATTAGCAACTAAATTATTATAATATCCAGATGTAATAAATGATTCTATTACTCCGTAACGATCTCCATATAAAGTATCAGATAGTTTTGTTTGTTGCATAAAATTACTCCTTCTATAAAATAGTAAGGCTTATTATATATATAGGCCGTTCTTTAGTCAACAAAAACTAATATGATTTATAATACTTACATTTAATTAAAGGTTTATATTTGATTAATTTTTTATTTTCAATTCTAACACTACCATTACAGCTTTTAACAACATCTTTTTTCTTAATATAACCTTTATCTAATAAGGTAGAAATTTTAATGTCGATATAATCGCTATTAAAATCAACTATTCCTTCATCTAATACATATGCCTTTGCAGCATTAATTATAACATTTTCGAAATCATGATATTCTTCTAAATTTCTTTTATACATAAATCCTATTGTACATAAACCTACAAATATAATTGTTGCTACAAAACACCAAACAATAAAAAGTCGATTAAAGTTTTTCATAATTAACTCCAAGAATCATAATTCTCAGTTTTATATTTTGAGCATTTAATATATGATTTAACTTCTTTATTTTCGTAGACTATAACAAATCCATAACATGAAGAATTATCTACAGGATCAATAATATCATCAATGTATCCTTTATTTTTTAAAAAAGCTACAGTCATTTTAGTAGACACACTTTTCTTATCAAAATATTCTTCGTTATTAGCTACATAATAATCACCAGAATTTTTTAATTTTTCTTCAAGAATCACGTACACTCTATCATAATTTTTCTTTGAATCTGATGATTCTGAATCTTTGTTATTTTTTGTAATATTACTAATAGCAATTGCAGCTCCTACTAAAATTAAAATAAAAAGTGCAGCAAAGAAAAACAAAAAGCCATAACCCCATCCTTTTTCATTAAGTTTAAACATATATATCACCTCAACATTAAAATATATTTTAGCAAAAAGGATAAAAAAAAACAATGCATTAAGCATTGTATTTTTTTATAGAATTAAGCTAATTCTACTTCAGCACCAGCTTCAGTTAATTGAGTTTTAATAGCTTCAGCTTCATCAGCAGCAACGTTTTCTTTAACGTTTCCACCATTATCAGCTAATGCTTTAGCTTCAACTAATCCTAAACCAGTAATTTCTTTAAGGATTTTAATAACAGCGATTTTGTTTCCACCTGCAGATTTTAATACTACAGTTTTAGTACTTGAACCAGCGTCTTCTTGAGCACCAGCAGCTGGAGCAGCAACAGCAACAGCAGTTGCGTCAATTCCAAGTTCATCTTTCATAGCGTCAACTAATTCTTTAAGTTCAAGAATAGTCATTTCGCTTATTCCTTTAATAAATTCATCTTTTGTAAATTTTGCCATAATATATTTTCCTCCTAATTAATTATTTTTTTCCTTTTCTTCAGCATACATATTGATTGCTATAGCTAAATCGCGAGCATATTTCATCATGCCAGCAGCAATCATAGTAAGTAGTCCATCTCTTGATGGGATTGATGCATATTCTTTAATAGTATCAAGTTCAGCTCTATCGCCACTTATGATACCAACACGAATATCAAGTTTTTCATTTTCCTTAGCAAAGTCAGCAATTACTTTAATTGGTTCAAGTAAATTCTTACCAAATAAAATAGCGTTTGGACCTTCAAGGAATTCATCTAAGTTTACTTTAACTTCATCTAGTGCTCTTTTAAGTAAAGTATTCTTATAAACCTTAACTTCAGCATCAGTTGGTTTAAGTTTGTTTCTTAGATCACTAAGTTCACTAACTGTTAATCCTTGATATTGGAAAATTATAACAGATTCACTGTTTTTAATTTTATCAACAATCTCAGAAACGATAGCTTTTTTAGAATCTAAAATCTTTTCGCTTGCCATATTTCCTCCTTATGTATTATATAGAAAAAGCTTCCCAAAACGGAAAGCTAAAAATCACATTATAAAAAGTATTTTTAGAATTCCCTCGGCTGGATTATTAAACTTTTAAAAGTCCCAGCTGTCTTTGGTAATTGCTTTAACTAACATGTATTATAACACCATCTAATTAAAATTCAATAGTATTTTTATCAATTTTAATTCCAGGACCCATTGTACTAGATACTGAAATATTAGAAACGAATTGCCCTTTAACTGTAGATGGTTTTGCTTTAACGATTGATTTAATAATAAAGTCCAAGTTTTCAGCTAATTTCTTAGCATCAAATGAAACTTTACCAAATACCATATGAATATTTCCATAAGTATCATTTTTATACTCAACCATACCAGATTTAATATCTTCGATTGCTTTTACAACATTAGTTGTAACTGTTCCAGTTTTAGGATTTGGCATTAAACCTTTAGGTCCTAAAAGTTTACCAACCTTACCTAATAAAGGCATCATTTCTGGAGTAGCAACGATAACATCATAATCAAACCAGTTTTCTTTTTCAATCTTTTCGATCATATCTACATCACCAACAAAGTCAGCTCCAGCTTTCTTTGCTTCAGTAGCTTGAGTTCCTTTAGCTAAAACTAAAATAGATCTAGTTTTACCAGTACCGTTAGGTAATTTTAAAGAACCTCTTAATTGTTGATCAGATTTTTTAGCATCAATATTAAGTTTAATAGCAACTTCAACAGTTGAATCAAATTTAGTAGTTGATGTTTCTTTAACTAGTTTAACTGCTTCATCAATAGTATAAGCTTTATTCTTATCTACTTTTTTAGAAGCTTCCACATATTTCTTTCCATATTTTTTCATTGATTTACCTCCTAACTGTGGTATATTAGCGGATAATTAAAATTTATATTAGTTCTCTTCTGAACTTTGTTCTTCTTCTTTATTTTCTCCAACAACTTCAACATTAACGTCAACATCAGCTTTAGCTTCAGCTTCCATTTCTGCAAGTTCTGCGTCTCTCTTAGCTTGTTCTGCTTCTTCAATTGCAGCTTCTTTAGCTTGTTCAGCCATTTCTTGATCGTTAACACCTTTAACAGCAACACCCATATTACGAGCAGTACCTTCAATGATATTCATTGCAGCATCAACGTCATAAGCATTAAGGTCTGGAAGTTTAGTTTCAGCAATTTTCTTAAGATCTTCTTTAGAAATTGTAGCAACTAATTCATTAGCACCTTTATGAGAACCTTTTTGAATTTTAGCAGCTTTCTTAATTAAGAATGCAGCTGGTGGAGTTTTAAGTACAAAATCAAAGCTTCTATCTTCATAAATAGAGATTTCAGTAGGTATTACATCACCCATCTTATCACGAGTCTCTTCATTAAATTTAGAACAGAACTCTTGTAAGTTAATACCAGCAGGTCCTAAAACAGTACCAACTGGAGGAGCAGGTGTAGCTTTACCAGCTTCAATTTGTAATTTAATTTTCTTTACGACTTCCTTTGCCACGAAAACACCTCCTATAAAATGTTTATAATAATTTTCGCGTAAGTGGTACAGGCGTAATCCGCAAATATTCCCTCCCACTTAAACTAACACGGTTACATCAAAAGACATAACTGCAATATAGATAATAGCATAAATGTTTTAATAAAACAATAAGTTTTACCAGATAATCAGAAAAAATTATCATTTTTATGTAAAAAAATATAATTTAAATCACATCATAATATAAATATATGATATATTTATAAATATAAGACGGATAAAAGGTGATAAAAATGGTTAAGTTTGGGAGAAAATTCTTTTTTAGTGATATACCTAAAATCGAAGAAAAAAAACCTAAAAAAGTTAAAACACCAAAAGCGAAGAAACCTAAAAAAGTTAAAAAACCAAGAAAGAAAATAAATATAAAAGAAAAGCTAAATTCAGTAACTGAAATTATAGTAAACATATTTAAAAGAATTTGGCCAATATTATTATTTATTGTTTTAGTTTTATTAATAGCTCTAGGTATCAATTCATGTTCAAAGAAATCGAAAAAGAATAAAGATAAAGAAAAAGAAATAAAACCTGCAATTGTTCAAGAGATTAAAATATCAATATTTGATAAAGTTCCAACAGTTGATAAGTTTATTACTAACATTGACAAGTTTAAAGATAAAAAACTAACAATTAGTTATGATGAGAATAAACTTGTAGTTGATCACTATGAAGAAGTTGGAGAATATATTGTAAACATAACAGTTGATGATAAAACTTACACTTCAAAACTAACAGTTGAAGATATCTTACCTCCAGAACTATTATTAAAAGGCATGATGATTGATGAAGGAACAACTTATTCCATAAATGACTTTGTGTCAAAATGTGAAGATAATTCTAAAAAAGACTGCGTTATTAAATATAGTGAAGATAAATATAGTAATATTACAGCTCCAGGAACTTACGATATTAAAATAACTGCAACTGATATAAATAATAATTCAGTTGAAAAAGTTGCAGTATTAACAATTAATAAAAAAGCAGAACCACAGCCAACACCAACTCCTACACCAACTCCAAAACCTGCAAATGTTTGTAAATATGGTGATGGTTCATATAATAATGATATTGTTTTAACATATAATATTGTTAAAAATAACTGTGCTCAAGATCCTACAATTGCATATACAAATAATACTTATATAGATAAAGCAGAAAAAATGGGAATTGAAGAAGAAAAGAAATTACGTGAAGATTTACAAAAGAAAAAATTAAATATTGTAATTAATCTTCAGTGGGATGCATATCCAGTATTTAATTCAACAAATAGTGGATTAGTTGGATACACAGTTAAATTCTTCCTAACATCAGGAAGCAAAAAAACTGAATATGCTTTAAAAAGTGATGGAACAAGATCATTTAAATCAAATGATTTTGGATTATAAAAAAAGATTTAGTGAGTTACCACTAAATCTTTTTTTAATCATTATTTCTATTGTTTCTAAATCTATCTTTAGGATCTAAGAATTTCTTTCTAAGTCTGATATCATCAGGAGTAACTTCTACATACTCATCTTCTTCAATAAATTCTAAAGCTTCTTCAAGCGTAAATGTTTTAGCTTTTGTTAAAACAATAGCTTCATCTGCTCCACTTGATCTTGTGTTAGTTAAGTTTTTATTTTTACAAGGGTTAACATCTAAGTCATTATCTCTATTGTGAATACCAACGATCATACCGCAGTAAACTTCAGTAGAAGGTTCAATAATAAGTGTTCCTCTATCTTGTAAATTAAATAGAGAATAACCTAATGCTTTACCATTTTCCATAGATACTAAAACACCATTTTTACGTCTAGTAATAGGTCCCACATATGGTTTATAGTCATCAAATGATCTAACCATAACACCTTCACCTTTAGTATTAGTTATAAAAGCTGACCTATAACCTATTAAACCTCTTGTTGGAGCACTAAATTCTAAATGTGAAAAATTATCTGAATCTGAAGAAACTGAAACTAGTATTCCTTTTCTTTCTTGAATATCGTTAATAACTGTTCCTGAATAGTCATTAGGACAATTAATAATAACTTTTTCAAATGGTTCACATTTAACACCATCTATTTCCTTAATTAATACTTCTGGTTTTGAAACAGATAATTCATAACCTTCTCTTCTCATATTTTCAAGAAGAATAGATAAATGTAATTCTCCTCTTCCACTTACTTTATAACCATCGGCATTTTCTAGTGGTTCAACTTCTAGACCAACATTTGTTTCAAGTTCTTTATCAAGTCTTTCTTTAATATGTCTATTAGTTAAATATTTACCACTTTTTCCAGCAAACGGAGAGCTATTAACTAAAAAGTTCATGGATAATGTTGGTTTTTCTATAGTTATTGGAGGAAGTTGATTTGGTTTATCTTTTTCACAAATTGTATCTCCAATAGATATTGTTGCGCATCCAGCAACTGATACTATATCACCATAGTAAGCTACATCTTTTTCTACTCTTTTAATACCTTCATTAACAAATAACTTAGAAATCTTAAATGAAGTTACAGTACCATCATTTGTAACAAGCGTAACTGTTTCTCCATTTTTTATCTTACCTTTATTGATACGTCCAATACCAATACGTCCTATATAATCATCATAATCAAGAGCAGATACTTGAAGTTGTAAATCATCATTTTCGCTTCCTTCAAAAGGTTTAACATGGTTAATAATTGTTTCAAGTAGAGGTGCTATAGAATCCGAATCATCATTCATATCAAGTTTTGCAATTCCATCTCTTGCTATACCATATATAATTGGAAAATCTAATTGTTCATCAGTTGCATTAAGTTCTAAGAATAAATCAAATGTCATATCAACAACTTCTTGAACTCTAGCATCTTTTTTATCAATTTTATTAATAAATAGAATTGGTCTTAAGTTTTGCTCTAAAGCTTTCTTTAATACAAATCTTGTTTGAGGCATAGGTCCTTCAGCTGAATCAACTAATAAAACAACTGTATCTACAGTTCTAATAACTCTTTCAACTTCACTAGAAAAATCAGCATGACCTGGAGTATCAACAATATTAATTTTATAATCTTTATATCTAATGGCGCAGTTCTTAGAATAAATAGTAATTCCTCTTTCTCTTTCAATATCGTTACTATCCATTACGCAGTCTACTACTTCTTCTCTTTCAGAAAAAACACCATTTTGTTCAAGTAGTGCATCAACTAAAGTACTTTTACCAGCATCAACGTGTGCAACAACTGCTATGTTTATTATTTTTTCCATTATAGTCACTCCCAACAAATTACCAAAAGATAATACAACATAATAAGAAAATATGCAAGAAAAAAACTACCAAAAGGTAGTTTCATTTAATTATTTAAACTTTTTAATAAATAACTTAACAAATAGTAAAATTGCACAAGCAACATATATAACATTAAATGTAATAGAATATACCCTATCTACAATACTATTAGTTGTTATCTCATCAAATATTTGTAAGCCTATATCTCTAATAAATATAAATACAACTTTTAATAAAATAACTAACAATATAAGATAAATAAAATATAATAATGCATTTCCAGCTTTTTTCTTATCTTTATTAGTAAGCAAACTATAAAAATTCTTTAACGCAACGAGAAATCCTTTACCTGATACTTTTCCGCTATAAATCTTTTTATAGTCAAGTCCGTGAGAAAGATAAATAGAAAGAACTAAATCTTCAAGGTTACCAAGAGAATTAACAGCTTCTGTTTCACTTTGACCCATATTTACATAGTTATCAATAACAGAAGAATACTTATTGATTTCTTTTTCTCTTTCAGATTCAACCAAATAATAAAGTTTATTATTTAATAAATCAAGAAACTTCTTTTTATCCATAATATTCATCCCTTTTTATATGTTAATATTGTAGCATAATAAAATTAAAAAGACTATTGATTAATGGAGTTATTTACAGGTATAATATAAAAGAGGTATGAAAAATGAAAAATGATTTAATAATTAATCCTGAAAAGAAAAAAAAGACTCCATTACTACTTAATTTCTTAACCTTAATTTTAGGATGTATGCTCCTAACTAATAATAATAAAGTAGTTGTATATACTTGTTATATTATTGGTGCTATATCTTTAGTAATTGGTTTATTTAATTTATTTAGTAAGAAATTAACTAAAAGAGAAGGAAATATAAGTTTAGGAGTTTATGCAACAGTACTTGCTGTACTTTTATTTATACTAGCTCATACTATTGAAGTTACTCTTCGTATGATCATAGGTATATGGTTAATATTAGATGGTCTTGCTAAGTTAGCATTAGCATTTAAAGTAAAAGAAAAATTTATGCCATTTTTAATATTGGCTATAATATTAATTGCAGCTGGTATGTACTGTATACTTGTATCAAATATATTATTAGTTGTTGTTGGTGCATTCTTAATTGCTAGTTCAACAATTGATTTATATAATTATTTCTTTAATTAATAACAAACAAAAAAATCTATCGTTTGATAGATTTTTTTGTTTGTTAATTTTTCTTAGAAGCAAATATTAAAGCTCCAAATAAAGCAATAACTGCAGCAAATATTCCAGCAATCATAATTGTATCACTAGATTTAGATTCTTTTTTAGTTTTACGTTCTATATTTTCAGAATCCATTGCTTCAGATAATGTAGTAGATTTTAAACTCTTGTATTTGTGTTTAGCAATTACTTCAGCAACTACATCTTTTTCTTGTGCTTCATAAGCATCATTTAAGAAGTTTAAGAATGATTCAGATATTGAGTCAGCATATCCTGTAAAATGTTGTTTACCAACAACATTAAATGGAGCTCCTTCATATTCAATACCTAAGGCATCAGCTACATCTACAACTAGATCTTTATTGCTACCTTCAAAAATATCATAAACAACAATATTAAATTTCTTCTTAATATCCTTGTAGTTTTCATCAAGGAATGACATTTCATCAGCACAATGTGGACAACCTGTTTGTCTAAATAGATATAAAGTTACTTTTGATTTTTCACTTTTCTCTGCTTTTTCTTCTTTTGCTAATGCAACTCCAGAGAATAATGCTAAAGCAAATACAAATGTAAAGACATATTTTAAAATATTTTTCATAAATTACCTCCCATAAATAAATTATAACACTCAAGTATATAAATTAAAATTATAAATCGCTATCATGAAGCTTCTTATGAGCTTGTTTTCCACCAGGTACACCAATATCGTATTTATAAATATCATTTATTTCTTCACTTTTATATGAATACCTTAATGATTTATCATCATCAATATCAATAAGTTTAGTTGATTTATCAATTCGTGATTCCATATTATCATTTGTTGGTACAAGTGGCTGACCTCCACCATTAATGCATCCTCCAGGGCATGCCATAACTTCAATCAGATGATATTTATGAATATCCATTTTTTGTAGCTCTTTCATGGTAGAAACCCTTGCTACTTTTAATTTTAACTTTTTAAAATCATATTCAGCTTCTTGGAAAAGTTCTTTACTATCCATTAGTTTTTTCTCTAAATTTTTAGGAAACTCTTCATTATTCATTAAATAATAAGTAGTTCTTAAAACAGATTCAAGAACTCCACCAGCAGTACCAAAAATTACACCAGATGATGATGCATTTCCAACAAGGGAATCAAAATCTTTTTCTTTTATACTTGATACATCTATTTTAGCTTCAGATATCATATATAAAAGTTCTCTAGTTGTAATTACATAATCTATATCATCAGTTTCATGTATTTCTATTTTTTTACTAACACAAGGCATTAATAAAACATTTATTACTTTATTTTTAACATCAATATACTTATTGAGATAGTTTTTAACCAAGTAACCTTGCATTTTTATAGGTGATTTTGTAGAAGAAACATATTTATCTAAATTATTCGTAATAGCATAGCTTTTCCATGAAGGACAGCAGGATGTCATTAAAGGAAAATTATTTGTTTTAATTCTTTCAATAAATTCCATACTTTCTTCAACTGTAGTTAAATCAGCCCCAACTGCAACATCATAGACATAATCAAAACCTAACGCTTTTAATATACCTACAAGTTTTCTTGTAGGATCCCCAGTTATATTAAGTTCATTAATAAGTGAGACCCTTGTAGCAGGAGATATAGAAATAATGCATGTATAATCAGTATCATTTAAATAATTAAGTACTTCTTGATAATTATAATATGGAACTAAAGCTCCCATAGGACAAGTTAATATACATTGTCCACATTTTATACAATCATTACCTATATTTTGCACACTATCGCATGTTTTTTTACATAATCCACAGTGCGTACATTTTTCTTCTATACGAGTAATCGCACAGTTAATCCCAAATTCTACTCTTTCATTTTTCATTTTACTAAATCCTTATAAACAGCAACAATTCTTTTAACAATATCATTACTATCAAGTTTCATATCGTTTGTTGCTAGTAAAGTAGCTAAACCATTTGAATAAAGCCAGATATGCATAAATAGAATCTTAGCATTTTCAAATGTATAACCATGTTTATTAACCAAATTAATAATTGCAGATTGATTCCATTTTTCATCTAAAACAGCATCTATTGTCTTCCAACTTAAATTATTAGATAAAAATAAGGTCTTAAATAAATTTTTATGTTCTTGAGCAAATTCAATATATGCAACACATAAAGTAATAAGTGCTTTATCCTTATCTATTCTACTTGTTACAAATTCGTCATAAAACTTATATATTGATTCATAAACAAGTTTTTTTACCTCTTCCATACCTTCAAACATACGGTATAGTGGCTTCGTAGACATACCAAGATCTTTTGCAAGTCCTCTTGCATTTAAAGATTCCCAGCCAGTTGAAGCAACAATATTTTTAGCTTTTACTACAACATCTTCCTTTGTTAAATTAACACTACTTGCCATATAAAACCCTCCTTATGGTAACTTATGTTTCCATTATAACACACTTTATAAAAAAAAGAAAACTATTAGATTATCTAATAGCTAACATATAATAAATAATTAAAATTATACCAAGAGTTATTCTATAAATACCAAATGGTTTAAAATCATGTTTTTTAATATAAGAAAGTAAATACTTTATAATAATTATTGATGCAATATATGCTACTAACATACCAGTAACTAAAATTAAGATTTCATTTCCAGAAAAATTAAATCCAAATTTTACTAATTTTAGTAAGCTTGCACCAAACATTACAGGAATTGCTAAATAAAAAGTAAACTCTGTTGCAACAGTTCTATCAGTTCCAAGTATTAATGCACCTATAATTGTTGCTCCACTTCTAGAAGTACCAGGAATAAGAGCAAGAACTTGAAAAAGTCCTATATATAAAGCAAGTTTATAACTCATTTTATTTATATCTGTATATAAAGGATTTTTATGAGAAATATTATTTTCTACAATAATAAATAATAT
>JAEEGL010756817.1_pt1 | contig 11451 bp, 5 predicted proteins | sample 9134231 | NCBI WGS metagenome assembly JAEEGL01 (sample SAMN16246548, study PRJNA631951) | gut metagenome | biome: gut microbiome; feature: rumen; material: fiber-attached | host: Bos | place: Iran: Karaj | collected 2018-10
CTGGCACACGCCGAGCGAATGGCGGAGCCTGCGCGATATGGGGCGCCCCGAATCGGCGCGAGATGGAATGGTAGGCGGTCGTGTGCCGCCGGCGAAAAGCCGGCGGGCCAGGCGGCGGATTGCCGCGCGGGCGATAGGTGCGCCAATCAGCGCGGGTGATCGGGGCTTACCAGCGGGCAAGCCCGCTGGCACACGCCGAGCGAATGGCGGAGCCTGCGCGATATGGGGCGCCCCGAATCGGCGCGAGATGGAATGGTAGGCGGTCGTGTGCCGCCGGCGAAAAGCCGGCGGGCCAGGCGGCGGATTGCCGCGGGGGCGGGGAATCCGCCGAATTCGCGCGGGGTGGAATGGCAGGCGGTTGTGTGCCGCCGGCGAAAGCCGGCGGGCCAGGCGGCGCAAATGGCGCGGGGGGGCGGTGAATGCGCGGGGTGGAATGGCAGGCGGTCGTGTGCCGCCGGCGAAAAGCCGGCGGGCCAGGCGGCGCAAATGGCGCGGGGGGCGGAGGATGCGCCAAATCGGCGCGCGGTCATTGGGGGTTCCGCGCCATGGCCCCGAAGCCCTCTTCGGGATGGCGCAGCGCGTATGCGAGGTGGCGCGGCAGATCGCGGCTGGTCGAATGGCAGAATGCCTCCTGCGATGCCGCCAGGATGGCGCAGCGGTTGCGGCGTATGGCAGCCGCCAGTTCGGCGCCGTCGGGGCGTGGCATCAGGGCCAGCGTGCGCTCCAGCGGGAAGCAGGTGTCGTGGCAGTCGGAGGAGCCAGTCAGGGGCGGCGGCGCGGGCCAGTTTGCCGCGTATGGCGGCAGTTCGTGCTCCCAAGCGTCCAGCCCCGTCCCCGCAATGCCGCCCGCCTGCAGATCGCGTCGGTTGCTGAAGGTCGCGGGGTGATTGTATTGGACGATGGCGCCCTGCGCGTGCGCCGTCTCGATGATCTGAGCCAGCGGCGTCCCCCAGTGGATCTCCCGCGTCAGCGGATAACTGCAGAAGTGCCCGTCGGGCAGCGAGTTCTCCTCGCCAGCGATCACGGGGAACGAAATGCCCCGGCGCGCGAGTTCCTCCTGCGCGGCAAGGCCGCCCCGAATAGTCTCGTGGTCGCAGACCACCACGAAGTCCATCGCGCCATAACGCGCCGCCGAAACCAGCCCGAAGGGCGTCGCCAGCCCGTCGGAGAGAATGGTGTGGCAGTGCACATCCCCCGCCCACAGTTTCAGCCCGCCTGGCAGGGGCAGCGGCGCGATTCCCCGTCGTTCCAGCTCCGCCGCGACGGCCTCCGCGCACGCCTGGCACGCCGCCGCGTCCAGCGGGCGATTCTCCGCGATCGCCCGTCCCAGCGTCTCCGCCGCGGCGGCCGCGATGCAGCGCACCCGCGCGACCACTCCGTTCGCGCGCCTGACGACCAGGTCGTTTCGGCCTGGCGTCGTCCACGTGCACCGCCGTTCGCCAGGCGGCGGGTTCTCGGTCGGCAGCCAGTCGCGCGTGTAGATCGCTGGAATCCATTGGAACGTCGTTTCTCCCGTAGGCGTCTCCTGCCTGCATTCGGCGACCGCCAGCGGCACTGGCCCGCAGAAGACCTTGACCACCGCATCCCCCTGCCAGACGCCAGATGGATGGCGGCGCGGATATTCGACGCTCACCTGCGCCCCCGCGTCCCGCCCGAGTTCCAGCAACCGCAGCATCGACCCCGCCGGCGCCGGCAAATCCTCGCCGCGCAGCAGCGCCATCCGCGCCTCCGCCTCCTCCAGCAGCGCCGCCACATCCGCGCCGTCCTCCAGTTCCATCGACCGCCGAATCTGCTCCGCGACCGCCGACAGCCCCCATGCGGGACGCGCGCTCGCCGCCGTCACCCGCGCCGCCTCACGCACCCGCTCCAGGCGCCCCGCCTCGAAGCGCGTGAACGGGCAGCGCAGACGCCCCAGCACCGCCCCAGACGCCGAAAGCACCTCCAACTGCGCCTCGTGCGGCCCTTCTGGAAACCGCGCGGCCTCCAGTTCCCACGCCTTCCCCTTGCGCACGCACTCCGCCTCCCCCACGCCGCGCAGCGCGAACTCCGCGGGAGCCTCCAGACGGCAGCCCTCCCCGAAGAAGAGCGGCGGCATGTCCCACGCGAGATGCGGCGTCAGGTCGTTCCCCGCCCCCGCCTCGAAGTCCTCCGCAAGCGTCCAGCGCGGCGCCAGCCGAGGATCCGTCCCCATCATCTCAGGCCCCAGGTTCAGCCGACGGCACCGCACAAACGGCGCGCGCGCCATATTCGCGGAGTGGTCGGAGACGTATGCCCCCAGTCCCAGCACCGCCCCAGGGCGCGCCGCGAAGCCGCCCAGCACGCTCCACGGCAGATGTATCCTCCCGCCCCAGCCCGCGCCCTCCCGACACCAGATCCGCATCTCCGTCCCCTGAGGCAGCGGACGCGGCTGAATCGCGAGATGCCGCCCCGCCTTGCCGCCAGGCGCCACCGTCAGGTGCAGCGCCCGCTCCCCGAACTCGGGGGCGTTCGCGCCTCCGTCCAGAAACAGTTCCAGGCAATCCTGGCTCCACAACTTCTCCACGGGCGCGTCGTTCAGCGGACGCCGCGAGCGCACCCAGAACTCCACTTCCAGCGCCGTCTCCGACCACGCCAGCCGCAGCTCCGCCGTGAAGTCCTCGGGGCGCCACCACGAGCGCACCGCGGCCGCCGCCAGCCGCCGCGTCTCCAGCGGCACCCGCCCCCACGTCGGGAACGCCCCGTCCGCCCCCATCCGATACAGATGCCGCGTCGGGCCATTGCCGCCCATGTCCATCATTCCGTTCGCCATGATTTCATTCCATTTGACCGCCCTTGAACAATGCACGACCGCCCCGCAGGCATTTGGGGCGGTTCGATAAGATAATGCCCCGCCCCCTCGTGTTCAAGCGACGCCGCGAAAGCTTCGCCCCGCTACAGTTCCTCGATGCGGAGATCCTTGATCTCGATGGCGGTGCCCTTGGCGCCCCAATTGGCGAGTATGGCGGGCGCCGCCCAGGCGGTCTTCAACGGGAAACTCTTGTTGGTCCAGTCGGGGACGGTGAGGATGCCCTGCACTTCGCCGCTGTATTCAGTCCATTCGACTGGCACCTGCGGGACCTGGATGACATAGAGGTTGGAACCCGTCGCGTGGATCCGCGCGGGGGTGCCCGCAGGCACGTCGAAGCCCAGGGGGCCGCCGAGGGTGACGAGCACGGTGCCGTCGGGATTCTGGGCGACCGACTTCATCTTCGGCGAGACGGCGTAGTTCGGCAGGTCGCTGAAGTCCTCCCTGGCGTGGAAGCAGACGCAACCGCCGTATGTGGCGGACCAGGTGCGCTCCAGGGCGGGCCTGACGGTCAGGGTCGTCGCGCCCTTGGCGACGGCGGAGACCACCGTCGCCTGCGTGCGGCGGATCGCGGTAACATTGACCATGCGGATGGGGCGTCCGTCATCCATCGTCGCATCAAAGATCAGGTAGAAGGCCGATGGGCCGCTGCCCGGCGCGCGCCGCAGCTTCAGCGTGCAGCGGTAGCGCTTCGACGCGCGCACGGGAAAGGCGCTCTTCGCGGGCAGTTTCGCGGACACGGAGACGCGCAGCGCACCGTCGTCAACCGCCGTGAAGAGGGCGGGCTTCCGCCAGTCCACGGAGCGGTCCAGGCGCATCACCACCTTCGGGGCGGGCGGCGCGCCGGGCGCGGGCGCCTTCGGGGCTTCGGCAAACGACAGGGCGGCGGCAAACAGCAGGACGGCAGAGAGGGTTTTCATCGGTTGGCTCCTTTGGCTTGGGGGTGGGAGATACGGGTGAGCACCAGGCCCTGCGGGGGCAGGTGCAGTGGCTGCAGATGGCCTTCCAGCGCGAGCAGCCCGTCCGCCGTGACCTGCACGGGCGCATACGGGAAGGCGCTGATCTTCTCGACGGCGGTCTCTGGCGGCAGCAGCACTTTCGCCTTGACGTAGGTGTCCTGGACGGAGAGGAGGGCGAGCTGCTCGGCGCCCTCTTCGTCCCGCGCCGTCATGCGGCGGAAGCCCTCGGGGGCCTCCGCCGACAGCCCGAACGCACGGCGCAGCGCGGCGCCTGCCGCGTGCCAGAACTCCACGGGGATGTCCATGCGCGGGACGCGCGTCGCGATGAAGCGGAAATAGGGACGGTTCCACGGGAACTCCCCCTCCCGCCGCGCGGGGTTGGGGATCTCCCGCGGCGCCTCGGCGGCGCCCCCGTTCAGAAGCACGCAGACCAGCGCGCAGCCAGGGTCGATCGGCGTCCTGCAGACGACCCACGCGCCCTCGGGCAGCGCGGGGAACGCCAGCAGGTTGCCGAAGAGCGCCGTCGGCTCCCGCCGCGCCAGCACCGCGCGCTGCAGTCCCGCGGACAGCAAGTCGAAGTGCGGCACCACCAGCGGACGCCGCCACTGCGCGAGATGCCGCGCGGGCACCGCGCAGGAGAGGTCCAGCCCCTCGCTCTCGCAGAGCTGCGCGGGCACCTGGTACGGCGGCCAGGTGCCGTGGCGGTCGTAGTCCTCCTGCATCGCGTCGAAGAGTTCGGGGGCGACGAGCCAGCCCGCGTCGCCAGCCTCGGCGATGTCGAAGGCGAAGCACTGGTCGACGACGCGGGTGAGCGAGCGCCACTCCTCGGGCGAGATGCCGTCGCCGAGGCACACGAGGCAGCCGTCCGCCGCGCGGCGCGCGCGGGTGCCGTCGAAGCAGGACTGGCTGACGGTCGCGAAGATGTCGCGCTCCAGGCGCATGGGGGCGTGCCGCAGCGAATCGTAGCTCTCGACGACATCCTTGACCCCTGGCATCACGATCACCTTCATCCCTGGCAGCGCCGCGCGCATCTCCGCGATCATCGCGGCGAAGTCGAAGACGCGCTCATATCCCCCGTAGATGAGGGCGCAGCTGGTCACGACCGATTCGGTCAGCAGATAGTCGATGTGCAGCGGACCGAGGTCGCGGTAGTCCAGCCCGAAGTAGTAGATGCCCTCGAAGAGCGATTTGGCGAAGGGCGAGTTGATCATCACCTCCCTGCCCGCTGCATGCAGCGCCGCAGTCGCCTTGGCCCACAGCTGCACCCAGCGGCGCGAGGTGAAGGCCGCCCACTCGTGGTGGAAACGCCCCCAAACGAAGTCCAGGCGGCGGTCGAGCAGTTCCTTCGAGGCGTCGGCAGGCGCCATCAGTTCCGCGGGGATGCTGCCCGCAGGCAGCGCCTCCGCGAACTGGTAGAAGAAACTGTCGGAGGTGTCGGAGTGGGTGAGGTTCCAGCCTGGCCCCTGCCCGTCCGCGCCGTGCCAGCCGTCAAGGCCGTAGTCCGCGCAGGCGCGGACAATCGCGGGGATCAGCAGATCCTCGAAGAGCGTGCCGTCCGCCAGGCGCGCCAGCAGCGAGACGGCGTTGTCGAGGCCATAGACGCGGTCCGCCATCCGCAGTTCGGGGTGGTCGGCGACGGTCTCGCGGTGGAAGCGGCTCTGCAGGCTGACGATGAAGAAGCCCCCGAAGACCTTGACGCCGTGCCGATGCAGTTCGTGCACCAGCCCGCGCAGCGCGTAGTTCGTCCACGCCTGGCGGCGGCGTTCCTCGTTTCCCGCGTGCCCGAAGCGCGAGCAGACATCTGGCGGCAGCGGGCATTCGCGCTCCATCCCGGGGTGCTGCAGGAAGAAGTCGATCGAGGAAAGCAGCAGCGAGATGCCAGTCGGCGCGCGCCCGACCCGCGCGAGATACGCGCCCACGCCGTAGTCCGTCGCGGTGCAGTCGAAGGCCAGCAGTTCGGTCCAGATCCAGAGTTCTTTGGGATTCATGGCAAAAAGGGATTTAAGGGACAAGAGACAAGGGATTTATGGGATCAAAGGGATTTAAGGGATTTAAGGGATCAAAGGGATTTAAGGGATAAAAGGGATAGGGATGCCCCTTCCTATCCCTTTTATCCCTTTCCATCTATCCCTGAAATCCCTTAATATCCCTGAAATCCCTGAAAATCCTCCCATCAATCTTCGAAATACCTGCGCACGGTGATGTAGTTCAGGGCGACGCGGGTGCCAGGCTCGGCATGCCTGACCGAGAAGACGAGTTCCGCCTCGGTCGATTCGGGGATGAAGACGACCTTGCAGGAGTTCACGCGGGCCTTGAGGGCGGGGCGGTTGCGGTCGTCCACGTAGTACGACTGGCGGCAGGGTTCCGCGCCGAGGACGGCCAGTTCCAGGGGATGTCGGCGAGGATTGTTGACGCCCTTGAGGATGTCGTCGTAGTCCGCGACCATGTAGAAGACCGAATACTTCGCGCCAGGGACGAGGCCTGTCAGGCGCTGGCGCACCTCGCCCGCCTCCGTCGCGGTGCGGCTGAGGACGGCGAAGGTGTCGCCGATTGGATAGATGGTCCCGTAGCGCATCTCGCACTTGTTTCCGTAGCCCTTGTGCGAGGCGGGGGCGACCAGCGCATTTGCCTGCCAGCCCTCCAGCCCCTGCTCGAAGTCGCCGTTCTTCAGCAGCGTGTTGTGGAAGGTGTAGCCGTATCGGGCGGAGAGCATCGTGGTGTTGCCTTCGACGGCGTAGTGCTTCAGAAGCGCGAAGCACCAGCGCAGGATCTCCTCGTCGCAGTTCTGCGTGCCCCAGAAGCCGACGCCCGCGAGGCCGTCGCAGCGCGGGTCGGTCGCCAGGAGGTGCATCTGCATGTCGAGGTAGTAGCGGTAGTCCACCGAGGGGATCTGGTCGAGGGAGATCAGCGGCGCGGAGGAGAAGTTGCCCAGGATGATGGAGAGGCTTCCGAAGAGCGCGGGCGCGATCTGCCTGTAGAGTCCCGTGTGCTGCCCAATCTGCTGGAGGTAGCGCGCGGCCTCGGGCTCCGTGTGCTGTCCGCGGTTGTAGACCTCGAAGAGCAGCCGTCCGCGGCCGCCCGAGACATTCGCGGCGGTCGAGATGTAGTCGCAGTACGACGGGCTTGGCGGGCCGATCACCCACGATTCCAGGATCCTGCCGCCAGGATTGCGGAAGCGCTTCAGCGCCTGCACATACGGGCTGACGGCGGGCGCGTCCCAGTACTCCACCTCGTCGAGCGTGGTCCCGTCATACAGGGGATCCTTGAGGTCCGCGAAGGTCTCCAGGCGGCGCAGCAGGTCGTCGGAATCGTTGGGCTTCTGCGGATTGAGAACGCCGAAGTTGGAGAGATAGCGCAGGCCCAGGCGGCGCACCTCGGCCTGGTTCTCCTTCGTGACGCCGCCGACGTTGATGGTGGTCAGCGCGGGCAGCATCACCTGCTTCGCGAACTCCCAGTCATAGACGCCGTTGCCGTGGATGCGGATGCTCCCCAGCGGGAACATGTGGATGTCGGGGATCAGACGGACGTCCCCCTTCGCGGCGGCGCCGACGTTCGCGAGGCGGTAGACGCCTGGCTCCAGATGGCGCACGACATGATGCACGGGGAGATCTGGCGCCATCAGCGGCTTGCCGTCCAGCGTCAGCGTGGCGGGCCGTCCCGATCCGTCCTGGAAGCGGAAGAGAATCCAGCCTAGCCGTGGATTGACCACCTCCATCGTCTGCCCTGGCGCGAGCGCGCCCTCATGCAGCACGGTGACGAGGTTGTTGAGGCGGTGGCCTGCCTGCTTCGGCGTCTTCACGAAGCGGATGCCGTAGGTCTGGCGATGCACGACGCGCCCAGTGCCGACCTCGGCCACGGCGACCTGGAGTTCGCGCTCGCCCGCGAGTCCCGCGAAGCGCTTCAGCGGCACGGTCATCCGCTCCTCCAGGAAGGGCGCCTCGACCTTGCCAGGGGCGCCCTTCACCGTGAAGACGCAGTTCAGGCGCTTCGGGTCGCCTGGGAACTCCCCGACCCAGAAGAACGCAAGTTCGGGGGCCTCGACGGGAATGAAGCGCAGCAGCCCCAGCGGCACCAGCGAGGGCGCCATGCGTTCGCGCTGCGTCTTGGCGCCACGGTCGCCCGCCTCCGTCGTCGCCCGCAGGCTCACGCGGGCGACGTCGAGTTCCCCGCCCGCGTCATCGACCTGGACGACGACTTCGCAGCGGTTCAAATTCCCCTTGAAGACAATCGTCTTCTCCTGGTATTTCCATTCCGCCTGGGTTGGCGGCACCGTCATGATGTCCGCCAGTTGGCTCGGGTCGACCTTCACCCCGCTCATCCGCCCCGTCACCCCGCGCGAACGGAACCAGCCCGAGAGGATGTACTTCTCCCCTGGCGCCAGTTGCAGATAGTTCTGGCGCACCGACATCATCCCGCGCGTCGCGCGAATGCGGATGAACGGCGCGTTGTCCGGGCCGCCCTCCGTGAACGACTCCACGAGCCCGTCCGAATGGGAACGGGACATCCAGTAGAGCGGAAACTCGCCCTTCCCTGCCGCGAAATCGGCGTTCAAGATCAGATTCCGAAACGGCGCGCCGATCAGCGCGCCCGCAAACAGCAGGGAAAGAAGAATGCAACGCATGGCGAATCCTGGTGAAAAGGGTCATTTCCCGGCCCAAACATGGGCCGGCACAGAACGCTTGGGTCTGATGTCTGGGGTCTCCGATGGGTCTAAAGTCTGAAGTCTGGGGTCCCCGAAAGATGGGTCTGGGGTCTGAAGTCTGGGGTCTCCGAAAGATGGGTCTGGGGTCTGGGGTCTGGGGTCTCGGGTCCTGAAAGATGGGTCTGAAGTCTGGGGTCTGGGGTCTTGAAAGATGGGGCTGGGGGCCCCGAAACATGCGTTTGGCTCAATTTCCGCTACCACCCCGTCTCCACTTCGTAGTATGGCCGCAGCGAGACGAAGTTCAGCATGAGCTGGGAGCCTGCAGGAGCGTCGGCGTTGTCGAAGCGGATGGTGGCGGCGGGGCGTTCGGCGGTGAAGAGGATCTTGTGGATGTTGATGCGGATGCCGCCCGCGCGCACCTTGGTGTTGTCGCCGATGTAGTGCGTGTGGTCGAGGATGCGGGCGCCCTGCACCTTGACGTCCAGCGGCAGCCTGCGGGCGTCCTGGCGGCCCTGGAGGAGGTCGTCGTAGTCGCCGACGAAGCAGTAGAAGAGGTATTTTCTGCCTGGGACGAGGCCGCTCGCGCTCTGCGTGAGGGTCGCGGGGACGGCGGTGCGGCGGAAGAGCGCGAAGGCGTCGCCCGCGCCTCTTGGGCCCTTGGAGCCGTGGAGCATGAGGCTGCTGTAGCCGTAGCCGGGGTAGGAATCCGCGGCGACGTCACCCGTCGCCTGCCAGTGCGCGAGGCCCTGCGTGAAGTCGCCGTTCTGGAGAAGTCCAGGGCGCATTTTGAAGCCGTATTTCGCGCCAAGGGGTTCGCGTTTCCCCTCGAAGGCGTAGTGGCGCATCAGGCGGAACGACCAGCGCGCAATCTCCTCGTCGGCGGCGTAGCTGCCCCACCAGCCGATCTTTGCCATTCCCTCGAAGGAGGGATGCGTGGCCAGGAGCCGCATTTCCTCGTCGAGCACCACCTTGAAATCGACGCCTGGGTCGTGCGCGATGGAGATGCCAGGCGGGCACGAGAAGTTGCCCCAGACCAGCCCCGCCTTGCCGAAAAGGCCTGGCGCGGCGGCGCGGAAGATGTCCCATTTGAGCGCGGTCATGTCGAGCATGTTCTTGAGGTCCGCCTCGTTCTTCTGGCCGCGCGGGTAGTTCTCGAAGGCGAGCCAGCCGCGCCCCTTGGAGACGTTCGCGGAGGCAGAGATGGTGTTGAGGAAGGCGGGGGTCACAGGCCCCGTCTGGTAGGTCACCAGCACCTTGTCATGCGGGTTGCGGAAGCGCCACAGCGCGTAGGCGGCGGCATCAAGCATCGTGGGGTACCAGCATTCGTTTTCGTCGAGGGTGGTGCCGTGGTTCAGCGGATTCTTCATCACGCGGTCGGTCTCCATCCGCTGCAGGAAATCCTCGGGGACATTCACTTTAGACCAGTTCTGCAGACCGTAGTTCTCCAGGTAGATCCGCCCCATCGCCTCCAGTTCCGCGAACTCCTTCTCGCCGATCGGCCCGATGTTCAGCGTCGTGATGCCAGGAAGGACGTGCTTCTTCCCGAATGTCCAGTCATAGAGACCGTTCCCCGACATGCGCGGCCCCCACAACTGGAAGTTCAGTACCTCTGGAATCTCCCGCACCGTCAGCGTGCCCTTCGCCCGTTCGACCGCGATGGCGTAGCGCCCAGGCTCCAGCGCGCGGATGGTCTCCGACTGCGGCGCCTTCTCGTCGAAGAGCGGCTTGCCGTCCAGCAGGACCGTGAACGCCGCGCCTGCCTTGTCGGGCGTGAAGTGGATCAGCAGGAAGCCCTGCCGCCGATGCGCGACGGCCACGCCCTCCCCCGCCGCCAGCGGCCTTCGGCACAGTTCCCGCACCAGGTTGTTCAACTGCCGTTCGCCTGGCTGCGCTTTCGGGATCTCAACCAGCCGCACGGGATAACTCTCCTCATAGAGCACGCCGCCAGAACGGCGCGAGACAATGCGCACGCGCATCGTCTGCTCCTGGCGCGACTGCAGCGCGCCCGCAAAGTCCACCCGGAAGCGCTTCCGCGAAAAGGGTGCCTTGACGGCGCCGCCGTCCGCGCTGAAAGCGAACTCGCATTCGGCGTCGGCGGGATCGCCTGGAAAGGCGCCGACCCAGAAGAACTCCAGCGAGGGCGCGTCGGCGGGGATATGGTAGAGCCCGCCCAGCGGCACCAGCGCGGGCGCCATGCTCTCCATCTGTGTGCGCGAATCCCGCCGTGCGTTCTCGGTCAGCGGCGTGAGCGAGATTCCCGCGACATCCAACTGCCCGCCGCCCTGCTCCAGGACGACATCGACGACATAGTAGGTGTAGAGCGGGTCCACCTTCTCGGGGATGGTGATCTCCCGCTCGTAGTGGCGCCACCCAGGCTGGTCGGCGGGAAATGCCGCCAGCGTGTTGTCCTTCCGTTCGGGGAAGGTGCCGCTGCCCACCACGAGGCCCGACTTCTTGTTCGCCACGCCTTTCGTGCGAATCCACGCGGCGAGTCTGTAGCGCCCGCCTGGCGCCAGGCGCAGATTGGTCTGCTGCAGATGCACGTCGAAGTCGGCCGAGGAGAGCCGCACGAAGGGCGCGCCGTCGGGGCCGCCGTCGCGGAAGTAGTCCACGCGGCCGCCGCCGTCGTGCAGGAACATCCAGTACAGCGGGAACTTCTCGCCGTCGCCGACTTGGAACCCGCCGTTCAGCACCAGTTCGCGGGCCGCCAGCCCGACACCGCACAGCAGCAACGCCGCCATCATCCCCTTGCAAGACATCGCCGTGCCCCTAGTGAATTAGAAACTCATCTGCCACGACTTGGTGTCGGGGCCGCAGAGATAGGGATGCTTGGAGGGCCAGTTGCCGCCGTTGGGGTTGTGGAACTCGACGTAGCCAAGGGAGGCGACATGCCCGTCCACCATGACCATGTTGGCCTTGCCGGTCATGTAGTCGGCGCTGCCGTGGCGGCAGCAGACTTTGCCGGTGCCTTCATAGTTGGGGTAGTTGCAGTAGGTGATGGGGAGGTAGCGGTGGCGGTTGTCGGC
>JAEEGL010980625.1_pt1 | contig 11451 bp, 9 predicted proteins | sample 9134231 | NCBI WGS metagenome assembly JAEEGL01 (sample SAMN16246548, study PRJNA631951) | gut metagenome | biome: gut microbiome; feature: rumen; material: fiber-attached | host: Bos | place: Iran: Karaj | collected 2018-10
ATCCTGCGCGAGAACCCGCTGAAGGGCGAGTATCTACTTCCCGTCACCGTCAGCCATCTGCTCGAGGAAGGCAAAGCCCACGTGACCGTGCTGGACTGCCCCGAGAAGTGGTACGGGGTCACCTATAAGGAGGACCGCCCCGCCATCGTCGCCGCGATGAAGGCGAAGAAGGAAGCCGGAGAGTATCCGGAAGTTCTTTGGAAATAGTCTGAGATTCGAAAAAAGATAAAACCCCGGCTCAAGGCAATGGCCGGGGTTTTGTAGTGTGTTTTGAATTATGTATCCGCTCGGGAATACTTGTTTTTCATTCCGTTTGTTGCTTCAAGCAGCACTTTCTGTAACACATCGTCCGTCAAAGTTTTCGTAAGAGCTGCAATTTCATCATTAGCTTTTTCACAAAGCTCTGTCGCATTTGTGTTTCCTGCAATAAATACCGCATCGTAACAGTGGATCAGGCGGCTGGCTTCGGATTGCACATTGTTCTGATAACGTTCGATGTGTTGGATACTCTGAGAATAGGACGCATCTGCCAGTGGGCCGAGGATCCGGTTGACCCAGTAGAAGTTGTCCGTAGATACGGTCGTTGTTGTGTTTGCGAGATACTCCGGAGTGCGGTCGACGTTGGCATAGAATGGAACAAAGGCATTGAACGGGTTAGACGCCATCGCCACCCACTCGAGGACAGCAATCTCCGCAGGAAAGTCCGGCCGGATCTGGGTGAGGGATAGAAAATTATTCCGGTTGATGCCGATTGGCCGGAGTTCACCTTTATGAGTTCCGTCACCGTAATGTCCGTATGGGTTATAATCCGTTCCTTGGTAGTATGCAGAGAGCGCATATTTCACATCGGAAACGGTGATTTTATTTTCAGGAACTCTGATCCAGGGGATATCGTCTGAGCGAGGCGTGAAGTCCGCTTGCTCCCCCTCCCAAACCGCACTGTGGGGATTGAAATATTTCTCGATATACCAGGACCGGGGCGTGTTATAGGAATGATCTGCATCCGTATGGCTGCCGAACGCGAGCCGCGGGTTAAAACCGGCATCCTGATTCAGGTTCAGATGATACTTATCGACGAACTCTCGAAGATCCTCCGAACACAGAAAGTTTTTCTTAGCCCCGAAAGCATCTTTCAAGTCAAAGTTGTCGATATTAAAATAATTCGGCGCTACAGCATAACAGTCATCCGGCACTCTTGCCGCAATCCAGTGATGGCCTCCTACCGTTTCCAACCACCAGATCTCTTCCGAATCTGAAAATGCCATGCCGTTGGATTCATACGTTCCGTATTGCTCCAATAATTGTCCGGTACGTAGGACACCCTCTCTGGCACTCCGGATATAGGGCAGAACCAGAGTCACGAAGTCTTCCTCTCCGATTCCGCCTGGAATTTCGGGTGTACCGCTTTCTGCTTTCTGTAGTTTTACCATCGGATCCGCTGCCAGCACGCGATCATTTGTAGTTATGGTTTCTGTTGCTGTCATGGAGATATTTGCGGCATTGACTCCGGCTGCTGCCCATAGCCCTTCGATGGGGTTTGCGTTGATCATAGCGGTATAACGCAGCGGGTCATCCGGCAGATCGATCTCCACATGGGAGATCACAGACCGGTAATGACGGGGCTGCTCTTCCGGCAGCACGACAATAAACTTTTTGGGTGTAAAAGCAGTAAACCCGGCGTCTTCGTTTCTGGCGATCATCGTGGATCCGTCATAACTGGCTTTTTTCCCGACGAGTAAAGTAGTACACGACATAAAGCACCTCCAAACACATCATTCTATAACACTATTATACCGACAAATCCTTCAGCGAAAAGGATTATTCTTGCATATAAGTGAATAAGTTGCGGTTTGTTGTGATATGGTTTTCAGGTGAATTTTATTTTTATTGTAGACATTGCCGTTTTTCGCTTGTATTATGAATGTATACTATTCTGTCAAGAGCCTGCATTTTATGCGGGGTGATTGATAATACGAAAAGGAGGAAAATAAAATGAAGAGAATCCTGGCTTTGCTGCTGGCATTCGCTCTGGTTTTCAGTCTCGCGGCCTGCACGTCGAGCAATACCGGAACGGAACCCGCAGCCACACCGGAACCGGAACCGGAAGCGTCTGCCGAACCCGGCATCAAAGATACCATTGTGTACGCCATGTGGAGCGCAAACTCTGGTGTTCTCCAGCCTGCGCTGGCAAGCGATGACCGCGACAGCGACGTCATTCGCGTCGTGTTCGATTCCCTGCTTCAGTATGACAAAGAACTGGATGCAGTTCCTTCCATGGCAGACAGCTATGACTACGACGAAGAGAATCTGCTCCTGACCTTCCACCTCAGAGACGGTCTCAAGTGGCACGACGGAGAACCTGTCACCGCGGAAGACGTTGCTTTCTCCTTCGAGGCGTTGGCTCACCCGGACTATACGGGCGGCAAATACAGCACCGTAGAAACTGTAAAAGGCGCAAAAGCTTATCATGAAGGCAAGGCGGACAGCGTCGAAGGCATCAAGGTGATCGATGATCAGACCATCCAGTTTGAATTTGAAGAGGTTTATGCTCCGGTCGTCTATAAGATCGGCTGCGACTGCTGCATCTTCGCCAAGCATATCTGGGGTGACATCCCCGTTGCGGAGTGGGACAGCCAGGCTGACCTGATGAACCATCCCATTGGCTGCGGTCCATATAAGTTTGAATCCATGGTTCCCGGCCAGTACATCGAACTGGTAGCGAACGAAGATTATTGGGGAGGCTGCCCCAAGACGCAGAAATTCATCTTCAAAGTTGCCAACCAGGATACGGCAATCGCTGAACTGACCACAGGTGCAGTTGACATTGCAAATATATCCTCTTTGAAAAAGCAGGATCTGGATACCCTGACGGCCAGCGGCATCGAGGTCAAGTCTTTCGACGGCGTAGCCGTTCAGTACATGGGCGTGAACCAGCGTTTAGACGTTTTCAAGGATGGTAAAGTCGCTCAGGCTATGACTTATGCGATCAACCGCAAAGATATGATCGACAAGCTCCTGGAAGGCAGAGCGGCTATCACAAATGCCCCGGTTCTGCCCTCTTCCTGGGCATATCCCGCCGATGGCCTGAACACGTATGATTACAATGTGGAAAAGGCAAAAGAGATCCTGAAGGAAGCTGGTTATGAAGACAGAGATGGCGACGGTATCGTAGAGAATGAAGCCGGCCAGAAACTCTCCTTCACCCTGTCTTATCCGACGGGCAACAAGATCAGAGAGCAGAGTGCTCCGATCATCCAGTCTAACCTGAAAGATATCGGCATCGAAATCACGTTGGATATCAAGGAATTTGCGGCACTTCTGCAGCAGACTATGTACGGTAAACATGAATTCGACCTGTATCTGATGGGCGGCAGTTACGACTCCGCAGATCCGGATCCTATTGCTGTATGGCACTCCAATGCGATCAGCGATGATGGCGGATGGAACCAGGTTGGTTTCAGCAATCCCGAAGCAGACAAACTGATGGAGGAAGCTCTGAAGACGACGGATGTCTCAGAAAGAGCGGCTCTTTATAAAGAATTCTGCAAGATCGTCAATGAGCAGTGCCCATGGGTCTTCCTGTATGAGCCGGATACGATCATGGGTTACACCAACAAACTGCACAACTATGATCCCGGCGCTTACCGGAGCTTCCCGGATATCGTGAACTGGTACGTAGAACTGTAAGCGATACTGCTTGCTTTATCGTGAGGGATCATGCGTTCGCATGGTCCCTCACGGCATAAAAGGAGCAATAAAATGTCCAGATACGTGACAAAACGACTTCTGCAGGCACTTATCATCGTCTTTTTTGTCAGTCTGATTATCTTTGTGATCATCAACCTGGCTCCGGGCGATCCGTATACACAGAAGATGGATCCCTCTGTTTCGGCGGAACGCAAACAGGAGATCCTGCAGAAAATGGGATATTACGACCCAATCCACATCAAATACATCAAGTGGGTGCGGGACGCTATACAGGGTGATTTCGGCTATTCTATCAAGTATAAAAAACCGGTCTTTGATGTCATTATGGATTATCTGCCCAACACGCTGCTGCTGGGCGGCTGTGCTTTGCTGTTGAGCACGGTGATTGCGATCCCTGCCGGAATCACCTCATCGACAAAACGGAATTCACTCTTCGATTATGCCGGAACAATCTTCTCTTTTATCGGCATCTCCATTCCGGCGTTTTTCTTCGGGCTCCTAATGATCAAGTGGCTTGCCTTTGATCTGAGGCTATTTCCCATATCCGGTATGGTCACGGTCGGGACTCCGCAGACAGGCTGGTCCCATGTGGTGGATGTGGCAAGACACTTGGTCCTTCCGACCATCGTCCTTGCGCTACTGCAGACCGCAACTTTGATGCGCTATACCCGTTCCAGCATGCTGGAGGTGTATGATCAGGATTACATCCGTACAGCCAGGGCAAAAGGACTCCCCGAAAGTACCGTCATTCATCGCCATGCGTTTAAAAACGCACTCATTCCCATCATTACGGTCCTGTCGATCCGCATCCCGACGATTTTTTCCGGAGCTGTGCTGACGGAAACGATTTTCGTGTGGCCGGGTATCGGCAGGCTGAGCTATCAGGCTATTCTGGACCGGGACTATCCTTTGATTATGGCCTTATTGCTGATGACTACAGTCATGATTCTTCTCTGCAACCTGATTGCGGATATTCTGTATGCTTTCGTGGATCCGAGAGTGCGCTATGAATAGGGAGGTTGACGATGAATCAGAAAATAGATAAGGGACAATCGTTATTCTCCCTCGGTTTTAAAAAGTTCAGAAAAAACAAGCTGGCGATGTTCGGAGTGATTATGCTGATCATTCTCGTGACAGCTTCCGTTGCGGCGCCATGGCTTACTTCGTATGACAAAAACAAAGTGGATCTGTATGCCATCGAAAATGCTCCGGATGGCGACCATCTGCTTGGAACAGATGACGTGGGCCGGGATGTCTTTGCCAGACTGCTGTACGGCGGCCGGGTATCCCTGACTGTCGGCGTCATGGCCAGTTTGTCCGAGATCGTCCTCGGGGTGACGTTAGGCTCCATCGCAGGTTTTTATGGAGGCTGGATCGACAGTCTGATCATGAGGATCACGGATGTCATCATGTGTTTCCCTTTCTTTGTCATGGCAATCGCTCTAGCCGCAATCGTCGGTCCCAGTTTGTACAATCTGATTTTCATCCTCGCTATTCTGGAGTGGACTAAAGCGGCGAGAATCGTGCGGGCAGAGATTTTGAGCCTGAAGGAAAGAGACTTCATCCAGGCGTCCCGGTCCATGGGAATCAGCAATATGGAGATCATCCTGAAACACGTGCTGCCGAACACTTTTTCTTCGATTCTGGTATTTGCAACTCTGGCGATCGCAGATGGGATCCTGGCAGAAGCTTCCCTGAGCTTCCTGGGGATGGGTGTTCGACCTCCGCAACCCAGCTGGGGCAACATGCTGGCTGCTGCTCAGAGCATGCGGGTGCTGCAATTTGAATGGTGGCTGTGGCTGCCTCCCGGATTGTTGGTCTTCCTGACCGTCATTTCGATTAATTTTGTGGGCGACGGGCTCCGGGATGCGCTGGACCCGAAACTGAAAGTCTGAGGATAACAGCATGAAAGATATATTGCTTGATGTGAAAAATCTTAAGGTCGGGTTTGCTTCCGACTCCGGACTTTCTGTCGCCGTGCAAGGCGTCAGTTTTCAGGTAGAGCGAGGTAGAGTCCTGGGCATCGTAGGTGAATCCGGAAGCGGAAAAAGCGTCACATCCCTCGCGGTCATGCGCCTGATTCCAAAGCCGAACGGGAAGATCCTGGACGGACAGATTTTTCTGGAAGAAAAGGAGCTGCTTTCCTTACCAGAAAAAGAGATGCAGAAAATCCGGGGCAACCGGATCAGTATGATTTTTCAGGAACCCATGTCTTCGCTGAACCCGGTGTTCCGCATTGGCTTTCAATTGGGCGAAGCTCTGCAGCTGCATCAAGGCATCAAGGGAGAGGAAAACCTCAGGCGCTGCATCGATATCCTGACCCAGGTCCGTATCCCCGATCCGGAACGCGTGATTAACATGTATCCGCATGAACTTTCCGGCGGCATGCGCCAGCGTGTCATGATCGCCATGGCCATGCTCTGTGACCCGGATCTAATGATCGCAGACGAACCGACAACGGCACTGGATGTAACGATACAGGCACAGATTCTGCAGTTGTTACGGGACCTTCAGCAGAAAAGCGGCATGTCCATCATGTTCATCACCCATGATCTGGGCGTAATTGCGGAGATTGCAGACCGAGTTGCAGTTATGTATGCAGGCCGCATCGTGGAAGAAGGGGACGTAGAAAATATTCTACAGGCACCGATGCATCCCTATACTGATGGATTGATCCGCGCGATCCCGGAAAACTTTTCTGCTGGGGAAGGGTTTTATTCCATTCCCGGGTCGCAGCCGGATTCCAGAGACCTTTATACTTCCTGCAGTTTTGCGCCGCGCTGCGCTTTTGCGGATGACCACTGCCGCAGCGAACTTCCCGAACTGACGGAAGTATTGCCGGGTCATAAAGTAAGATGCTTTCATTGCGGAAAGGCGGTGAAAGAGAATGACTGAAAATCTGCTGGTCGTAAGGGACCTGAAGAAATATTTCCCCGTCAAGGAAAAAGGTCTTCGCCGGGAAAAACGATTTGTACGGGCGGTGGACGGGGTTTCCTTTGAGATGAAAAAAGGCGAGATCATGGGTCTTGTCGGAGAATCCGGCAGCGGGAAAACAACGGTTGGAAAAACCGTACTGAACCTGATCGAACCTACCGGGGGATCCGCAGTTTTTGATGGCAAGACGATTTTCGACGTGGAAAACGGACAGAAAATCAGCCCGAAAGATCTTGTCATGCTGCGTCAAAACATGCAGATGATCTTTCAGGATCCGTATGCCAGTTTGGATCCCCGTATGACTGTGGAGCGCATCATTATGGAAGGGGTCATGAAATTTCAGAAACCCGGAAAAGAAGAGTCCCATGAGATTGCTGCTAAATTGATCGAGGAATGCGGTTTGGAAGTTTCCTCCTTGCGCAAATATCCTCACCAGTTCAGTGGAGGACAGCGGCAGCGGATCGGAATCGCCAGAGCGCTCTCCATGAATCCCCAGTTGATCATTTGTGATGAACCGACTGCCGCTTTGGACGTTTCCGTACAGTCACAGATCCTCAACCTGATGCTGCAGCTGCAAAAGAACCGCAGCATGTCCTATTTGTTTATCACACACAATCTCGGCATCGTGGAGCATTTCTGCAACAGTGTCTGCGTCATGTATCTGGGCAGCATCGTGGAAAGCGGTCCCGCAAAGGATGTGTTCGCAAACCGCCTCCATCCTTATACCGCAGCGCTTTTTGAGGCGACACCTTCGGTGAAGAAGCCCAAGACGTCCGGAAGAAAACTATTGACCGGGGAGATCCCTTCCCCCGCAAACCCTCCGTCAGGTTGCAAATTCCATCCGCGCTGCGAGTATGCGCAGGAGATCTGTGCGAAGGAAAAACCGGCTCTGAAGGAGGTTTGCCCCGGACATAAAGTTGCGTGTCATTTTTGTGTCAATTTTAATAAAAAAGAGGAGGAATTATGGACTTAAGGGAGACCATGAAAGCGCTGTGCAGCGAGTGCGGTCCCTCCGGATTCGAAGGCAAAGTTGCTGCCAAAGCCCTGGAGCTGATCGGACCGCTGTGCGACGAGACATGGATCGACAAAAAAGGCAATGCCGTTGGCGTCAAACGCTGCGGCAAGAAGAACGCCAAAAAAGTGCTGATCACTGCTCACTTGGATGAGATCGGCCTGATCGTCAGCGGCATCGAAGACGGTTTTCTGCGCTTTACCAAGATCGGTGGCGTGGACCCGCGCATGCTTCCCGACCGGGAACTGACCATCCTCACTGAACCGCCCCTCTTCGGCGTCATCGCAGCCTTGCCGCCCCACGTCATGAGTGCGGAGGACAAGGAGAAGACCATTCCCATTGAAGACCTGCGCATCGACATCGGTTATAGCCAGAAGGCTGCTGAGAAGCTGGTGCCGATCGGAACGCCCATTTCGTTCCGCAAGGACAACTACAGCCTAGGTATGGACTTCTACTGCGGTACGTCCCTGGACGACCGCAGTTGTTTCGCCGGTTGTATGTTGGCCATGGAGTTGTTGCAGGGCAGAGATCTGGATTGCGACGTCTACATCATGGGCGCTACGGTGGAGGAGACCGATTCCACAGGCGCGCTTACCGGAAGTTATGCGCTCGATCCGGATCTGTGCATCGTCGTGGACGTCTGCCAGGCGCAGACCACCGACGGTGGCCCCGCCAACAAGGACATCCAACTGGGTAAAGGGCCTTCTATCACGAGAGGCGCAAACTGCCAGCCCCACATCACAGACCACGTGATCGCAATGGCGGAAAAGCACCGCATCCCCTACCAGGTCTCCGGCAGCGGCGGCAATACTCACTCGGATGCATGGCCCATGCAGATCAACAGCAAGGGTTTCGACACGCAGCTGATCTCTCTGCCAAACCGGTATATGCATACTCCCATTGAAGTCGTGGACGTGCGCGACATCCAATGGATCGGTGAATTGATTGCCGCCTGCATCGCTGAGCCCTGCAAGGAGGTGTACACATGCTGAAACTCCTAAAAGAACTGACGGCGGCTAATGGCGTTTCCGGCTACGAGGAACCGGTCCGCAGAATGCTGGCGGAAAAATGCCGTCCCTATGCAGATGAAATGTCTGTGGATGCCATGGGCAACTTGATTGTCTTTAAGAAAGGCAAAAAACATAACGTTCCCAAGTTGATGATCGCCGCGCACATGGATGAAGTGGGCTTCGTCATCACGAAGATCGAGGATTCCGGCGTGCTGCGCTTTCAGGAAGCCGGCGGCATTAATCCGAGAGTAGCGCTGGGCAGAAGAGTGCTTATCGGCGATGCGCACGTTCCCGGAGTCACCGGTTTAAAGGCCTATCACCTGGTCTCTAAAGAAGAAGAAAAGGTGACCCCGTCCATCGACAAGATGTACATCGACATCGGCGCGCATTCAAAGGAAGAAGCGGAAAAGCTCGTCAAACTGGGCGACTATGCTGCATTCGATTCCGATTTCGTCCGCTTTGGCGAAGGTAAAAAGCGAATCAAGGCAAAGGCCATCGACGACCGCATCGGCTGCGCGCAGATGATCAAACTAATGCAGAAAGACCTACCCATGGACGTGACTTTCGTATTTACGGTCCAGGAGGAAGTAGGTTTGAGAGGCGCGAAGACCGCAGCATTTAACCTACAGCCGGACATCGCCTTGATCTTGGAAGGTACTACCTCTGCGGACATGCCCGGCGTGGACGACGCCAAGAAAGTGACCCGCGTAGGCGGCGGCTGTGTCATCGGCTGTGTGGATACCGGCACGATCTACGACCGCAAACTGTTCGACGCACTGCGGAACATGGCGGACGAAGCCGGCATCCCTTGGCAGATCAAGAACTATATCGCGGGTGGTACGGATGCGGCGGTCATCCAGCGGAGCCGTGCGGGTGTAAGGGTCGCCAACATCTCCACTCCGGTGCGCATGCTGCATGCGGCATCCACCGTGGCGGACAGGAACGATATGGAGCACGGATTGAAACTGGCGCAGATGTTCATTGACGCGATCGCTGCGGGAAAGGTGAAATAAATGGATATTTTAAAAACTTTGGATACATTGAATGCAGCCTTCGGACCCAGCGGCTGCGAGGAAGAGATCGCCGCGGTCATCACGGAGATGGCGAAACCCTACTGCGATGAGATCAGGACCGACGTGATGGGCAATCTGATCTGCCACAAGAAGGGTCCCGGCAAGAAGATCATGTTCGCGGCACACATGGATTCCATTGGCATGATGGTGACCCACATTGAAAAAGATGGCCAACTGCGCTTTGGAAAAATTGGCTCGATTCTCGAAAAAGAAGTCCTCGGAACGCCGGTACGTTTCCAGAACGGCACTAAAGGCGTTGTCCATTGCAACGACATCGAAGATGAGGGTAAAGTGACGCTGGAAGAGTTATACATAGATATTGGCGCCGCTTCTGAAGAGGAAGCGAAAAAATGCGTCCGTCCCGGCGATATGTGCGTATACGACACGAGAAGCGCCATGCTGTGCGGCAATCGCATCGCCAGCTGCTACACCGACAACCGCAGCGGCTGCGTCGTGCTGCTGATGGCCATGGAGATGTTGAAGAAGGATGTAAACGACCTGTATTTCGTCTTCACGACGCAGGAGGAAGTCGGTCTGCGCGGCGGCAAGACCGCAGCGTTCGGCATTGCGCCGGATTACGGCATTGCAGTAGACGTGAGCGGTGCGGATGACATCCCAAAAAGTAAACACAACTGCAGTTCTTCCACCGGCAAGGGGGCTGCCATAAAAGTGAAAGATGCTTTTGTCATCTGCAGCCCGTCTGTAAACAAAGTCCTGGTGGAGCTGGCGGAAAAGAAAAAGATTTCCTATCAAATGGATGTGCTCACAGGCGGCGGTACGGATGCAGGTGTAATCAACGTGAATATGGACGGCGTGCTGACCAGCGGCATCTCCATCCCCTGCAAATTCTGCCACTGCCCGCAGGAGATCGTCTCCGCGGACGATATGGAAGCCTGCGCGAAACTGTGCGCGGCATTCGCGGAATACAAGTTCTAAAGGAGGCCAAAAGCGATGGACAATATGGACAGAATTTTCTTCAACGGACAGATCAAGACGCTGGACGGCCAATATCCGGAAGTCTCCGCGGTCGCGGTCAAGAACGGCATCGTCATGGCCGTCGGCAGCGACGAGGAGATCAAGGCGATGGCGGGTCCCGCGACGGAGATGGTCGATCTGAAGGGCGCTTTCATGTGCCCGGGACTGATCGACAGCCACATGCACCTGCTCCTGCTTTCCAATAAGCTGCGCCGCACCGACATCGGCGTCGCGAAGACGTTCCGTGAATGCATGGACATCATGGCGAAAGCGGCGGAGGAAAAGAAAGGCACCAACGGCTGGGCCATGGGCATCGGCTTCAACCAGGACGACTGGACCGACTGCAACGACGTGCCCACCCGCCTGGATCTGGATAAGGCCTGCGGCGACGTTCCCGCCTACATCGAGCGCGCCTGCGGCCATATCGCCACCCTCAACACCAAGGCCATGGAGCTCATGGGCATGATGAACGAGAAAGAAGGCGAATCCCCGTATAAACTGCGGTATTTCGAAGACGGCACCCCCAACGGCGTGCTTTGCGAGGATACCGTTCGCCTGGTGGAGGAATACTTCCCCATCCCCACCGTGCCCGACATGAAGGAACTCATTCTGATGGGCGCCCGCTACATCGCGGCGAAGGGTCTGGTCGGCGTTCATTCCGACGACCTCAACCTGGTCGTGCCCGTCAAGGATATGCCCGTCATTCTGCAGGCGTATAAGGAACTGTCCGAAGCCGACG